>UMCJ01045487.1_pt1 | contig 22166 bp, 20 predicted proteins | sample 1964171 | NCBI WGS metagenome assembly UMCJ01 (sample SAMEA4835962, study PRJEB28245) | human gut metagenome | biome: gut microbiome; material: fecal sample | place: Denmark | collected 2008
AAAAAAGTGCCGACCACTTGTCTGCACTCTGGTATTTACAAGCGGTGATAAAAAACGGATCAGAATAATCGGGGTCATCAGTCAAAACCACAACTGCACAGTTCTTTTCAATATTTGATACTATGGTTTCCGATACCCTTTCTCTGTCAATGAGAAAAACATCAATCAATTTTTCTCTTGCAGCAATCTGAGCTTTTTTTATTCCCGGAAAGTCCAAAAAGGTTATTTTGTCGTCGTAAAAATTTCTCATAATTTTCTCAAATCTGGACACAAAAATTTTGTCGTCATCGAGTACTCCTAAACGCAAGTCGAAAACTCCCTTCAAAAAAAGTCCCCCTATATATAGAATACTTTTCGAGGCCAAAAGAAGACAAAAAAAGAATGAACGGCAGAAAAAGCCGTTCATTCGGTCGTTATGTTGAGAAAAATTATGTCCTTTTTATGAACTCCGTATTTTTTGGATTCGGTCAAAACACCGCTTTTCGACCCCGTTTTCACCGGATATTTTTGCATCCTTGTAAACTGAATCCAGATACTCGGAAAGCTTGTCGGACGCCATGTTTGTAAGAACGTCTGCGGCGTAATTTGAGTAGAGGGAAGAGCCGTCTTTTTTCTGTACAAGAAAGATATAGTCCTCGTACTTTAAAACGGCAACACCGTCAACCTCCAATTCGGAAACATCTTTAAAAAAGCTTTTAGGATAAGATGTATCATTTTTTGTCGTATACAAAACTGGCATTTCCGACTCGGCGGTGCCTCCGTTTCCGGTTACATACTCAAGATTTACGGCATCTATGGTTTCGTCATCACTTATTTTCCCCTTAAGCTCATCAAATTTTTTTCGGATCTCCGAAACAGCCTCATCACTCTGAGGCACCGTATTTCCCTTATCATCAGATGTCAGAAGATATGCCGAAATAGCCTTAAAGAATACATAGTTTTCGCCAAAATACTCCTTTTTACTGTCCTCGGAAATAGCCTTGTCACCGTCAGCACCGTATATGTCTTCTATAAGCGCATCCTTGTAAGCGGCACTTTCCTTTACCTTTGTGAGAGTTTCCTTTGAAACACCTATTTTTGTATAGTAGCCTCCGTATGTGTTCCACAGGGAATTGACGGAGCCGGCGATATCCGATTTTTGTGAAGATGAGAGCTCAAGACCGCGTGCCTTAAACTCCGTATTTATCCTTATGTAATCAAGGCAACTCTTTTCCGCATGCTCTTTTGCTTCCTTTTCGGAAAGGTCCGCGTTGCTACCCTTAAGCACTTCATCAAGATAATACGTATAAATGTCCGCTCCGATGGTTTTTTCACTTACCGAAAGAGCGGTATCCGCTTTCGGTGTTTTTCCTTTGCAGGAGGAAAAAGTAAAAAGCATCACTGCAATCAGAAGTATATTCGTAAAATAAATAATCCTTTTTTTCATTAAAAAAGTCCTTTCAAGAAAAATACAGTAAGAATTATACAACTTAGGTAAAAAAAAAACAACCGACCCTGAGGTCAGTTGTTTTTTTCGTGTCGGCATCGACCTATTTTCCCGGGAGGCTGCCCTCCAAGTATTTTCGGCACTAGTGAGCTTAACTACCGTGTTCGGGATGGGAACGGGTGGACCCTCACTGTTATAAACACCGACTTACGACAAATGGAATTATAACACCACACCAAATCAAATGCAAGAACTTTTTTTACAAATTAAAAAATTTCGGATAACAAAATAATATTGTGGTGCAATTTATCCTGTATTATGATAAAATATGTTATCAAAAGGAGGGTGTTTGTTTTGAAAAAATTTACTGTAATTCTCTCGGTTTTGTCTGTTTTGATTACAGGTATTCTCTCTGTTTTAATCGGTATAACCGTATGGGCAAACAGGCCGCGCGGTATCCGCATTCCCATTGAAACCACATCTGTATAAGACGAAAGCTTCCTGTTAACAACAATAAAATCACCGTAAACAAACAGAAACCTACGGGTATTTTTTCCCGATAAGGTCTCTGTTTTTTTATAAACGCAAATTGTATCACATATCTTCTGCATATGCAATAGATTTTTCTTGCATTATATCTAACAAATATAGTATAATAATTTTGTATAAATTGACTTTATTTTAGATGGGGGAATTTTTTTGCCGGCAGATTTACATTGTCATACCCGACTTTCCGACGGCTCACTTGGTATTGAAGACCTTATTCTTCTCGCTAAGCGCAGCGGTGTCGATACCATTGCAATTACAGACCACGATTGCCTTGCCGGTACTGTCAGGGGTAAAATTATCGGAGAGCGCCACGGTATAACAGTAGTACCTGGTGTAGAGATTTCTGCTTTTGATGCAGAACATGAAAAAAAGGTACATATTCTTTGCTACCTTGTGGAAAATCCGGACAGACTTGAGGGCCTTTGCAGACGTAACTCTCTTGCAAGAAGAAAAGCAAGTCAGCTTATGGTTGTAAAAGCGGCTCAACGCTATCCGATTTCTTCGGAGCTTGTTCTCAAATGTGCGGCAGGCTCAACTAACATTTACAAACAACATATCCTGCATGCACTTATGGAGTGCGGATATTCTACTGAGATCTTCGGAAACATGTACACCGACCTTTTCAGTAAGGACAATCCCGACAACATCATTGTGCAGCCTAAGTTCCCTGAGCCTCTTGAAGTTCTTGAAGCCATCCACGAGGCCGGCGGAATAGCCGTGCTCGCACATCCCGGCGCATATGATAACTTCGACATACTGCCCGCTCTTATTGAAAAGGGGCTTGACGGTGTTGAAGTATGGCATCCTAGGAACAGTGAAGAGGACGTTGAAAAACTTCTGGCTATTGCAAAGAAGCACTCTTTGCTTACAACCGGCGGCTCGGACTTCCACGGCATGTACGGTTCAAAAATCAATCACCTTGCCGACTATGTTACACCCGAGGAAAATCTTACAGCCCTTATGGGTTATCAGGCAAAGCAGAGGAGAGCAAGGAAAAAAGCTGCTGCAAAGGAAGCGGCAAAGGAAAGCGAAAAATAAGTAACGCAAAAAGTAAGGAGAATAAGCTTGCCGAACAACAGAGAAGACAGTGACATCAAAATTTTCAGACCTGCAAACAACTCATGTAACGACTGTGATATCCTCTCCTTCGTTGAGGGTATGAATTATCACAGACAAAACGGAAATGTTGAAAAGGCAAAAGAGCTCGGCATGAGGCTTGCGGACATATCTTTTGAGAGCGAGCTTCGGGAAAGAATCGAAGAAAGCTTCCTGTCAGATGAATTCTTTCATCAGGTGTGCGCATTGGTTCTTTTCTCAACGGAAGCCGCACTCAACTATTATCTTCCGTCACAGCAGCTGTCAACTATTGCGATAAACTCTCTTCATGAGTCACTCAGTCATAAAAAACTGGATTTTTATGATTCCATTGTTAACAGTCCTGCCTTTTCTTTCTATTATCTCAGTGTTCGAAAAGGGGGATCGGATATCCCAAAGGATATCGGTGAAGCCTTTGCCATGCTTTGCAGAAAAGAAGATGAGCCTCTTTTTATAGAGGAAGGAAGCAAGATTTATTCCACGGTTCTTGACTTTGTGGAAAAAAAGATTTCAGATACTCATTTTGTAAATTAAAAATATCCGTCTGGAGTTTGTCAATTGTTTGACAAACTCCTTTTTATATGTATAATCTTATTGTAACTCATTAATATTATATTTAGTTTTAATGATTATTGATGAAAGGGGATTTTGACTTTATGAATTACACGTCAGAAGTTCAGAACATGTGCGTGGTTGCAAAAGGTCCCAACCACGGTCCGGCTCCTATTCCCGAAGAGGGAAAGTGGGTTAAGGCGTATGAAATCAAGGATATCTCTGGTTTCACACACGGTGTAGGCTGGTGTGCTCCTCAGCAGGGTGCATGTAAGCTTTCACTCAATATCAAAAACGGTATCATCGAAGAAGCTCTTGTTGAAACAATCGGTTGCTCGGGCATGACACACTCCGCTGCTATGGCATCGGAAATTCTCCCGGGAAAGACTATCCTCGAAGCTCTTAACACAGACCTTGTTTGTGATGCTATCAACACCGCTATGCGTGAGCTCTTCCTTCAAATAGTATACGGCCGTTCTCAGTCGGCATTTTCCGACGATGGATTGTCTGTCGGCGCCGGTCTCGAGGACCTCGGTAAAGGCCTCCGTTCACAGGTAGGAACCATGTACGGAACAAGACTCAAGGGTGTTCGTTATCTTGAAATGGCTGAGGGCTATGTAACAAGACTCGCTCTTGATGAAAACAACGAGGTAATCGGATACGAGTTTGTGTCTCTCGGAAAGATGACAGATTTCATCAAGAACGGCGACACACCTAACGACGCATACAACAAGTCAATCGGTACCTACGGCAGATTCGCAGATGCCAAGAAGTACATTGACCCAAGAAAAGAATAATTCGGGAAGGAGGAAATCTTAAATGGCATTATTTGAAAACTACGAAAGACGCGTTGATAAAATCAACGGGGTTCTTAAAGAATACGGCATTTCTTCTATTGAGGAGTGCAGGGAAATCACTCTCGAAAAGGGTATTGATGTTGACAAAATCGTAAGAGGCACACAGCCTATCTGCTTTGAAAACGCTGTTTGGGCTTATACCGTAGGCTCGGCTATAGCAATCAAGTCCGGTTGCACAAAAGCAGCCGACGCTGCCGCCGCAATAGGTATCGGCTTACAGTCATTCTGTATTCCGGGCTCTGTTGCAGATAACAGACAGGTAGGTCTCGGACACGGCAACCTCGGAAAGATGCTCCTTTCAGAAGAAACCGAATGCTTCTGCTTCCTTGCCGGTCACGAGAGCTTTGCGGCAGCCGAGGGTGCCATCAAAATCGCCCTTAACGCAAACAAGGTAAGAACAAAGCCTCTTCAGGTTATTCTCAACGGCCTCGGAAAAGACGCTGCAATGATTATTTCAAGAATAAACGGCTTCACATATTGCAAGACAGAGTTTGATCCGTACTCAGAAACCGTAAAGGTTGTTTCAAAAACCGCATATTCGGACGGTCCACGTGCCGACGTACGCTGCTATGGCGCTGACAATGTACCCGAGGGCGTTGCAATAATGAAGCTTGAAAATGTCGGAGTTTCTATCACAGGTAACTCAACTAACCCGACAAGATTCCAGCATCCCGTTGCAGGCACATACAAAAAGTGGTGTGTTGAAAACGGAGTTAAGTATTTCTCAGTTGCATCCGGCGGCGGTACAGGACGTACACTTCATCCTGATAACATGGCTGCAGGTCCTTCTTCTTACGGTATGACGGATACCATGGGACGTATGCATTCCGACGCTCAGTTTGCAGGCTCCTCATCCGTTCCGGCTCACGTTGAAATGATGGGTCTTATCGGTATGGGTAACAACCCGATGGTCGGTGCAACAGTTGCCTGCGCAGTTGCCATTGAGGAAGCAATGAAATAAAAACGGTTTAAGCCAAACCGTGTATGCAAAACCCGGTGCGCAAGCTCCGAAACATTTATAAATAAAAACCGTGATTTCTCCTCGAAATCACGGTTTTTCTGTTAAAGCCTTCTTATGTTTCACTCTCTGCGGTTTCCGTTTTAGGAACAAGCTTCTTTTCCTCATATTTTTCTTTGGGAATTCCCCTTTTATCAATCTTTCCGTTGATAAAGTCACGGAACAAGGAATAAAGAACAGAGCAAAGTGGGATGAAAACAAGCATTCCCGCAATTCCCATAAGGTCTCCGCCTATGGTTATCGCAACCAGTACCCATATGGACGGAAGCCCCACAGAGCCGCCTACAACATGCGGATAGATGAGGTTTCCCTCTATCTGCTGTAAAACAAGGAACATGATAATAAAGATAAGAGCCTGCTTAGGACTTTGCGTGAGTATAAGCAACGCTCCCACCGCACATCCTATAAACGCTCCGAAAATCGGGATGAGTGCGGTAAGGGAAATGAGAACGCTTATAAGCACCGTATACGGCATACCGAAAATGCTCATTGTTAAGAAGAACATAAAGCCCAGTATACATGCCTCAAGGCACTGCCCCGTAATAAAATTTGAAAATGTGCGGTTTGACAGTTCGCAGATATAAATAATTCTTTCGACAACTTTTTCGGGAAAAACCGCATAAAAAATCTTTTTAAACTGTCTTATAAGATCCTCTTTCCTGAAAAGGATATAAATCGAAAAAGCAAAACCGATAAAGAAGGTCGCAAATCCACTTACTATTCCGCCTACGAAGTCTACCGTTGACGAAAGAACCCCGGTCGCACCGGTAAGAACGGTTATAACCTTTTTGTAAAGCTCCTCATAATCGAAATTGATGTCCTTTGTGAGCTTTTCAATCTCCGGATTTTTCTCCGTAAATTCCGTTATAAAAACCTGCGCCTGTTTTATAATAGCAGGGACCTGATCGGTCAACTGTTTTGTGGTTTCGATAAGCTCCGGAACAATTACAAAGGTAGCAAGCCCCAAAACAGCTATAACAATAAGAAGAGACAGGATATATGATATCGCTCTTTTTCCTTTAAAGTCCGGCTTGTTTTTGAAAAGAGTTCCTTCAATTTTTTTCAGCGGTACGTTGAAAACGAAGGCGATGCATCCTCCGAGAATAAACGGAAAAATAAGATCAATAAACTTTCCGATTATCGAAAAAATTCCTTCTATTTTCTCAAATGCCACAAACATAAGGATTACACAAAAACACAGGATAAGAATTTTTTTCATGTTCTCCCTGTTAAGAAATTCTGTTGTATTCATTTCTTTTCCCCCAGTTTTTCTTTTTCTCTCCGCTTAATATTATCACACTTTCTTCATTAAAAAAAGCCTTATTGCAATGAGTTATATATTTTGTTAAAATCTTTTCATGAAGATTTTTGAAAGGATGAGTTGTTTTGGGCAAAAGAGAAGATTACATATCCTGGGATGAATATTTTATGGGCATATCCATGCTCTCCGCAATGAGAAGCAAGGACCCTAACACGCAGGTCGGCGCATGTATTGTAAATGATAAGAACAAGATTCTGTCCGTAGGCTATAACGGATTCCCTGTTGGCTGTAATGATGATATTTTTCCGTGGAACCGCGACGGTGACGACGAATACGATACCAAATACCCCTACGTTTGTCACGCTGAGCTCAATGCTATTTTGAACAACTCCGGCAGAAATCTTGAGGGTGCAAAAATTTACGTTGCTCTTTTTCCCTGCAATGAATGTGCAAAGGCAATCGCTCAGTGCGGTATAAAGGAAATCATATACCTTTCCGACAAATACAACGGAACCCCCGGAAACATTGCTTCAAAGAGAATTCTTGATTCTGCGGGAGTGAGCTATAAAAAGCTTGAGGGTGTCCGTGATGAAATTGTGATAGATTTCCGTGAAGAAAATGTCTGAAGCACACCTACAAACGAATATTTCATTTTAAAAACTCCTTTTACCTGCTTATGCGGTAAAAGGAGTTTTCATTTTTTATAGCATTTAATTTTGTTCGACTTTCTCTTCGGGCTTAGTTTCACCGGGAGTTTGAGGTAAAGTCGCACTTTCGGTCGGCTGACTCGTATCAGATGTCGCCGTAGTCTCCGTGCTCTCACTCGGAGCCTCTGTAGGAGGCTCTGTGCTCGGAGCAGGTTTTACGTTTTGAGAATAATTGCTCCTCTTTGTCGCGCTTCCCGTATATGAGTAGCTGTTGCCCTGCGGCTGTGAAGCCGTACTCTTCAAAGAAATCGGAGAGCTTCTCTCCTCCGAGAGATTGATATTTGATTTTCCGTAAAGAAGTATCTGGAGCTCATGAGCCGCCGCCTCATAGTCAATGAGCCATACGGACTGTCCGTTACCCGCCGTTCCGATTTTTCCGGTACTTTCGGTGGGCATGGTCTCCTGAGAAATCGGGAACTTAAGCCAGCCGTTTGAAACAGCCTTTGATGCAAAGCCCAGCATTTCCGAATTGCTCATGCTTGTCTTTACGTTCGGTAAAAGTGTATTGATTGCGTTATTTACCTTTGAAACCCCGGCGTCCTTAAAACTCGTCATAACTGCCGATATAACTCTTCTTTGGCGCTCGGTTCTTCCGACGTCAGAGTCAAGCTTCCTTATGCGACAAAACATAAGAGCTTTTTCGCCGTTAAGATGATTCATTCCGGCTTTGAAGCTTACGGGGTTTCCCGTAAACGTCCACTCACGCCATGTGTTGTTGAGATATGTTGCCTCTTTTTCGGTAACGTTAACGTCAACTCCGCCGAGCGCATCTATAAGCAGCGGAAATGAATCGGTATCAACCATAACATAATCGTCAATTTTAATCTTATAATCGTTTTCGATAGTTTCAACAAGACACTTGACTCCGCCTTTTCCGTATGCCCAGTTAAGCTTTCCGAAGCTCTCCTTCTTCCCGTTCGGAGAGATATACGTCCAGCTGTCCCTGTAGAAGGACACCATGGAAACGGTCTTTGCTTTTTCGTTCACGGAAATAAGCATCATTGAGTCCGTAAGTCCGTCTCTCTGTCCCACAAGAAGAACATTTTTGACATAACTCGCGGACATCTTCTTGCCGCCGTTTGTAGCCCATTTTTTAAGATAGTCATTGAGCGATGTAGCATCCGTGATACTGTCCATATCCTCTATGTTGATATCTTCGTATGTTATACCCTCGTCTCCGTCAAAGTCGTCTCTTTTTATAAGGGAAAGCTTTGACCAGACAAACACGCCCGTGATTATCGCAAGAACCAGAATAACGGCTACAATGATGATAATAACCTTCTGAGCCTTTCCTCTTCTCGCCCACCAGTTCTTTATGCGGCTTGAGAGAGGAAGCTTCTCTTTTTCGGTATCGTCGGATTTTTCGTCAAAAACTTCATCGGAACTACTGTCGGAAATATCCTCAAAAAATTGCTCCTGTTCCGCTGTAGAGATATTTTCTTCGTCCGGCGTTATATCCTGCCTTTTATCATCATTTTCTTCTTCATTTAATGCTTCAAGGTATATGCTGAAATCAATCTCATCTTCATTTCTTTGTTTCTTATTCATAGGAATTTACTTATCACACCAATCTATAAAGAGTAAGTCATTTATTCCCCGGCTTTTTCTTCTTCGCTGCTTTTTTCATTGTTCTCCGTTGTAACAATCTCCTGCTTTTCCCATTCTTCTCTTATGGAAGCAAGCGTAATGAGCTTGTCTTCTCCCGTAATTCTCATTACCTTAACTCCCTTTGCGGGTCTTGCTACACAATTTATCTCCTCGGAGGCAATTCTTATGATTATTCCGCTTGAGGAAATCATAATTATTTCATCCTCCGGTTCAACAACACGAATGGCCGCTACCTTGCCGTATTTGTTTACCCTGTAGTTGAGAAGCCCCGAACCGCCGCGCTTTTGTACTTTATAATCCGACGGAACACTTCTGCGACCGTATCCTGTTTCGGAAACAGTGAGAATTGTGGCATTCTCCTTTATGACGTCAAAGCCTACAACCTCATCATTTTCTTTCTTGAGCGTGATTGACTTAACACCGCGTGCCGTACGGCCGAGAGTTCTGGCGTCCGTTTCATTAAAGCGAATACTCATGCCCTCCTTGGTTGCGACAATAAGGTCATCCGAACCGCTTGTAAGTCTTACCCACGAAAGCTCGTCGTCTTCATCGAGGTTTATGGCGATAAGGCCGCTCTTTCTTACATTTTTATAGTCAACAAGAGGTGTACGTTTTATTATACCCTTCTTTGTCATCATGCAAAGATATTCTTCGCCCTCAACCTCAGGTACACGGAGCATTGAGGTTACTTTTTCGCCCGGCATGAGAGGAAGAACATTTACGATGTTGGTTCCCTTACTCTGTCTTGACGCCTCCGGAATCTCATATCCCTTTATTCTGTAGGTACGTCCGAGATTTGTAAAGAACATGACAAAGTCATGGGTGGAACACGTAAACATGGTTTCCGTTACATCGTCTTCCTTCTGCGTCATACCGGAAATACCGCGTCCGCCTCTGTGCTGTGTCTGATACTCTGTTGTCACCATTCTCTTGATATATCCCATGTGCGTAAGAGTCATAACGCATGCCTCTTCGGGGATAAGGTCTTCGATATCCACTTCACCGGATACATTGCAGATCTCCGTGCGGCGATCATCGCCGTATTTATCTGCGATTGCCTGTGCTTCCTCTTTTATGAGGGTGAGAACCTTTGACTCATCTGCGAGAATATCTTCAAATTCCGCAATTTTTTCATGGAGATTTTCAAGCTCATCCATGATTTTTTTGATTTCAAGTCCGGCAAGCTGACCGAGCTGGAAATTTACAATTGCCGTTGCCTGCGGATCATCAAATCCATACTTTTCTATAAGGGCGAGCTTTGCCTCCGCTTTTCCGCCCTTTGTATGTCTTATTGTGTCGATTATTTCATCGACAATATCTATTGCCTTTGCAAGACCTTCCAGAATATGTGCGCGCTCGACCGCTTTTTTGAGGTCAAACCTTGTGCGCCTGGTTATTATTTCTTTCTGGAAGTCAATATACTGCTCAAGGATTTCCTTAAGAGTAAGGATTTTCGGCTGCCCGTCAACAATTGCGAGATTGATTACACCGAACGAGGATTGCAGCTGCGTATACTGAAATAACTGATTGAGAATAACGTTCGGATTTGCGTCTCTCTTCAGGTCTATCGAGATATACATGCCGTGCATGGACGAATAGTCGTTTACGTCGGCAATACCCTCTATCCTTTTTTCCTTAACAAGGTCCGCAATACTTTCAATAAGTCTTGCCTTGTTTACGGTATACGGAATTTCCGTGACCTTTATCTCATAGCGTCCGTTTGGCTTTTCAACGATTTCCGTACGAGCGCGGACAGTTATTTTTCCTCTGCCTGTTCCGTACGCCGCCCTTATTCCGGAGCGTCCCATTATAATACCCGAAGTCGGGAAGTCCGGTCCGGGGATATGCTCCATAAGCTCGGGAAGCCCAATATCCGGATTATCTATGACTGCACACATTCCGCTGATAACCTCACGGAGATTGTGCGGCGGAATATTTGTAGCCATACCTACGGCGATACCCATTGATCCGTTTACAAGCAGGTTCGGATAACGCGAGGGCAGGACCGTCGGTTCCTTAAGACGGTCATCATAGTTTGACATAAAGTCAACTGTGTCCTTATCGATATCCTGTAGCATACGGAGAGATATCTTACTCATCCTTGACTCAGTATAACGGTATGCAGCCGGCGGATCTCCGTCGATAGAACCGAAGTTACCGTGTCCGTCAACAAGAGTGTATCTCATCGAAAACGACTGAGCGAGACGTACCATGGCATCGTATACGGACGAGTCACCGTGCGGATGGTATCTACCGAGAACGGAGCCTACCGTGTCGGCGCATTTTCTGTACGGCTTGTCCGGAGAAAGGCCGTTTTCAAACATAGTATAAAGAATTCTTCTGTGTACAGGCTTAAGTCCGTCTCTTACGTCCGGAAGCGCTCGCTGTATGATAACCGACATCGAGTAGTCGAGGAAAGATTTTCTCATTTCATTGTTGAGATCTACTGCAACGACCTTGGACGTTTCGAGATTTTCACGAAATTCCTGTTCTTTTTTCTTCTGCATCTCAGCAGACATTTTTTTAAGAGACATTTTTCTTTCCCCTCCTCTCAGACATCAAGATTCTGTACGTATTTTGCGTTCTTTTCAATGAATTCACGACGTGGCTCAACCTTATCTCCCATAAGAATTGAAAAAGTTTCGTCCGCTTCCATCGCGTCTTCAAGATGAACCTTAAGCATTATACGTGTTTTCGGATCCATTGTTGTTTCCCACAGCTGTTCCGGGTCCATCTCACCGAGACCCTTGTACCTCTGTATATCACAGGAGCCGCCCAGCTCGGAGATTTTTTCATCTCTTTCCTCATCGGAAAAGGCATAGAAAAATTTCTTTCCCTTTGAAACCTTGTAAAGAGGAGGCTGTGCGATATACACGTGCCCTTCCTCAATAAGAGGCCTCATATAACGGAAAAAGAACGTGAGAAGAAGAGTCCTGATATGGGCACCGTCTACGTCGGCATCCGCCATAAGGACTATCTTATTGTAACGAAGCTTTGAAAGGTCAAAATCCTCTCCGATTCCGGTGCCGAGCGCCGTAACAACCGGTGTAAGCTTATCATTTCCTATAACCTTGTCAAGTCTTGCTTTTTCAACGTTCAGCATCTTTCCCCAAAGAGGAAGGATAGCCTGATACTGTCTTTCTCTGCCTTCCTTTGCGGAACCGCCGGCGGAATCTCCCTCGACGATATACAATTCCGTAAGCTCGGCATCCTTATCCAGACAATCCGCAAGCTTTCCGGGAAGTGAATTTCCTTCAAGTGCCGTTTTTCTTCTTGCAAGGTCTCTTGCTTTTCTTGCTGCCTCTCTGGCACGCGATGCGTCGAGTGCTTTTGAGAAAATAGCTCTTGCAACAGATGGATTTTCTTCAAAATACTCCATGAGCTTGTCATAGACAGTTTTTGAAACGAGCGGGGTCATCTCGGTATTTCCGAGTTTTCCCTTTGTCTGTCCCTCAAACTCCGCCTCCGTAAGCTTTACGGAAATAACAGCAACGAGGCCTTCACGGACATCTTCACCGGAAAGCTTTTTGTCACCGTCTTTTAAAATATTGTATTTCTTTCCGTAGTCATTGAAGACACGGGTAAGCGCAGTTTTAAAGCCTGTTTCGTGGGTACCTCCGTCGATGGTACGAACGTTATTCGCAAAGCTATAAATTATTTCATTGTAGCTGTCGTTATAAGCAAGAGAAATATCTACTTCTCTGTCACCCTTAACGGAATTAAACGAGATGGGAGTATCATGGAGCGGAGTAAAGCCGCGTCCTGCTATGATGTGTTCAACAAAAGAGGTTATACCGCCCTCATAGCAATAAACCTCCCTGTGTTCTTCCTCTTCTCTGCTGTCCGTAAGTGTAATCTTAAGTCCGGCATTGAGGAAAGCCTGCTCGCGAAGTCTTTTTTCAAGAACGTCAAATTCATACTCCGTAGTTTCCTGGAATATCTCGGGAGATGCCTTGAAACGAATGAGAGTACCTGTTTCTTCTGTATCTCCTGTTATTTTAAGGTCGTCTACAGGAACACCCATCTCAAATTTTTGATAATGTACGTGTCCCGCCTGCGAAACTTCTACTTCAAACCACTCCGAAAGAGCATTTACGACAGACGAGCCTACGCCGTGAAGACCTCCGGATACTTTATAGCCCGAACCGCCGAATTTTCCGCCGGCATGGAGAACCGTAAGGACAACCGTGACAGTGGACACACCCATTTTTTCATTTATTCCAACCGGAATACCACGTCCGTTATCCCTTACTTCAATTATGTTTCCCGGTAAGATATTGACTTCGATATGTGTACAGTAGCCGGCAAGAGCTTCATCTATTGAGTTGTCCACAATTTCGTAAACAAGGTGATGAAGACCCTTCGGTCCTGTTGAACCTATGTACATACCCGGACGTTTACGAACAGCCTCAAGTCCTTCAAGGACCTGAATCTGATCCGCACCGTATTCTTCGGTAACAACGGTATCCATTGTTTCAACGTCGTCAAATTCCCCTATTTGAGCCTCCAACAAAGTCTCTTTTTCCTCAGCAAGGATTTCTGCGCTTTTTTCCTCGGAAGTTTCTGCTGTTTCCTCCGTGTCTAAAAGCTCCGGATTTGTGTTTTCAATATCCAAATTAAAAACCTCCATCTAAAGATTTGGTTGAAAAACGTTTTATTAAAGTTGTCGGTGACAACTGAGATATATAAACTTTTTCATTTCCGTTTTTATTGCAAACAACAAATGATTTCGGAAGCTCGGTTGATACATTGACCACTTTTTTCTGTTTTTCCGCTTCTGCAAGATACTTTCTTGTATGCTTTGAAACGGTTGTGTTGTCGATATCAAATATTCCGACTATTTCATCTGTTCTCACTACTGTGTATTGGCCTAGGTGCAGGAACATATCTTTCCTCCGCACATTTCAAATATTTTTCCGTTTTTTGTTTTCAGTATGGAAGACGGCTCGCAGCAGGTTATGAAAACCTGCCAGTCATCTATGTGATTCAAAAGATAATCCTGTCTGCTGTCATCAAGTTCGCTCATAACATCATCCAAAAAAGCGATTGGCTGCCTGCCGGTTATTTTTTTCATAACCGCAGCTTCGGATAATTTTAAAGAAAGAGCACAGGATCTCTTCTGTCCCTGCGAGGCAAACGCCTTTGCGGAAATACCGTCAAGTTTTATAAGAATGTCATCCTTATGCGGACCGAGAGAGGTTATCCCGTTTCTGATATCTTCATCTCTGCATTTTTTAAGCTCGTAAAGAATTTTCTCACGAAGCTTTTCAGTATCCTTTTCTTCATACGAAAACGGGGAATCATACTCAAGAGAAATCTTTTCCTTGCCGCTTGAAATACCCTCATATATGTTTTCAAGAAAAGGTTTTATCTCATCAAGATATCTGAGTCTTTGACTTATTATCACCGCGCTGTAAAAGCTGAACTTTTCATCCCAGATATCCAGGGTTTCCGTAAGCTCGCTGTGATAAGAAATATCTTTAAGAAGCGTATTTCTCTGCTCAAGAATTTTGTTGTACTTACCGAGAACGTTTGAATATTTCGGTTTTAACTGACATAATGCCGTATTTATAAATTTTCTTCTCTCCGCCGGTCCTCCCTTTACAAGATTCAAATGATCCGGGGTAAAGATAATTCCAAAAAATTCTCCGAAAAGTTCTGAACATGACGAAAAATTAACTCCGTCAAGCTCAAGATGTTTTTTTTCATCTATTGTGATAACAGCGGTTCGATTTCTCATTTCATCAAAAAAATTCATCTCTGTTTTTGAAAAATCACAACCGAATCTTTTAAGCTCTTTTTCTTTTGATCCCCTGAAGGAACGGCAACCGGTAAAAAGCCACATCGCCTCGAGTAAATTTGTTTTTCCCTGAGCATTGTTACCGTAAATGATATTTACCCCGTCCGACGGGATTATTTCAATATTCTCTATGTTTCTGTAATTTTGAACTTTCAGAGAATTAATCTTCATTTACACGGTTCCTTCGTTTTTTATTTCAAAAAGCTTTCCTTCAAAAGAAAAACAATCACCGACATAAAGTTTTTTTCTTACAACGTTACATATCTCTCCGTTGACCTTTATCTCATCACTCTTTATGAGTATCTTTGCCTGACCTCCCGTTCCGGCTATTCCGGCAACCTTTAAAGCACTGTCGAGAGTTATATACTCCGTATGTACAAAAACAGATTGATTTTCTTTCTTTTTTATTTTTACCTTAACCTTCATTTTTAAGTCTTACGGGAAGAACAAGGAAGAGGAAGTTGTCACCCTCCGGCGGAACAATTGTTATCGGTGACAAAGGTCCGTTCAGTGTGATTTTTACCTCATCAATGCTGCAAGCCTTAAGCGCATCAAGAAGAAAGATATTGTTAAAGCCTATTTCCACTCTTTTTCCTTCGGTTATACATGAAAGTCTGTCATTTGCCGTACCGAGAGACGTAACCGTAGAAATCCTTATGCTGTTTTCATCAAATATACAGCGAAGAGGACTCTTAAGTCTGTCGGTTATAAGGAGAGATGTTCTTTCAATACTGTCAATAAAGGATCTTACGTCTACCTTTACCTCTGTTGTAAGATTTTTCGGAATTGCAGCATTATAATCAAGAAATTCTCCGTCAAGCAAACGTGAAATAATACTGTAATTTCCTATTTCAAAAATTATGTGTCTTCTTGCAATATTCATTGAAACGACATCACAATTATCAATAAGCTTAATAACCTCGTTAAGAGTCTTTGCCGGAACTATAAAGGACATCTCATCTCCGGTATATTTTATCTGCTCCGTTCTTATGGCAAGACGGAATCCGTCAACGGCAATAAGTCTTATCTGTCCTCTCTTTATTTCAAACTTAATTCCCGTATGAACTATTTTTGTGTCGTTTTTTGAAACCGCAAAAATAGTTTGCCTTATCATATCTCTTAAGATGTCACTTTCAATGATTATGGGATAGCCGCCGGTAACAGTCGGAAGCTCCGGATATTCCTCTGCTGCAATACCCACAAGCTTATACTCAACATCTCCGCATCTTATGATACAGAGCTGTCTTTCATCAGCTTCGATAATTACCTTTTCAGAGGGAAGTCTTCTGAGAATATCACAAAGAATCCTTGCATTGAGAATTATTGAGCCCGGCTCTTCAACTCTTGCCTCAATAGATGTATTTATTCCTACTTCAAGGTCATAACCTGTCAGCATAAGCTCGTTACCGAGAGCTTTAAGGTAAATACCCTCAATTGCCGGAATTGAGGTTTTTGTAGAAACAACTCTCTGAACGTTTTGACATGTCTCACTTAAAAGTTCTGTGTTACATACAATTTTCATTTTTTTTCCTCCGTTTTCATAAAAGAAAGTATTTTAATTCAAGTAATAGTAATAGAGTCTGTTAAAATTTATAAAAACTCCGAAAAAGCGCGTAGTAAAGGAAAAAGAATTTAAAAAATCCGGCAGAAAAAATTTCGTAGTTTTTGTTAAAAATAAGGAAAACAGAACTCTGCGTGTTTAAAATGTTAAAAAGTTTTAGTTTTTCAACAGTAAATTGTTAAAAACTTGTGGCTTTATCATTTATGTTATTTATGATTCCTTGAATGGTAGCTCTGGTGGTTGCGTTTGAATTCATTTTTTCTTCCATCTGAGATATGTTATAAATAACGGTTGAATGATGCTTGCCTCCGAATTCTTCGCCTATTTTCTCCATGGGGAGCGATGTAACCTCTCTTACTATGTACATGGCAGCCTGGCGCGCTTCGGAAATGTTTGCGTTTCTCTTTTTTGAAAGAATATTTTCCGTTGTGGTTCCGTAGGTTCTCGCAACCTCATCAAGTATCTTTGTTATGGTAACCGGGAGAGGCTGATTATCAGAAAGAATATCCTTTATGGCCTTTTGTGCGATAATGATTGAGGGCTCATGTCCGCTTATGGTACACAGAGCATTTATCTTTTTTACCGCTCCTTCAAGCTGACGTACATTGTTTTTAATCTTTTCCGCGATATACTGTACAACCTCATCCGGAAGTTCAAAGGACATAAGAGCAGCTTTTCTTTTAATAATCGCTATCCTTGTTTCAATATCAGGCGGCTGTATGTCGGCAAGAAGACCCCATTCAAATCTTGTTTTTATTCGGTCCTCAAGAAGAGAAATTTCCTTCGGCGGTCTGTCAGACGTAAGAACAATTTGTTTATTGTCCTGAATAAGAGCGTTAAAGGTGTGGAAAAATTCCTCCTGTGTCGAAGCCTTTCCGGCGATAAACTGTATGTCATCTACCAAAAGAACATCTATTGTTCTGTATTTGTTATGAAAATCGGGCATTGTCTTTTTTTCGATTGAAAGAATAAGCTCGTTGGTGAAGTCTTCTCCGCCTGTATAAATGATTTTTGCGTCGGGATTATTCTTTTTTATTTCAGTGCATATGGCATTTAGAAGATGAGTTTTTCCGAGACCGGAGTTGCCGTATATGAAAAGGGGGTTATAAGCCTGTCCCGGAGTTGCCGCAACGGCCTGCGATGCCGCGTATGCAAACTTATTTGAAGAGCCTACGATAAAGGTATCAAAGGTAAAATCGTATTTGTTGAGATTTTCCTGAATATTTTTTTCCTTTATTTCAATGTCTTCTTTTTTTGAAACAGACTGTGATATTATTTCAATCTCAACGGGAAAACCCATTGTTTTTTCAAGTGCTTCTGATAAAAGACCGAGAAATTTGCTTTTTACGATATTCGCTTTGAATTCACTTGTTAAAAGCTCAATTTTATTATCCTTGAAAGATTTCATTGTAAGAGGGTCAATCCAGAGATTGTAAATTGTTTCGGAACACTTTCCTCTGCAATATTCTTTCGCAAGAGACCATACTTCAGAATAAGACTCCATAAAAGAAAAATTTCCTCCTTAAAAGTGGTGTATGAATGTATTTATATAAAGAGAATTTAATAGGTAAATATAATTAAATATATATAATACATAATAACTAATAAATTTTATCATATCACACATAAGTTTTCAACAATAAATGAGAGGATTGTTGATAATAAGAGGTAGTATTTTTATCTTGACATATTATACATCTTTATTATATAATAACCCTCTGCAAGTTGTATTGAATGGAGGGAAGACAAGTGAAAAGAACATTCCAGCCTAAAAAGCGTCACAGAAGTAAAGTTCACGGTTTCCGTGCAAGAATGGCAGACAGAAACGGACGTAAAGTTCTCGCTCGCCGTAGAGCAAAGGGAAGAAAGAGTCTTACTGCCTGAGTAAAGGACGATTAATTTGTCTGAAACAATAATCATAAATCGTAATAGTGACTTTAGGAGACTCTATAAAAGAGGAAAAGTCTATACAAATCCTGCACTGGTTATGTATTTTATGAAAAACCGTGCGGGAATTTGTCGTATAGGAATAACATCCGGAAAAAAGATCGGAAATGCCGTGGAAAGAAATAAATCACGAAGACTTGTAAGGGCGGCATTCAAAGAGGTTTTCAAAAAATATTCGGAAGACCTTCGCGGATATGATTTTATTTTTGTTTGCAGAGTAAAAACCCGGTTTAAAAAAAGTACAGAAATTGAAAAAATCATGATTTCAGGATTAAAAGAAGTAGGAATTATTAAATAATTCAAATTTTACTGTTATGAAAGATATACTTATTTCTATCATCAGATTTTACAGAAAGCATATATCTCCGAAATTTCCACCTACCTGTAAGTTTTATCCGACCTGCTCAGAATACGGATTGACGGCAATTGAGAGATTCGGCGCATTCAAGGGATCTCTTTTGACGATTTGGAGACTTATAAGGTGCAGTCCCCTAACCAGTGGAGGTTATGATCCGGTTCCTGAAATAAAAGAGTATTATTAAAAGTAAACAGGAGGAAAAAAATGGATAAATTGTATGCTGTTTTTTCTTATCCGTTTGGTTGGATTTTGTGGTTACTTTATCATGTATTTGATAATAACTACGCACTCGCGCTTATTGCTTTTACACTTATAGCAAAGTTGTTGCTTTTGCCGACTTCTATAAGTACACAGAAAAGTCAGGCAAAAAATTTACGTACAAGATCAAAAATAGAAAAAATAAAGAAAAAGTATGCCGGTGATCAGGCAAGAATGAATGCAGAGCTTCAGAATTACTATGAAAAAGAAGGCTTTGGTTCAATGACCGGCGGTTGCGGTACATTACTCATTCAGTTTCCGATAATCATGGGACTTTACGGAGCTATTTACCGTCCTCTTTCTTATATCATAAGAATTGACAATAAGTACATTGAAGAGCTCAAAACAGCTGTTGCTGAACTTCTCGGATCCTCTGCAAAAAGATCCACTCTTCAGGAAATCAATGTACTTTCGCACGTAGACGAACTTCGTGCCGCATTACCTGACATACCGTCAGAGGTATTTGACAAGATACAAAATTTTAACTTCACAGCATTTGGATTTGACCTTGGTTCAATTCCTCAAAATATATGGAAAGCTACACCGGCAATTCTTATTGTACCGGTTGCGGCGTTTCTGGCTGCTCTCATTCAGTCGATTTACACCATGATTATGCAGAAAAAGTCCAATCCGGATATGGCAAACAACATGAGCATGGGATGTATGTTTATGATGATGCCTCTCATGTCTCTGTGGCTTACATTCCAGTTCCCTATCGGTATCGGTATATATTGGGCTGTAAACAGCATTCTGGGCTTTATTCAGACTATTGTTCTCAACAAGATATATGAGCCCAAAAAGGTTATTGCAAAAGCAATGGTAGAGGAAACAAAAGTCAGAAAATCCAAGGAAAAATCCATAAAAGAAAATATTCAGTTAGTAAAAAACATGGAGGAAGCACATGATTAAAGAAGCAGTGGCAACAGGCGCTACCATTGAAGAGGCGCAGCAGGCTGCAACACTCATGTTGGACGCTCCCATAAGTGCGGAAATTCAGTTTGAAATTCTGACTATGCCGGAAAAAAAGGTTTTCGGTCTTTTCGGAGGAAAGCAGGCTGAAGTAAGGGCATATTATGAGGCTCCAGATGAGAAAAAGCCTGAAAAAAAGGTAACGGGAAAATCCGAGAAAAAAGCTGAAAAAAAAGCTGAAAAGAAAACATCTGCACAAAAGGCAGAAAAAAAAGAAGCAGTCGTAGTTGAAAAAGAGGCTGCACCGAAGGAAAAGGTTGAAGAGGCTGCTTGTCCCGAAACGGTTGTTAAGGCATATAACTATCTTAAAACTATCGTTAACGGTATAGGAATAACTCAGGCAAACATTGACATTTTCAAAGCAGAAAAGGAATTCTTCTTTGAGATTTCAAGTGAAGAGGATTACAGCATTCTTATCGGAAGACGCGGAGAAACACTTGATTCTATTCAGTATCTTGTTCGTCTTGTTGCAAACAGAGGAAAAGATGAAGATGAGTTTTCAAAGATTTCCGTAAATATCGGCAACTACCGTCAGAAAAGAGAGGTAACTCTCAAAGAAATCGCAAGAAAGACGGCAGGAAAGGTAAAGAGATACGGAAGATCCATAGCACTTGACCCAATGAACCCGTTTGAAAGAAGAATTATTCACACCGAAATTGCAGAGATTGAAGACGTCGTTTCTTATTCTGTCGGTTCTGACGCAGAAAGAAAAGTTGTCATTGCTCTTGCGGAAGGTGCAACGGCACAGATGCCGAGAAAATCATACGGAAACGGCGGCAGAGGCTATAACAACAGAGGAAGAGGCAGTCGCGGAAGCAGAGCGCCGAGAGAAAGTGCGGCAGTTACCTCTTCTCCGTCAAGAGCGCCGCGTTCGGATGCCGAAGGTCTTTCACGTTACGGAAAGATTGAGCCGAAGGAAAACTGAGTATACAAAAAGAAACCGAATATACAAAGAAAAATAAAGTAAAAGGGCTTCTCAAAAAAGAGAAGCCTTTTTTAATTGAAAACCGCAACCGGATTGGCTCCGATTGCGGTCTTTTAATTTGATTAAGCGAGATTAAGTAATCGTTACTTAACCGATTTTATCTGTTCCCATTGCTGCTCGAAGAACCTCGGGTACCGTAACCGTACCGTCTGCATTCTGATAATTTTCGAGAATAGCGGCAACAGTTCTTCCTATTGCAACGCCTGAGCCGTTGAGAGTGTGTACAAGCTTTGCTTTATCCGTGCTGTTATCCTTGTATCTGATAGAAGCTCTTCTTGCCTGGAAATCTTCAAAGTTTGAGCAGGAAGAAATTTCAACATATCTTCCATATGAGGGCATCCATACCTCAATATCATATGTTTTTGCGCTTGAAAATCCGAGATCTCCTGTGGAGAGAGCAACAACTCTGTACGGAAGACCGAGTCCCTGAAGAACTCTTTCGGCATCATTTGTGAGCTTTTCAAGCTCGTCGTATGAGGTTTCGGGCTTCACGAATTTAACGAGCTCAACCTTATTGAATTGGTGCTGGCGAATAAGACCTCTTGTATCTCTGCCGGCTGAACCTGCCTCTGCGCGGAAGCATGCGGAATAAGCGCAGTATTTTATAGGTAATTTTGAACCGTCAAGAATTTCATCTCTATGCATATTTGTAACCGGAACTTCTGCCGTAGGTATGAGGAAAAGGTCGTCTGTTGTTTTGAATGCGTCCTCTTCAAATTTCGGGAGCTGGCCGGTTCCCGTCATAGATGCTCTGTTTACAAGGAAAGGAGGAAGAATTTCCGTATATCCGTGTTCGGTATGTGTATTGAGATAATAGTTGATAACCGCACGCTCAAGTCTTGCTCCGAGACCTCTGTAAAAGTGGAAACGTGCGCCTGTGACTTTTGCTGCCGTTTCCGGATCAAGAATGTCAAGGTCTGCTCCGATATCCCAATGAGCTTTTGCGTCAAAATCAAACTTTGTGGGTTCGCCCCATCTGCGTATTTCAACGTTTTCACTGTCGTCCTTTCCCGTAGGAACGGAGTCATTCGGAATGTTCGGGAACTCATACATTATCTTTTGCTGACGGGAGGAAAGCTCAGATATCTTATCATCATTCTCTTTGATTTCTTCTTTTATCTTCGCCATTTCGGCAAAGATAGCGGAGCAGTCTCCGCCTTCCTTTTTTATTTTCGGAATTTCCTTGCTGGCATCATTCTGCGTTTTCTTGAGAGC
>UMCJ01006567.1_pt1 | contig 21265 bp, 35 predicted proteins | sample 1964171 | NCBI WGS metagenome assembly UMCJ01 (sample SAMEA4835962, study PRJEB28245) | human gut metagenome | biome: gut microbiome; material: fecal sample | place: Denmark | collected 2008
CTCTGCCAACTGGGTCTGATCTATCATCTTCTCATCCATATTACTTCTTCAATCCTTTAAGGTACTCAAGTAATTTAATCATGTTTCTCAATACTGTTTCTTTCTCAACAAGCAAACACTGAGGAGTATTCTCGTCGGCCTTTGTCTTGAGGGTATAAAGCTCATTGTTGTATTCATTGAGCTTATTATCGATCTCGTCAAAGATGTTTACGAATCTCTTCTTTTCGTCAACTTCCTCGACATATCCGTTATCGAGAAGCATCTTGGCATATTCCTTTGAGATTCTATAAACAGAATTGTAAGAAGAAACAACCGTTGAATTGTCTTCGTTTGAGCTATTGTGCTCTTCGTTATATACACTTTCGTACTGATCTGTATTAGCGTTGTACTCAAATGTATCACCATTCTCCATTACGAAGAAAGGCTTAATAACCTTTAAAATCTTTGTCATATCCAATTGCTTTTATTGTTTTACGCTGCCATAACGAAATAATTTTCAAAAAGGTTGCAAAATGGATATAAATTTTGTAAAAATAGCATTTTCCTTGCAAATGTGCAACTTTTTTAGCTTTTTTACGTTAGGGGGATAGTAGGGGGTTAGTCAGCTAGAACCCTTTCTCTTATATATTCTCTTTAGGAGATCTACTTTAGTAGTACAGCTATTACAGTATGTAAGACTATACAACTATAGTAGAAGCTATATAAGCTTAATAATAATTGTAAGACTAATAAGAATAGTATGGATAAGAAGAAAAAGTGTATAATAGACGAATATAAGACAGTATACGGATTTAGCTTATTCGTTATAATTAACCCAGATAAATCTATAGTAGATAAAAGATTTAGCTTTAGAAATGATGAGTCGTCAATTATGGACGATGAATGGTCAGATTATACGGCTTACACCGTTAGGGGGGCATATGATAAAATAGCAGGAGAAGACTGTGAAATTATAGTAATAAACAAACTAAAGAACACAAGTGACGATATAAACACATTTGCACATGAGTCATTTCATGCAGCTGTAGACATACTAGAAGCATGCCATATAAAGCTTTCTGAAGATACTAACGAGGTATTCGCATACTTAATTGGATACTTTACAGAGTGTGTAAACAAAACAGCAAGTAAGGTATGAACTAGTTTGAGATGAGTGCTGTACTATATTATGCCGACTTCTTATCTCTACAATACTAGAACAAACCGTGTACAGAATAGTGTAAATATTTCTTTATACATGGAGTACCAGTAAATATAGCATACATTGTAGAATAGGAGCCAATATACGATCTTGATAATCAATGGTTCTAGAAGAGCCTTAAAGAATATAGTATGCTAAAGCATAAGTTTGGCGAAGATGGAGCTATGAGCTTTATTAAAAACCTATGTAATCTAGGGGTAGCAGGATCAGTAAATGCTACACAAATGATGAAATATATACATAGATACGACGATAAATAGGAGCGAGATAAAGCATTTAGAGTGTTTAAATTCAACAGATCAAAAGCAAAATATACCCACTTAACACATAACGACGATGGTGAAATTGTAGAGGAAGAGTGCACGAAATACGTAGCCCATGCTGAGCGAAATAGCAAAGGATAAAGAATATTTAAGAGCGGCAGAAATAATACAAAAGGCCGAGAAAAACGGTAGAAGATTAGGATTTTACGAACCAGATAAAGATGAGTCCATTTGATATAATATTTATGTTTTTAATACTTCCAATAGTAGCTACTACAGCATGTTGGATAATACTTAAAGATGATAAAAATAATGGGAAAAATTAGTAAATATAGCAATTTATACGATAAAAATGGTAACTTCTTGCACAAACCAGGAAATTATTCAATTGAAGAACTTGAGGAACTTGTAGATACACTTGACAAAAACTCTAGAGAGTTTGCAAATGCCACAGCAATCCTTATGCACATGTATGAGCAAAAAGGTAATCCTCATAGAGACGAACTTATACAAAAGCTTATTGAGCAGTCTAAAACAAAGACTACCAAAGCTGAAGTTGTAGATGCTTTAAAAGATATAGATATTACGGAGTCTAAAGACTCCTCCAATGATGTTAAAAATGAAACAGAAGATGGAGAAAATACAGGTGCTTAATGATGGAGCAGACGAAGAGGACTTCAATGAGCTTCTGCAGATACTAAGAAGCTTTGGAGAAGTAGAAGTATTATATGACCCAAATGACCCTAAAGATAAGGATGTAACAGCTGATGAAGTTATTGGAAGATATGAAAAATTCAAAAAGAAAGCAAGAGAAGATGGATCCTGCACAGAGGGATGCATACCAGACACTGCTAAAGGAGTTAGAAAACGTAGGAGAAGAAGCAGACCCAACGAGACAGATACTACAATTAGCACTGCAGCTTGATGAAAAAGGAGAGTTCTACAAATTCATAGAAGTGTTTGGGTCAGAAGAACCTAGACACAAGTAGTTTTGAAATACCGGAAATAAGCTTAGCTTAGCTAATATTAGAACAATTTACGGTAAATAAAGAAACGTACAAAATATTATTAGATATTATATATGGAGACGAAGGAGAAGGAAACGGAATTAGTACAATTAGTCAGACAGCTTAGAGATTACGTAATCCTGGACAGAAAAGATTACGAGAAGCTTGTACAGAATAGTAATCCAGCAAAGTGTAATGAGAGTGCATTAGAGGCTAGAGAGGCCCAAATAAAGCTATTAGAGCAGCAATTAGCACACCAGGAAGACTGGGTTAACTATTGGAAAAATAAGTATGAAAAGTGTCTAGAAGAATTAAAGAAGGAGACAACTAGATGGTGGAGATTTTAAAAATAGGAGATTGAAATATGTTAGTAGATATATCTGATATTAAAAAAGATTTAAACGAAGAGGAGAAAGAGATATTTGATAAGGTAATAAAGGCTATGAATGCTAAAAGTGTTACAGTAAGCATGCTAAACTTGGCATTCTGGGCAATATTGTTGTATGTGAGCTTTGCAATTCTTCCTCTATGGGCCGCTATTTCACTTATCGGAATAAAGCTTGCAATTCCTGTAGCAAAGATCGTTAAATACATAACTATGGCAAAGAAGCTGGTTAAGGATGATAAAAACATTAATAAGAAGCTATTGTCAATTAGATTAAAGATTGCTAATAAGGAAAAATGAAGTACGAATATAAAGGAAATATCTACAATTATGTAGGAGTAGGAAAGTTTAAAGACTCTACAGGTAAGTGGATTGACGCTATAATATATGAACGTGATAACCATATATACATGAGAGAGGTAACAGACTTTATAGATAAGTTTAAAAAGGTTGTATCTTGAATAAAATGGAAAAGATTCCAACAGAGCAAAATAAACATCTTCCATGCGTAACAAATAAAGCGTATGAAATAACTCTATACTTAATGTTTAATAGAGAATTCATGAATGATGTATATAGAACATTTCGTATTATTAGCCGGGGCTTATAACCTCGGCTTTTTTATTTTCTATTTTTTATTTTTTAAACTGTTATGTGTATACGGAAAGGCGAAACAGCAATGAATCACACCCCGGTATATACTTTCGGATTGGGGGATCCCCCCCATGACAAAAACAAATTTATTCACATTCCAAAACTCAAAGCACAATGAAAAAGATTAACGAAATTGCTGTAATTAACAGCGTATCTCTTAATGAGAAATTGTACTCATTTAATGAGGATAATGAAACATTTAGAGTTGCATTGCGTGTAACGTATGCAGTCGAGGATTCTTCCGATAATAAGGAGGATAAAGATTTTCTTTCTTTGGCTGCTTTTGCTGATGCCGGTGCGGTTGTGGGAAAGTCTTACTCTTGCGTTCTTAATTTTGATAGAATACTAGAAGGTGGCAAACATACTGAGAAGGCACAAGACGAAGCGTTAAAAGAGTTGTCCGCAAAGTTTGTAGGCAAAAAAGCGCGTTTCAGTACGTTTGACTACACTATCTCTGAACTAACAGATGGGAATGAGAAATCTATTACAGATGGGGAGCATACATATAGCTCTCTAGCTAACACCTATCTTGGCAATGTTGACGATGAGCAGGCAGAAGTTAAAAAACTAAAAGTCCGCTTGGCTGATATGATAGACGATAACTTCGAGTACTCGAAAGACGATGAGTAGAGGGGATGGGGATTGGTAAAACAATCTCCAATCCCCTTTTTTCAGAACAATCCTACGTAACAGCTCAAATAGGCTGTTTTAATATATAGCGTTATTAACAAAACATAATCAATATGAAAATAGATTACAAAACAAAGATTAGTATTAAGTTCGCAAATGGTAATAGTATGGCATTCTTGGGTCAGGGTTACATCGCATCTGGTGACAAGAAGGTATTTGTACGCTTGTACACAACAAGTGATTTGAGACGTGTTGTGGTGAAGATGTATCGTCATCATGGTTATAGTTTCAAGTGGAACAATGCCAAAGATCTTGGTTTGATGCAGCAAGATGAGTGTGGCAATGGTACATTGCTTACATTTGACAGAATGTGTTTATTCTACAAGACTCAGTGCTATTACGAGTTCACAATAATGGCGCAGTTAGAGATTGCGTTTAAATTGATGAACTTCAAATTGTTGTAATTAATAGAAATATAAAACATAATCAATATGGATAGATTTCATTTAGTAGCTATTATGCTATTCGCTATGCAACACGATATGATTGATAACTCAATTGTTGATGTAATCAATGCAATTGATCGTGTACGTGATATTATTCCACGCACTGATTATCTTGAATTTGTGTTCTCAGACGCTATGTGTGAGCATTATGCATACAATGTATCATTCGGCGTATATGACAAGTACTTCTATAATCGGCAGCTCTGGGAGAGAGCACGCCAGCAGAACTCTAACAATAAGTAATTCAGATTAAAGGTTCCATGTATAATTGATAATATGTTCATTTACAATAGGTTACTAATTGCCAAGCGTGGCAACATTGGCATGATACATATCATTGTCTGTGAAGATAGTGATATGTTTATTTAAGACAAAAGACATTAAGACTCCATATACATTGATTGCACAATTGAGGTTTTTGCCAAGAGTGGTAAATAGTAGATTGTTTCATGTACCATGGTCTGTGAAAATAGTGGTACATTTTTATTTAAACTCAGCTAGGGAGAGTCTAAAATCATCACTGATGAGACCTAGACGAAACTACACGTTGCATCATAGTGTAGTCTGATATTCATTATTCATAAGCATTTTGTGACCCAATAATACAATGGTCTGTGAAGATAGTTGTATTAAACCGTTATCTCATGCGGTATATAAACCAGGATGACGGAGCGCCTACGCTAACGTGATAAATCGTAGGAGTAATGTGGCGTTCATGGTCCCAAGCCCATGACTACAACACGTGCTTATGGTACTTGCAAAGCTATAAGATGTCGATTGTGGGACACAGAGGGTAGTCGCCTGCTTTAAGGTAACAGGTTTACATGTGAAACTGAATGTCCAACATGGCTTTGAGAACGTATGCAAAAGAGGCTGCGGATATTCTATGACAATCCGGAGAGACGGATAGTGGTTATTATACACTTACTGAAGTAAGAGGGTATACTATGTACAAATGCATTAATGGATATTGTACTTGGCTATAAAAGCGCACACATAGCGACGGTTCGAGTCCAGTAACCACTACACCTTTTTATTAAATCATTTTTTTAGTTACACAACAGGTTTTATTCCATGCAGGCATATTGGTTCGTGAGGATAGATATGCCATTTTTATAGATTATTAATCAAAATATATAATATGGACAAAAACAAAATTCATGGTTTTATGGACAACCTTAACCTCTTATTAATAGGAGCTATAATAGGTTGTATTATTGGTGCCTGCTTTATGTCTAACTACCATACAGGTAAGGGCAAAAAAGCAGAGAAAAAGATAGAAGCATATGAACGATACTATACATGTGTCGAAACATTGCTTGACTCTCTCGATGGTACACGTAATCTTGACCTCATGGATACAGACCTTGAGACAGATTATGGTGCAGATTACTTAGAAGCAAAATCTAAGGTAGACGAATTAATTGTAAAGTAGTATGGATGAATTCGAAAAAAAGACACATACAGAAGACATCTGGTACTCGTAAGAGATATAAACCAGGACAATTAGTCACAATTAATCATCATGTGTTTAGAATCGGAAAAGGAAGATGCAGAAATGATAATTGCATTCATTGTTTCGACTATGATTGTAATAGATTTGATTTCTGTATTTATAAATTACCATCAGATCTGCATTTAAAACCAATTTAAAACATAAGGGTTGAGTTGCATCAACCCTAAGTGTTTAATGTAGCCGTAGGGAGTCTAAAGCCTCCAAAGGGAAACCGAATTACAGATGGAACACAAAACTCAAGTGTAGGTGAGAAGTAGTCCTATACAAGTAAATAATGTTTTAAATTATCAAAATTATGAACATTTTAGAGAAATTGCTGGGTAATAATTACCCAAAACTTGGGTCAGAAATTTTTGCTGACGGTAACAAAACAGTTGTAACAGCGTCTCGTACACTGTCTCCAGATCATGTTGATTTGGATGCTCCTAGTTATGTGGAGACCAAGTTCAAGAAACACATTCCAATCTTGAAATCTATTGATGTTGAACTGGACGCCGTAACAGAGGAACAGACTATCAAAGTGACAGTTGAAGTTGATGGTAAATTCAACAGCATCGACGATTTGAGACATCTTGCATTTATCGCTAGAGGAATCAGTGAGATCGCAGAGGACAGACTTAGTGAGCCTAATGCAATTAAGGCCATTGGTCTGGATTGTAAACAATTCATTTGTACAGACGATGAAGCAGACGCATAACCAGGCAGTTAAGCCACAGTCAGCAAAAGGGAAACCAGATGCTGAATACCTTAACTACAAGGTAGTTGCCAAGGAGGGAGGATCTACAATGATCCTCTCTTCTGGATTAAATAAAGTCAATGCTAAGTCGCTTGAGAATACTTTGAATAGTTATATTAATAACAAATATTCAAATGTTCCAGGAGCTGGCAAGACAAGTGTTAAATTCATAACAATTCATTAAGTATGCTAAATGTTACTATCCAGAATGATGGAAAAATTAAACTTCAATCAGAGTGTTCTGGCTTAAAAGAGTTGAAATTTAATGTCAACTTATTGCTTGGAGTAGTACAATCTATGGAGATTGAAGAAGCAGCAGCCAATAAAGAGCCTAATGGTGTTCAAGGCCAAACTAATTATTATTTATACTTAGACAAAGTAGAAGATAATAATAAGTTAAGTACAACAAGGGTTCTTGCACAGCAGTTAAATATTCCTTTAAAAAGGGCAAAAGAAATTGTAGATGCAGCTGCCGCTGATAAGCATGATGATATAGTATTATCTCAATCTCCTGATGGCAGTTATATTGCGACTATGGGAGATGCCCTTGAATCTGTCGGATGTATTTGTAAAATCATTGAAAAATAAGACAGTTATGATACGAATTATTATTGACGACAACAAAGAAGTCGACATAAAGGCAACGAAAGGTCTTGAAGAAACAGAACTTGCTGCAAATGCTACAATTGAAATCATGCGTAATATGGTAGGTCAGCACGAACTAAAAGATAACGAAAAATGTGATCTCGTATTAACATGGGTAGACCAGAATCGCAAACTACTTGCAGTTAAAGAAATGAAAGAAAATATAGATCTTTGGCTAAAAGATGCTAAAGGCTATATTGATTCTTACTGCGCTGGCAAGAAAGTTATATTGTTTACAGGCAATGGAGATGAAGTAGAAAAAGTTGCAAAAAAGTTCGACTCTTCTGAATGTTTAAAAGTTTGTATATCAAAACATTAAAGTATGACGACAAATCTTTGTGAAAAACCAGACAATCATGGAGCTGGTTGGGTTATAGCCGTAGTTATAATAACTATGCTTTTATTTGTTACCGCAAAGTGTCAGGCACAGCAAAAAGCTGTGATTGATACTATGACGTGTAAGGTTGAATGTATTAAGCAAATAGTACAGAAACCGAGTGCTAACGGTAAAACCGTTAAGTATCTAGCTGTATATGTTGACAAATCAGCAGGATTCTCAGAGATTATTCCAATCTCAAAGAGTGCTGTTGACTATATTAGCACATGCAAGCAATTCTCTATTGAGCCTACACTTGGCATTAGGTTAAGAAATGGTGTAATTACATCAATTGTTCGATACAAAATTAAATTTGTACACAAATGAAATTTAGTAAAGGAGATGTAGTGTGCCGTGTATTGCCTAGTGGCATAATGATAGGTAGCTTTATGGTTGTAGTCGAGAGCATTGGCGGTGTATGCACAACTGTCAGAGATGTATCAACTGGAAAATACTATATATATAGGTCTGAACATCTGGGAAAAGAAGGAGAAACAACAAAGATTATGATTAGTGAAGGTGATATGAATAAAATCGACACAATGAAAGGTGTTGGTGCGTTCTATCATATCGTATCACCTGTATACGATAAGCTATATGCTAATCCATCAAAATTTGTATGTTTTATACTAGCTAACAAGGGTAAGACCATACATAGAGTATTTAAACTTGGAGAAGTATCTAGAGTACTTCGAAAAGTTGATGAAATTCGTAAGGGGTACGAAATGGCTCCAGTCAAGCAACCAATGTACAAGTTACAATTAATAGGTGAACTATGAGTAAAAATCTTAGTCCTGGCAGAATCTACAAAATAAATGGCATTGTTGTTAGGGCTAAACGTCAATACAATTGCAATGGATGTATCTTTAACAATCCTTTCTCTTGTCCAAGAGTAAAAGATTTAAAGAATTTAAACGAAGAATCACCATCATGCATTGAAGACGGAATAATTTTTATTAGTCCTTAATTATGGCAAAACGTAGAAAAAACGGACAAATGTCTGACGAAGAATTAGAAGTTAGACGTCATCACGCTTCATTGCGTAGACTTAAATCGCATTGTAGCAATTCAAATGTAGTTTTAAAGAACTACGAGTCTGCAGATCCTGATGATATGTGTGTATTATCGTTAGAAGATGTAGATTTGGGATCAAGGAAGAGTTATTTAACAACAGATAACGATTCATGGTTTGTCAGTGAAGACGACTATGATGAGATATCGCAGATAGCATTATATCTATGAAAAGAGAATATGCAGAACTATTCGTAGCAATAGTGTTAATAATTATTTCAGCGTTCCCGTTGTTTGACTTACTAAACAACATAACTAATATAGCTAGCATAAGCAATTTTTCGTTGGCAATAATAGTTATTATGTTGATAGTAATTCTGATCTCCAGTATCATATATTTTATATCATATTGGACGGAAAAATTTGACTAAGTTGCATTTCAAGGGGGCAGTTTATACTGTCCCCGAGATTTATTAGGTTAGAGGCCTACATAACAGTTCAAGTCTGTATAAAATCACAAATGGGTACCAAAAAACTCCCTATGACTCTATTAAATAGCGTAATTACCTTAAAATTAATCATTTGGGTTAGAAAGAGAAAGAACGTTAGATAGTAGGAGACAATGGAATGGTTTAAATATAACCAGTGAAAATTGCCCATATTTGGACTTGTAGCTCAGTGGTTAGAGCAACAGACTCATAATCTGGAGGTCCTAGGTTCAAACCCTAGCTGGTCCACAAGAAGGAAGAGGAAAGACGGCATTCCTAGTAAAGGCCGTTGGTTGGTGGGCATACTTAATATCGAACTAGGTGTATGGTGTATTCCTTCTTTTGATACATTAGCTCAGTTGGTAGAGCAATAGATTTTTAATCTATGGGTCATGGGTTCGAGTCCCATATGTATCACAATAGATGATTCCGTGAATCTTTAAAACCCGGATAGTTAACATTTGTTAAATCTCTAATAAATTATCAAAATGAAGAGATTATTCGAAAAGCTTAGCATGTGCTTAATCATGCTTATTGTAGCTGCCACAGTGTCATCATGTGACTATGTGAAGCAGACAAAGAGTGAGATCAAACACGATGACTCACTCATGGTGTCAAAAATGATGCAGGATATTGATAATCCTACATTCACCGACTGTTCTGACGTTATAGAGTTTCAGAGATCGGAAGGTCAATGGAGACATCAGGACTCAGTGTTCTTCAGCATACCTGAAAAGGTTATGCGTGATGTGGTATCAGTCTTAGAAAAATCTGAGAAACCATTGACTAAGATGAGTATATCGAACGAGTTCGAGATGAACAAGCATGTGTATCTGAATCTTCCTGATAAACAGGATCAATACGATGCCATTACTCCTCCTGATATTCCCAACACGGAAGTCGTTGACACTATTATCAACGGTAAGCATGTGCAGATCGTGCAGTCCTCCAGTACAAACATAACGACAAAGGAGGATTAGCTATGAAGCGGTACATTATTATTTCTTTTGATGGTGCTAATTTGAGTGCATCGGAAGTTATGGCAATAGCTTCACAGCTTAACGCAGTTAAGCCTGACGTTAAAGACGTACATGCATCTACAATGGATGAAGAGGAGGTTAACTCCATTATCATCCGTCACGTAGAAGCCAAGAATGCTACAGAACTTTCTGTTGTAGAATCTGCGTGCATCTATGTGAAAAAAAGATTTGGTAAGTTTTTCTGCTCTAAGATGAAGTTGCTGCTCGCATTGTCAGAGGCTATAACCAATGAGCCTGACAACGAATCTCTTATGAATGCTATCAGAGTTATGTCTGGTGGTGTAAGTAAGAGAATGCGTGATTCTTACGGTATTTCTACCGATGTTATTTGTGTATTTAAAACAGTTCAAGATAACATGTAATTATGTGCAGAACACAACGTAATACTAAGAAAGTGTATCATCAGCGTCACGCTGAAGCCAAAGCAAAGGCATATAAGCGTGACAAGTTTAAAAACAAGCTAAATCCTTTAGACTATGTGGAAGATCCCAGTGTATACGATCAAGGGTAAAGCAAAGGGTAAGAATACAAAAACATTGGTATTCGAATCCAAGTACCCTAGCGAAAATCAGGCTAAAGAAGCCAGATACGCACTCATTCATTTGGCTAACTGCTCTCACAAAGCTCCATGCGATATCACCGTTAATAATGACGGTGCAGTATTCATTAAGAATCCATCCTGGAGTGTGGGAGAGGTAACAATATGTTAATTATTTATTTACAAACATTTAAAACATTATCAAAATGGCAAAAGCAGAAACAAAAGGCGCTGCTAAAGAGCAGCAGAATGTGTCAGCAGACAACGTAGTAGAGAAGTTGATGAAGGGTAACCTCGTCACAGACATCGCAGACAAGGCGGCAGAAGAAATCCGCCAGGATGAGGAGAAACGCAAGATCTCCCAGGTCAAAGAAATCGTCAAGTGTGCTGACTTCCTTAGAATCAAGGAACTTCTCAATGTCCGTAAGGACCGTGCGAAGGCAAAGATCACTCTCGACATTCTGAAGAAGCGTACAGAATTGTTGGCTCGTCTTCTGGGTAAACAGGAGGATGGTACCGCCGTTCCTGACGACCAGAAGATTACGCCAAATCAGTTCCGCGAGCTTTCACAGAAGATCGATGAAGATCAGCGTAAGCAGATGACCGAGCTGAATAGTGAATACGAGAAGCACGACCGTGAGTTGCGCGACAAGTATCCTAACAGCTGGTATTATTCCAACTATCAGTTCGATCGCTTCTAATTCTTCTTCTAGTACAAGTATCTTCGTATCACGTACATAGATTCCCAGGTACTGTAGAGAGTCTTAAGAAGACGAGTCAGTGAAGGAGTCTCAGAATGAATTAACATTCTCATCAAGTATCTTCGTATCACGATGAGAGGAAGAGATGTGAACCCACACAATAAATTGGGACAGTAGATCAAACAATATGTTTTGTGCGTATCATTGTATCGGGGAGATTTGATTGCTCTGAGAAAGTTAATTGAACCCTGCAAAATGTATCAAAAATGCTGAATATAGCCCTCTAAGTATCTTCGTATCATGAGGATTCCTATATATTTTTAGCCATGTTTTAAGCGCTCTGAGGCAGAGTATGTCACCAGGTGGAGTAATTAACCACGAGTGTCACAAAAATGTCTTAGAGCGCACCTAAAACGGCTTAAATCGAATGTTCTGACTGATCATCGGAACATTTACAAGAATGTACAGTGTGTATGAAATAATCTGTTTGGACAGGGGTTCGACTCCCCTCACGTCCACAGTTCCTCTTCCCCCTGCTATAGGTCTATTAGAGGTGCCTCCTCTATGTTTAGACTCCATTCAGGACAACCTGGACATGTTGTAAAACTGTCTAATGTTGACGTATCACAGGACACGGATTTGTTCGTGAATAAACGTGGGCAACCTAGGCATGTTGTAAAACTGCCTACACGGGCGTGTTTGGTTTTGACAGACAGAGGAGATAAATACATTAAGCACTATACTATAAATTAAACGACAATGTAAATAACATTGTAGACTATACTAACGTAGCGTAAGTTTAGTCTAGGTGTTTCCTACCAAAGTGGAGAAAAGGATTTGGGGTTCGATTCCCCATTTCCTTCCTATTAGTTATGACAAAGGGATATAAAGCGATGATAAAGGACAGGTGTCCTTATGTCGTCAACCTCGCGTTTAAATGGTGTACAGAGTTTGGCAGATTATCTAATATAGGTAAGGAGCCACACAAAAGAATTAAGTATGCTGTAAAGACGCGATGGATAGACCGTGTATACCAAGAAAATGTAGCAATCTATAACACTGGAAGAGGAACACCTCGAACAGATGAAAAGAATGCATCATTAAGAAAAGCACTTGGAATACACGAGGGGTCTCAAAATTTTAATTTTGCAGACTCTATAAATTTGGATGGTATCAACAAGGTATTTAACTCTGGAGAACGAGCATTTTGGATATGGGTTAATAGCTGGGTAGTATGGTTTCAAGAGAACTATAAATACCTAGAAAACTATTACAACATATCATGTAAATGTGGTAATATGGCTTTATTTGATAACGCATTGTCAGAAAAAGCTAGTTTTCTAGATGAGTATTTTGAAGACTTCTCTAAATTTATTAAGAAAACATTTAATTAAACAAAATAAAAATGGAGTATTTCCCTAAAATGCTAATTTACAGAGCTAGTCTGTTAGGCTGCAAAGAAGAAGGTATAGAAAATGTGATTAACTGGTTTCATAACCGCCTCAAAAAAGGCTTTACTTATGAAGCGCACATATTCTGTGCAGGAGACAGCCTAGACGAAAATTGTATATATGAATACTGTTGTAATGAACAATTGCGTAGAGTTGGCGACTGGATTATGAAAACGATAGTCCTGAGCAACCCTATGAAGTTCAAAACACTTACAACTCGTATGCGTATCGGTTCAGGACTACTTGAAAAAGTAGAAATGAAAACCGGAGGAAAGGATTTGAAAATAATCCTTTTCAACAATTTCGTCAACAACGTTTGGTCACTGTATCGTCAAAAGATGGTGTATGACCTTCCGTTTTATCAGGAGTAGGGTGAGAGAGATCTCCCCTACCCCACAATATGGAGTATCAGCGTATCACTCAATCTGAGATTGAGACCATAAAAGAAGCTCAAAAGGGAAATGAGCTAGCGTTTAATAAATTGTTTAACCGTTACAAAGAGTTCGTCGACAACGTGCTCTTTTGTTACGTGAATGACATGGATGAAGCTAAAGATCTTACAAATGTTGTATTTCTTAAGGTTCACCAAAAACTCTCGACGTTCACAGATTATTCGTCTTTTGGCGGATGGCTGAGAATTATAGCTAATCGAACAGCTATAGATTATCTACGAAAAGTAAAGGAGAAATCAATGGAATTAGGAGAAGACTCAGGCCGACTACCTGTCGAATTAACTAATTCTTCAGAAGAAGAAGATCTTGTCAATCTTCTTGAGTATGAATCTCTTCTAAAGGAATTTGAAAAACTCCCAAAGAAGACACAGAAGATTTTTAATTTATTTTACGTAGAAGATCTTACAGTTGATGAAATTAGCAAAGTGCTGAAAATTCCTACAGGCACTATAAAAGCTGCGTTAAGTCGCACTCGTAGGAAAATTAAAAATAACTTAAAAGTTTAACAAAAATGACTTCACCTTTATTATTGATTCTCTCGATTTTTGTAGCTCTTGGTTTCGCAAGATACAATAAGAGCAACAAGTTGTTCTGGATCATTCTCGTAAGTCTCTTGCTTGGTTTTACCGGTAAGAGTATGGTCAACTATGCCTTTGTTGACCATAAAAGTGAAGCCAGCACAGTTAAATCTTCTGCAAATCCCATGCTGGCACCGACGTGCTCATTTCAGGCCTTGGAACCCTCAGAGGGCGCCGGTACATGTGCTGAGACAAAACCAGCAGGTAAGGATACAGTTGTGGTAGATACTGTTGCTGAGCTTAACTTGGGTGAAGATGAGCATATTAACGTGCTCACTAAGCCTCCACGAGACTGGTTAAAAACGAACTTTATATTCGACACAAGTTGAATTTAAGTTAGTTGCCCAGAAAGTATTAATTAATTTTAGTAAATAACATTTAAAAACATTATCAAAATGGCAAAAAAGAATGGAAAGGGCAATGTAAAAGTTGCTCAGAATAACAACAATGGTGGTAATAATGCAGATGCAGCTGTTGAGGCTGCAGCTATGCTCACAACAACAGGTGGGTCAAGCATGGATCGTAACCACCAGGTAGATTTGTTGAAGATGGCTCACGATCGCTTCTTCTTGGATGAGAAGGCTGCTGAGCACACTGGTTTCCCACAGGGAACCATCGACAAACTCAACCACATTAATGCCCTCGGTATCGCTGTATGCGTATGTAACGAAGTCAAGTATGGTACCAGCGATTTCGCTGTTGTAATCCGCAAGTCTGCTCTTCCAGAGCTCACTGAAGCTTTGAATGAGATTGGCGTAAACTTTGATGGCACTAAGCTCTTGCCTTCAAAGGATGATCCTGAAGCAGTTGAGGTTACCGCCAAAGCTGTAAAAGTATCCGAAGAGACTTCTAAGAAGCTCGAAGAGGATGCTAAGGCTCGTGCTGCAACAGCAGGTAAAGTTTTTGATCCTACAAAGATCAAGGACGAAGAAGAGCTCAAGGAAGCTTTGTCTGGCTTCTTGGCCATGAACCGTGATTCTAAGCTGATGGATAGCATCATGCAGTGTGTGAACTTCTATAAGTCATATCGCTCTATCGAAGCTAAGCGTGCTATCACTTCTGCTGAGAAGACACTCAAGAACACCAAGGACAAGAAGTACAAGGAGAACGCTGAGAAGGCTCTCGCTTCTGCAAGGAATGATATGGAGCATCTCAAGAACATGAACTTCCATGATACGTTTCGCAAGATTGTTGAGCTTACAGGTCGTGTCGGAACGCTTACTTATGGAATTGGTGCTCACTTCTTCAACGTTACCGCTACGTCAGGATCTCCTGTATCTGCGTTCTGCGAGCTTCGCGACCATTCTACTGACAAGAACACCGGTGTATGCAAGTATACCGATGATCAGATTGCAGACGCTGTAAAGTGCCTCGTAATCATTGGTGCAGATGATGTTCGCTCAAAGGGTAAGACTTTGCTCGAGGCAGAGAACGCGCTTCCAGAAAAGGATCGTGTCAAGGAGCATATTGATGCAGCTAACAAGAATATCGCATTTGCCGATAAGGCTACTGCAGCGGTTCTTGCGGCTCCAGGTGAGTTCGTTGAGAACTTGAAGAAGAACTTCTTGGAAGGTAACAACTTCGCAAAGAAGACTGTTATCGCCATTAAGCGTGCATATTATCGTGACGTTACCCCAGACATGATGGCTAAGGTTAAGTCTGATTCGATGCTTGATAACGCTACGCAGTATGCAGGTATCATCTCTAATCTGTTCCGTAATCCTTCTGATCCACTCGTAGGTTATGCCAAGGAGAACATTATCGACTTGGAGTTCAAGACCGATGAGGAGATCAAGGCTGAGGAAGAGGCTGTTGCCAAGGCTGCTAAGGAAGCAGCTGAGAAGAAGGCAGCCGAGGATAAGAAAAAGGAAGCCAAAGGTAAGGCCAAGGCTCAGGTAAAAAAATAATACGGCCAATTAAGAAAACTGGTTCACAACTAGTTGGTCGCATTAAAAGAGCCTTTGACATCCAATGGCAAAGTGAACGCAAATAATTTAACTATCAAAGTATGAAAAAATTAGTGATCACGTTGTTAGGAGCAGCATTTCTTACTATCGGCATGAATATTGCCGATCTTAAGAATGTTCCCCTTCCAACGACAGTGCAGACAGTAGCAGCATCTACTGTACAGCAACCAATGGACCATTTATTTGGTCAAGTGAATCGTGCTAATCCTGATACAGTCCATGATACCGTTAGGGTAGAAAAGACTGTACCTTGTAACCATAAACAGTTACCTGCAAAGGTAATTGTTAAACGCACCGTAATTAAGAAGACAGATACGTCGTATGTACCACTTCTATATATTATGGAACCTGGAGAAAAGGTCGACTCCACTAATCACAACTCTACCATTCGTAAGGGAGAGCTCAATGATTATATTCAAATCTCCTCCAATGTGCATAAGTAAACATAAGAACCCTATGCACTATAATTGGGTAAGTACATATAGTAGATCCCATTAGTCTACGTACTATTCTGGAACATCCCCCGCGAAGGAGCTAGAAGAAAAACTCAATATTAAACTTGATCCGAGAATATGTTAACCCTGTCTTGCAGGGCAAGATCACTCAAAAGGTAGGATGAAATGTATCAAACATTGAAACCGTTTGATATAGGTAGGAGAAGCGTTGTATCAGCTCCTATAATTACACAGCTGGACTTGTGAGAACCGTCTGGAGACAAGCTGGATGAGGCTGAATGCACCTTAAAAGATGCAGTGTAATTACAAACGCATAAGTCCCAAGAAGGGCATATTGAACCGTATCGTAATTATATGTGATAATACTAAGCATATACAAACGTTACACGAGACGAACTATATTGGTCCCCAGTAGGTGAACAGAATTGCATACATGGTATGGTGCATGGTGCTGGAAGAACCGAGGATACCCCAAACAATATAGAAGTATTATTAAGCCGTAGGTAGTGTTTCTAGTGTCCAAAGCTAGTATAAAGGCCGAAAAAATTATCTAAGACGCAATATCGTGAGGATAATACTCACGGGACGTATGGTGAATACGTTGGCATATAGTCCTTGACGTTCGATTCGTCACAACTCCATTGAAGGGGTGCCAGGGATGAGGTGTAAGACGTCTGAGCTCATGGTAGACCGCCAGGCTTTTCTTGTTTATGCGGTATATAAAAGTAAAACAAGCGCAAGGGTTGGGCAGCCCCTTAATCGAAGCTCTACGGGAGTATCGTACGCGGGTGAAGATCGCGGTGAAAATCTATTCCAGTTGTATTATTAGGGTGTTAGGCAATCCGAATGTACAGCCAATTTCCATGAAAATTAAATCGTTCATGAGACTATGATCGATGACTCCGTTACAGTCAAAGAAAATTGATGGAGAGCTATCCTAGAATAAGAAATAGCAAATCAGGTAGAAAGTTGATTCGAGATATGTCCATCCAGGACCATTTGACCTCCACTTTCATCCAAAACGATCTAGACTAATAGTTTATTTGCACTATGACATACAATATTATATAGTCTCTACAGAGTAGTAAACTGGTATATTATGTATGCGTATGTTGTATGCAAGAGATATAGACTATGAAAACCTAGAAAGTTTAAAAGATAACATGTTTAACAAAAATTGATGTCCCTTCATAGAGTGTATCTTACGTTGTAAGTAAGGGCTTGAGGTGAAGAAATCGAGTGCCAACCGATATGCCAACCATGCTAAAGTATGCTGCGCAACAGTATATGTAAACATAAAGGTTCGAAGCAATACAGGAAATTGATGGGCAGCTTATATCTATGTTGTAAAACGACTGTGTATATTATATGTGTATACTGTCTCTATATATGTATATTACGTTATAAGTGGGTGACAAGATGAAATGTATGGGTTGAATTCCCAATATTCGTGCACTATAAATAGGAGGTAGTAATACCGGTACAGAAAAATTGCAAATATCAGCAAAGATACAAAAAGCCGTAAAGTCTGTGATGGGTTTGATCCTGAGACATTCCGATAACCAACCGCTGGGTACATGCCATAAGCCGAGTACCGCAGTAAGGAGACCTAGCTGACAGTCGCTTCTAAGTTAGCAGTAGAGACAATCTGCTTTAATAACAATCGTGTAGGAATATCTTGTAAGTATAGTAAGGGAAATACGACCGAGATTCTACATATTTTCGTGGGTTATAAGAATTCTAAGATTCTATGAGTGTTAGTTGCTCTGCAAAATTTCACCAACGAAGATTAGAATAGTTAAGTTAGAAAAAACGTGAACAAAATAGCAGAAAACAGTTCAGCATTTGATTATGCAAAGGAAGCATTCAAAGCTTTAGACGATGGGCCTGGATAAACCAGTAAATGCTAATTGCATCATACGTATGCAATTCCTGCTGCAAGCCTATTATCCTATTGTCGTAATAGGGAAAGTGCAGCTAAGTCTAGATAAAAGCGTCTACAATAGTAGAACTTCCTTTAGGAAACTAAGTAAGCAAAGTAGTAACCGAGTATCTTCGTATCAGCGTTGCTTTATTCAATAAACAACGGCAAAGGTGTAGCCAAAATACACCATATTTTTCAATCATATCGTTAGTTAATCAATAACGATATCAAAAAGGATATGATTATGTCAGAAATTAATGTAAACATCGTGGAAACTACAATTAAATCAAATCGTACCCCACTGAGCATGCTCGGTGCGAAAATGTTTGGTCAGGATGTATTCACCCCCCAGACACGTATGTTCAACCCAGACCATGACAAGGTTTTGGAGCAGGCTAAGCAGAGCTCCAATGTAAACCTTGTACTCAATCGTTCGCCTCGTCGCTTCTCGATCGGCTATATCACGATTGAGTCTATGGCAACAAAACAGAACGCAATCGGTGATGTCGTTTGCCGTCTCAATGAGGGAACCGACAACCAGATCGATATTCCTCTCGGTGAGAATAGCACCAAGTTTGGTGAGACTACTGAAGAGGCTGTCCAGAACGCTCTCAAGGATAAGAATTCTAAGGCTGTGTTCTCAGATCCTAAGGATTTGGGTGGCATTCTTAACGACCTCAACCGTGGTGAGATAGCTCGTCTTGACGCCATGATCGAGCAGTTGCAGAAGGCTAAGGCACAGTGTGTATCTGCCATCTCAGCAAATGAGAAGATCATTGCTGACTACGAGCGCCAGAAGGCAGAGTCAAAACCAGCTGATAAGATCGCATAGGATTCATGGAGGCTGTTTTAACTGAGAAGAGTGTTAAGCTTATTGCTGTAATGCTCTCCGAACCGAAGATTAAAGCAGCCGTTTATGAAAAGTTGGATCATACAGAGAAATACAAGATCTATACCATTAACGATGATGGTAGTATTACTCTTGGTTCAACCAGATTCCATTTTTGGAACAAGATAATCGGCTGCGAGCAAACCTTACCATTTGAGAGTTTCGCTCTCAAGGTATGGGATGCACTAGTGAGTCTTTCCACAGGGCTTAACCAAAAAGCTATTATGGAAGGACTATCACAAGAAATTGTGATGAAAGGAGTTAAAGATAAAAACTTTAACTGGGTCGTAGAACGACTGTATGATGTTGCGACAAAAGTATGTCAGAATTCTAGCATTGCTGATGGCGTAGGAGCGGACCCTGCGGGGTCCCGGGTGTCAGGGCCAAGGCTTAACGCTCAGCAAGAGTTTCCTGATAAAATTGTTATTAATATCAACGGTCGTAAAGAAATTTTGCATGTTAAAGACTGCATAGGTAAGCCAATGATTGAGTTGGAGTACGGAATTGTAAACGCTAAACGCGTAATGCCATAAACAGAAACATTCCTGCGGGAATGGTGTATGAACTGCGAGCAGAAGAGTACACATTCATGCATGGTATTGCCGTTATTGTTTATAACGAAATACAGAGACAATATTATTAGTTTATATTGAAAGGCATCCTTAAACGTTCTCTGCGGAGAATAGGTAATCCGCCCTGCGGGGCAGGATTGCCAATGGATGTCTTTTATTCTTTATTACAGTTATATGTAATATAGGAGCTAGGTAAATGGCTGATTCAAGTAAATTGTTTAATTTTAATCAAACTATATGAATAAGAAATCAATTAAATTGAACTCAGCAAACATCATTACAATTCGTAAGAACATTGATATCACCATCAATAAGTATTGGCGAATTATTCGAGCAGAGAACCTCATGCCTAAGAAGGCAATTGCAGCAAAGCAGGGTTCTGGCTTAGATCTCAAGAGTTTGTATAACCAGATTGTACAACTCAGTGAGAAGCGTATTATGATTAAGGGTATTTTGGTAGCTCTTAACACAGGTACAACTACATTCTCTTACGAGGATTTTAAGAAGACAAATAACTATAGTATTTTCGCAGCATGCGAGGCAAAAGAGGCAATAGCGCAACTTAAGATGATCAAGACACTTGATCCATCAACTAAGGCAAAAAAGGGATTGAAGGCTATGCCTAAGCGCGAGGTATTCTCCTCAGCTAAGATTGCTCAGCTTATTCACGAGCAACAACTACTAGCAAATAAGTTTGACGCTAATCTTGAGAAGTTTAACAATGAGACTTCTATTGAGATTAAGGATACTATTGCAGATAAGTTCGAGATGGATCTTGCAGCTTAAATGCTATAGGTTCGAGACAAATATAAGGGTCGCCGAAAGGAGTAAGATCGAGGCTTACACGAACCACAAATAAGGAATCCCTTGCCTTAAAAATAACATTATTAACACATTAAATTATCAAAATTATGTCAAAGAAGAATAACAAGAAGAACCTCAAGAAGGTTCAGGCTAAGATAGGAACTACACCAGTTAAGGCTGAGGCAGCTAAGAAGGAAGAGTCTAATGCTGCTAACGAAACAATAAAGAACATTGAGAAACGCCGTGCTGCTGACGCAGAGAAGGCTAAGAAACATGCCGAACTCAAGGCAGCTAAGAAGAAGGCTAAGGCCGAGAAAGAGGAGGCTAAATACGCCGCTTCTAAGGCTCGCGCAGAGGCCCGTAAGGCGCGTAAAAAGAGCATCATGGATAAACTGATCGACTCCAAGAAGGAAAAGGCTTCAGAGCCTGTTAAAATCACTCTGGAGGACCGTTTGAAGAAGCAGGAAGAGCGTCGT
>UMCJ01044785.1_pt1 | contig 17505 bp, 10 predicted proteins | sample 1964171 | NCBI WGS metagenome assembly UMCJ01 (sample SAMEA4835962, study PRJEB28245) | human gut metagenome | biome: gut microbiome; material: fecal sample | place: Denmark | collected 2008
AGCCTTGTTGTAATTTACATTAGAGACTTCATCAAGTGCTTTTGCCGCTGCACCTGCAATGGATTCTCTTTGACCGTTAACGATGATTTCTGTAGCTTGTGTTAAAGAGGCTTCAAGTGCCGTCATTGTGTCATAGAGCAATCTTAAATCAGATGAATCCAAATCAAAAATGTTTTTATATCCTACTTTTATGGGCTTGCCGTCGGCATCGTATATTGTTTCACCGTTTTCGTCAGTTGCATACTCTGCAAATTCATCTTTAACTATTTCAAGCATTTTGAGTGTTCTTTCATTGTAAGCAATTGAGTTAATGTCAATGTATGAATATTGCATACCTTTAGGTGTAGATTCTTTTTCCTCTTTGCCTTCGTCATTCTTCTTAGGCTTAGGTTCTAAGGCTCTATACTCTTCATATAAGTTTCTTACCTGTTCGCCGATTTCAGCGACATTGTTCCATGCTCCGAAATATTTCGGTATAGTTTTTTTAGCACCATTCTTATATTGTCCGGGGTCAGCAGATTCTTTAAAACCTATCAATACATTAAGTATAGGTCTTTTGAGAGACTCGGGGATATTCTCGGTATTTTTTGACTTAGCGTCAAACTTTTTAACCAGCTTATCAAACTTCCTTCCGAGCATTTGTCTATATTTTGTCTGCTCCTTTTTTTCGGTATATTGAGCCCTAAAGGTATCTTTGACGGTCTTAATAATGGCTTTTTGGTTTTTACTTAGTTCTTCAAGCTCGTGGATTTTATCACGATACCTTTTGGCTTGCTCTGATTTTGTATCTTTCAGAGCGTTATATGCCTGACGGTATTTTTCACGCTGCTTGTTGTATTTTGCTTTCTGCTCGGCAATGTCAGTTTTATAATTTTCGATAGTTTTTTGATTCAGCGCAGTTTTTGCTTTTTCGGCCTGTCTCAATGCCTTGTTAATATCTCTAAGTTTTCGCTTGTCAATATTATTCTGCATTACTGCCGCTTTTCCCTGCTGTTTGAGATATTCCGCTGTAGTATCAAACGCCATTTGAATAGCCGCCGCATCAATCGTGCTTTCGCTTTCAAACTTACCGTCATATGTTGCTACATACTGCGGTGCAAGCACATAATTCATAATATGGTCAAGCATACGATAACCGCTGTCGCTGTCCCAGTCAAAGCCGTCATCTATCATTAGCGACCTGCCACCGATATTTTCAAGGTGAGAACCAATGTCCTCAATGTATGAGCCACTTGCCTTGCCGGTTATTCCCCTTGCATTGTGTTCAAGTTTAACATTGATTTTGCCGAATAAGGCTTTTTTGTATTTTCCAACGCTGCCGTAATTTTCTTTTATTGTGTCAATTGCGTTCTCGGGAATAAGCAGAGTTGTGCCTTTTAACTCGTCACAAATTTCTTTGGCCCACGCTTCATGCTGTTCATCCAGCTGTGTCGAGTATTGCAATGCTTCCCGACACTTCAATACAAAATTTTCAAAAGCGTCAGTAAAACTTGACTTGTCATTCTGTACGGAATCAATGAATGTATTCAAGGCATCCACATACTCGGTAACAAGCGAGTCCGTTTCGGCATTAGGATTAATGTGGTAGCTTCTCATTACAGACTTGACCATATTATAGATTTTCTTCTGCTCAGGCTTAATGCCCTTGCCGGCAAGCAAACCCTCTTTAACATTGCGGGCAGAATGATGATATATCTGCTCAATCGTCAATTCAGGGTTGTTTTGGTCAATTGCCTTTTCAAAGTCAATGTGCTGTTCGTCATTGCCGCTAAAATCAAATAAGTCATCGTATTCATCGTCAATTGAAAAATTCAGCGTATCGTGTATTGCACCGGCTTTTTCATCTGTAAAATCATAATCTTCATCAAGACTGTAACGAATATCAGGGTTATTGCCGTCAAATGTTCCAATATTGTCTGTTGCAGATTTAACCTGAGTATTTTCAAATGCTATGAATGTTTTTGTGCTTCTTCCAAAACTGCCAACATCATTATTAACGATAACACCGTCATAATTGCTGTTTTTGAAATAATCATCTACCAAGGCTTTAGAGTTACGGCTTGCTTCATTAACCTTATTTTCCCATTCTTCCATAATTTCATCAAGTGCATCTCTTGATATGGATTTTTGGTACTCTTCTTCTGATATTTCACCGTTCTTTTTCGCATTCCACAGCTTTTGATATTCCTCGTTTTCTCTTTTCATCTCCTCGTTGAATTTAGCCTTGTATTCCTTATTAACGCTGTCTATCGCACTTTTAGCTTTCGTATATCCCTGTACATTCTTATCGTAAAATTTAACAAGTTCGCTTCTGTTGTTGACAATGAGGGGATTTTTAATAGAGGCATACAACGGCATTTGAATATTTCCGCCAACTCCGATATCGTTATTTGTCGGTTTCATAAATATACCCGTCGGCATTTCACTGTCAAATCCTCCCGAGCCTTTTTGTTTTGTATCAAAGGTTGTAAACTCTTTTCCTGTTTGGTGGTACAAAACAAGCGGTTCACCGTTGTTGTCTACCACTTTACTTGCTTTTGCAGGGCTATTCTGCCAATCACCAAACCATCTGATAAATTGTTTGCTTTGAGTAATATTATTGATTTTTTTATTGACAATATCATCAATAGGACGTATAATGACATTGGAACCCGAATTTTTAAGTCGGCTGGGTAATTGGTACCCTGACTTCTTAAAAATATTCTGGGTTCTTTTTTTGTCTAAATAAAAGAATCCTGTTTTGCCCATTGTTTCCAAAGCAATGGCTTCTTTTATATAATCGTTGATATTATCCTTATCAAAATATGTTGCAACAAGATTAACATCTATGTGTGTGTTATTGTACATTCCCTCATAATCAACAGTTATCGGTGCAATTACCTGTTTTCCGCCAACTGATAAATCAACTAAAACAACTACTTTATGGGTGCTGTCTTTGCTCTTATTTTTCTTTACCGCAAAATCAGGGTGAGCTATTACCATAAGCGGATCAGAAATTTTATTGTAAATATCTTTTACGGCATCAAAACCTAAATTGTGATAATTGGTATTTTTATGATATCTCCCCTCACTTTTTGCTCTTGTATCTGATACTGCGACAGAATAAATATGATTTTTAGTCATAGCAAGAGGTAATGGTGCTAATCCGATTTTTTGTAAAATATTAGGTGTAATACCCATAATTACAACATTATCACTGTTGTAGGTGTTTTTTTCAATTTCATCAACTTTCTTTTCAAATTCCGCTTGTACTATGTTGTCGGTACTTCCCATTGAATATTTCTCAACATCCAACCTCTCCCCATTCTGAACCTCTGTTTGTTCGGTGATGTTTTCTCTTGCAGTATCTGCCGCCTCTGAAAATCTTTGAGCGAGTTTTTCAAGAGCTTCAAGGTCTTTGGCAAAGGCCTTGGCTCCGTAGTTTGTGCTTTTCCCAATGAGCCAATCCTTTACTTTTGCAATCAAAGACTTAATTGCCGCTGCAATTTTTGATTTATTCTGCTTGGTGCTGAGGGCAATATTGAGAGCCTTTTCATCTGAGGCAATGCTCATAAGTGTGTCGCATACAATTTCTTCCAGTGCGGCATCTCTTGTGTTTTCGTGTTCATCGGCCTGCAGTCGGTTGCCGTATCTCTCAATTGTGCGGTCAATCATCTTGTTAAGGTCAACACCCTTGCGTACAAGGTAGTCTGACACAAAGTCACTCAATGTTTGCCATTCGGTCGGGTTAGTTTTCTTAATCATATGTCCGGCTTCGTGTAAAGCTGTGGCAAGAATTTTTTGACTTGAAATTTCTGAGCTAAGGATAATATTACCGTCTTTTGCAACACCGTTCACTCCGTCAGCAAGGCGGTCCGAGATAATAATGTTTCGCCCTGTCTTTTGTGAAAGGTTGCCGAGTGTATTAATAAGCTCCTGCGGAATGTGTGAAACTTCCGTTCCGCTGTCTGCATACACGCCCACACCGCTTGTGTCTGCTCTGCCGTTGCGGTTGATTAACTCGGTCAGTCTGTTGGCATGATGTTGAGTGTTAATGTCAACATCTCTTCTGCCGGTGCTTAAAGCCTGACTTACAATCTGTTCACCGAGAATATTTTTAAGGATTTTATATTCAGAAGTTTCTCTGAGTGAATCAAGTTTAACACCCTCTCGACCAAAACTGTATGCGGCTGAATATGCTCTATTATATTTATAAAGCATTTCGTCATCAGTCATTCTCTGAGCCTGCGGACTTTCTCTCCATTCTTCAAAGTTTGAAATATAGTTCCTTGCACCGTATGTATCAAATTCGTTTGCACTGTGAACAATCGTATCAAACTGACTGTCAGAGAATGTTATGCTGTCCGCATTAACCTGTTTACCGTCATTTGTGTTGAACACAAGTGTATTTTCTTCATCACTGCGATTGATTTTTGCTGAGCTTTCAAGGCTCTTTAGTGCAACCTTGACAACCTTACCCGTTGAAGTATCTGTTGCGATAATGCCGTTTGGATGCTTCTTGCCAAAAGCATATACGCCGTACATTTTGCCGATATCCTCTGTATCGGCTTTTTTTGTTGCATTGATTACAGTGCTTGCCTGTGCCTGTTCTGCGTTCTGCTGTCCGTTCTGAGCCGTGTTCTGCTGTGTAGGGCTCTGTTCGTTCTGAGCATTAACAGTCTGATTACTCTGCTCTCGTGTGTTCTGCTTTTTAACCTGAGCAATTTTGTTTACAAGTTCGGGATTTTTGCCAACCTCTCTGTTGATAAGATACATAAGGTTGCCGACATCTCCGGCACTGATTTTTCCCTCGTTATCGGTTTCAACGAGTTTCTGCATTTTGTGTGCATAGTTGTATGCTCTATCGTTTTTGTCGGTTGCAAGTCCTTGCCTGATGAGTAAATCAAGGTCAAAGTTTTCATCGGCCATAACAGCTTTACCGATTTGTGCGTTGCTCTCTTTATTTTGGGCCATATCAATTTTTGCACCTGCAAGATTAATTCCTGCGGTAGCAAGGTTAAGCACACCACCCGATATTGCACCGCCGGCAAAATCAAGTCCGACATTCTTCCAAAAGTCCCAGCTTGCGGCATTCTCCGCCTCAGCCTCACTCATTCCCTGTTCCATATAATTTTTCTTTGAAAGGTTGTATGAAGATAAATCCTTGTTTATTGCGTCATCAGTCAATCTGTTTGCAAGGTCGGTAAAAGCCTCTTCCGAGCCTTCAGTAAATGCACCTTTAAGCACATTGCCGACAGCCGCACGAAATGTGCTTTTACCGCTTGCTCTAAACGCTGAGAGCTGTTCAAGCGATATTTTCTCAAACAAAGCTTCGGCAATGCCGTTGGCTACTCCAGTTGTCACTGCATTTTCAATTGAACCGCCGTTTTCAATAACCTCATTAGCACCGCTTACACCCGCAGAAGTACCAAGCAAAGTTAAACCCATTGCCGAACCACCGGGAATAAACTTATTCATAACCATATTGATAGTTGAATCAGCAATTCCCATACCTGCGGTATAGAGCAAAGAGCCGAAATCATTGTTGATTCTTTCGGAAACTGATTGCCTTATTGCTTCACTTTTTGCTGTCTCGGTAGTGTCAGGATTTATATAACCGTCACCGCCGTTATATTTTTTATCAATGTTAGCCGAAATATATTGAATTGCATCGGGTACGCCTCCGACAAATTTCTGACCTATGCTGTTTGCGGAAGCAATAACGGGATGTTTTTTTGCATACATTTTTATACGGTCAAGGTTATCCTCTGCCTTTTTTTCATCCTGTTCTCTCGCATACCATTTATACAAGGATTCGGTATTATAGCCTTTATCTTTAAGTTTTAAGAAATCTGCTTTGATTTTATTTCTTTCGCTCTCAGACAGTTTTTTGATGTAGCTGTTATCAGTATTATCAGCTTCGTCAGCGTCTGAGGTATCTGTTTTTAAATACTCCTGCAAAGCATAATATTTCTGCAAAACAGTTTTTGCCTTGATGTCGTTATTAACAATATCGTCGTACTCTTTTTTCTTCTGTTCAGAGAGTTTTGCGTTGTCGATTGCAGTTTTTAATTTTCCCTGTTCATCTTCAATTGCTTTAAGCCGGTTATATGCCTGTTCTTCATCTCTCTGATTCCACAAGCTGTTAGCTTCTTTATTAAGCTGATTATTATAATCTTCCAACTCCTTACTTGATGAATTATCATACATATGCTTGTTCAGCCAGTCAAGTTCTTCTGTTGTTGCGTGTATGCGTGCATTTTTCCTCTGTTCAAGCGTAGAGTTTTTGTATTTATCTGCATACTTCTGTTCTTTCTCTGCCTGTTCTGCAAGTTTTGCGTTTTCAGCTTCTGCGGTTTCAGCGTTCTGTCGGTTTATTTCCGTTTGCTTATTAACCCTGTCGGCAAGCTCGTCATATTCTTTCTGCATTTTCTCGGCTGTTTTGGTGTCACCTGTCGCAACCGCAGCATTATACATGTGTGTAAGTCCTTTAACTCTATCATTCAAAGACTTGTTCGGGTTTTTAATTGCGTCCTTCAAATCCTCTGCGGAGCTGTTCGCATTATTCAAATTTCCACTAAAAAAGGATTTAATATCCGAGCCTGTACTTGAAGAAGTATTGTTGCTGCTTTTTACAGAAATATCATTTGTCGCTGTTTTATTATTTGATGATGTCGAACTTGTGTCGTTTGGTAAATCGTGTTGATGCTGAAATACTTCCTGCTGAATCCATTCGTTATAGGAAGCCACCTGCGTTTTTCCGTTTTTATCGGTTATATACCTCGGTGCTGATGTATGCTGAATATAATTATCCGAACGGTCAATACCGTTGTGATAAAAGTTTCCGCTGATTTTGCCTGCTTTAAAATCTCTTAAATCGTCGCCTGCGGTTCTTTTTCTTTGCTGTGCCATATATACAGTCCTCACTTTTTCTTCTTATTTATCGGTAGTTCGTTCCACTCTTTTTCCGATAAATATTTTGTTTTTCCGTTTTCGTCCGTAGTAACTCTTGAAGTTGACGTTTGAAAATAATCAGTGTTTTTACCGATACTCATTGAGTTCGGACCGCCGTAGTGGTCATCATTAAGCGTTCCACCGTTTTTGCTCATCCTGTCAAGCGTGCTTGTCAGGTCAGCCGTGCTGACATTGAGCTTATCGGCAATATAGTCCATTTCGTCAAGCGTGATGTAGCCGTTATAATAGCCCTGTGCAAGCTGACCGACCTTGTATTCATACTTAGCATTTTTAAGGTCATATGCATCTACGAACTTATCATATGCCGCTCTGTATCTGCGGTTATCCTCTTTCTCCTGTGCAGCTTTCTGTTCTTTTGCCAACTCTGTCTGAGCCTTAACATAAGCGTCATAAGCAGATTTATTTTTATCGTATTCAATCTTCTGAGCGTTTTCTCTTTCAGCCTGTGCATTTTGTGCAAGCTGATTGGCACTTACCGTGTCATACAAATAGCGTTGACTGTCTGCTGCTCTTGCTGATGAGAGATTATTTACTGCTCCGTTAAGTTTTGCTGAGTAAACATCATTATTAGCGCTGTCAAGGTTTGTGTCTGCCTGTCTGTCGGTTGAGTACCTGCTTGCAAGAAGATTAAGATAGTTCTTGTAGTCTCCTACCGTGTCACGATTACGGCTGTAATCCGTACCCTCAAGCGTGTTATAGAGGTTAAGCACATTTGCGTTTTTTTCCTGCTTTGACTGATAATCCTGTTGTGCAAGTCCTCTAAATGTACTTTCTGCATCGCTTATATTGCCCATACGGTCATTGTAAACCTCGTCTGCGACTGTATCGGCATAGGTAGGATTGTAACCGCCTGAAAGCTGATTAGCTGTGTTACGGCTCGTATCTCGTGCCATAGCGGCATTCTGCGCAAATTCCTTGCGGTACTGCTGATATGCCTTGTCTTGCGTCGGATCATATTCAAATCCTCTGCCTGTCAGATAGTTGCTTATGGCGTCATCTAACTTACCGCTGTAAGTGCTTTTATAATTGTCAACCTGTCCTGTCGCTGTTGATTCTGCACCCGCAAGAGCGGTGGCACTCTGCTTAGTGTCACCGCTCACCGTCTGATTCGGTACTTCATTCATAAGGTCATTATAAATCTTTTCTTCACTGTTCACGCTCAATGTTCTCACCTCACTTTATTTTTACCTGACTGTTCAGATAATTGTAATAAGCATCCGACTGTCTGCGCTGGCTGTCAATACTTGACCTTGTGTCGGCACTCAATGTGTTGTGTTCATACTGTGCCTCGGCAAGACTTCTGATGTCTGAAAGATTACTCTGTGCCGCTGACATTTGTGTCTGCCAGTGAGCAAGTTCGTTCTGAAAGTTACTCATATCAAGGCCTTTGCTTGTGCCGTACTTATTCTCGTAGTAGTTCATAAAGTCGTAATCATCCGTTACGCTGTCCCTGTATTTCTGATACTGCGTGTTATCAAGGTTCTGCAATACGCCGATTCTGTTCAGCGTATCTTCCTGCTGTTGCTGATAACTCTTGTAGGCTTCATTTTTAAGTGTGGGTACTTTGTTTGCAAGCTCGTCCATATACTCGCCGAATGCCTTTTGTCCTGCAGCCTGTGAATATGTATTGCTGTAACCGCCTGTGTTGCCGGCATAACTTCCCTGCACATTCTCCTGTGTAACCTTGCCCTCACGGGTATATTTTTCTTTTGCTTGCTGATATTCCGTAGAATTTTCGGGTGTCCAGTCAAATTTATTTTTTTGATACTGATTGGCAAGCTCGTCAATTGTACCCTTGTACTTACTCGTATATCCCTTATTGATTTTATCTGTGTAGGAATTAGCGTAGTTGTCAGCCTGCTGACGAGCCTGTCTTGTGTCGTAGCTGTCAGCATATGTCGGAGCTGATGAGGCAACACGGTTATAGTTATTAACCGCATTGTCAACATCGCCCGTTCCATAAACCTTGTATGTATAAGCCATTATTTTTCACTTCCTTTTTGTCCGATTGCGGATAGAAAATCATCTGTTATGTTGTCGCTGTCAATGTTGCTAAGCACGAAAGCCAACTGTTCGTACATATCATTCAGATAATTTCGCATCTCACCTATGTCATTTGTCGAAGGGGGCGGATCAAGTTTAAATGTAGCCACGCTTATCACTTCCTCTACTGTGCTCAATATCAATTCCGTATATTTCGACCTGTCCTGTACCTACAAGTTTAAGGCGCAGATATTCAGCTCTGCGTAAAGCTACGGCGAATACTCTCGGCTTTTTCTCGCTGTAAAGCATTTCCGATACTTTCCGCCATTCGCCGTTGTCCTTGTACTGCACAAACAAGCTGACCTTTGCTCCATTTTCGGCTTTAATACCGATTCGTATCTTGCCGATATTTTTCACATTAAATTCGCCGTCGTAAAGGTCGCCTGTTTCAGCAGACCACTCAAAGCAATCTTCCTGTTGATACTCATATTTCGTATTGTCAACAAGAAGATTGTCCGCTTTATCAGGACACATAATGTTTTCTTTTGTTTCATCAAGCCAATACAGCACACCGTTGTATGTTGTGCAGTCAATCATCTTTGCGTTATCTTCCTTGTGCCACAAGCCTTTGTCAGTGTCGTACACAAGAAGCTCTTGTTCTCCGTCATCTCTTTCGGCAGATATGTAGTATTTATTTCCGTGTCTGCCGCCGACTGCGTTCTTATAAGTATGTCCCCACAAAGATTCTTCGCTGATGAGTGCCGGCAAACTACCGCTCTGATAAGCATACACACCGTTATGGCCAAGATAAAACAAAGTTGAGTTAATGTTTACAAGACTTTTTTCGCTTCCAATCTCAACACCGGGAACATTGTATTCTGCAAGGGTAAAATTACTCGGTTTTGTCCCGTAGATTTTTAATGCGTAGTTTTCTTTGAAGAAAATAACGCTGTCGCCTCGTGTTGCAATCCCTGTAAACTTTCCTTCTTTACCGCAGGTCATAGCCCAGCTGTCTGTACTGATTCCGTCACTGTATGCCTGCCAGTTACGCTCATCGCCTTGTTTACAACAATAAATTTCGTTTTTGTCTGAGGAGCAACACCACAAGCGGTTTTGCATTTCAACAATTTTCCCCTCATCAAAATCGGGTGAGATTCTTTCAACTGTGACCGTACCTGTGTACGGCACGCTTGATTCCAATTCGCACTTGATTACAAGCTCATTTTTAGAAACGTAATAAACCTTGAAAGTTTTCCCGTTAAGGTTTTCTACATAAGTCTTATCGGCGTAGCTTTCAGCATCTGTGCTGACAAGAGAGTCAGTTAATCCGCTGATTTTAACAAAATCTCCAACTTCAATATGCAATCCAATGTTTTTGGCTCTTATTGTCGTATAATTAAACTTTTGAGATAACTTTTTGAAATTCAAAAGCCTATTCTTTTTAAATGTACTGTCCTTCTTTTCAATTCCGATAACAGAATAAAAGTTGTTATAACTCTCAATTACCGTGCCTATCTTAATATCATTTAAGCTGAATATATCAACCATGTCTTTATTACTTGTCAACTGATATTTGGTGTCTGTTAAATCGTTGTTGGTATATAAAGTTACGCTCGGTCGATAATTCTTGTTCGCACTTGCGTCATAATATGACCGTGTAATTGAACATAACAAATATGCATAATCAAATGTCAAGGCATCAAGTTGCAGATTACTCTTTGTTTCTACTCGTGTGCTCAAATCTTTGTTTTGGCAATCAATCATAGTCACCTTTTTATTGCTCATATTGACCGAGAATTTCTCGGGGAATACTACAACCTTGTTACCATATAAAACAATATGGTGCTGTTTGGCCGCATCAATCTTATCAATCTTTGTAACCTCTGCCCCGATATGCAGATTCTTGTCGGAGTCAATGTAAATCAAACCTGAGTTAGCCGACAAAAGATTTGAGATGATTTTGATTTGGCTATCGGAAGTAATTCGGGAACGGTTTGCTCTCGGTGCAAGCTGTGGGTATTTATCAGAAGTCATATTTTTTAAATCTTTGAACTCTGTGTAAATACTGCTTGATGAGCTTGAAACTCTTGAAAATCCTGTGTTCGGACTTCGGTTAAGTCCTCTGAACACGCTGATACTCGTTGTATCTCTCCTCGGTATGTTTAATTCGGGTAGCATATTGTCACCTCTTAACCAATGTGAAAGTTATACCTTTTCTTTTGTGAATGTGTTCTGAACCAAAACACTCCAAAATCCTGCCTCAGCTGATTATATACGCTCATATCAACGGAATATCTTTCAGCCTCTTCGTAGTTCCTGTCAATCTGTGCCGCACAATAAACCTCATACATTCTGTCGTATGGAGCGGGGGCAAGCAGTTCAAAGTCGCGATCCGTATCAATCTGATAGTTTCCGTATGTTCCAACAATGCAATTATCACCTTCGCGATTACTTATTACATTGCTGATGATTTCCATTTCTACCTCATTAATATAACTTATAATGTCCTCATCGGACACATCATATCCGCTTTTAAGATTCCTCACTCTTTCAATTACCTTATCAAGTGTCATATAATCACCTCTCTAATATCTGTGTACGCAAAAACGCAAAAAGGCGGAAGCTACCGCCCCCGCCCTTCTGCGAATTTTGTGTAAGGAGTACAATTTATCCCTTGTTATTGAATTAGATTCTGCCCTCGGCAATTGCCTGCTGGGCAATCTCGGCAGCCTTATCCTGCACGCCCTGCGCGAATTCAGCCTGCTTAATTGAGTTGTCAATAATCTCCGCAACCTTGCGTGGAATGTTCGTCTTGACACCTCTTGGAACCGTGTACTGCACGCCGTTAATATTGACCTCAATATTCTTGTTTGACTTCATTGAGCCTGTCGGAGCGATGTACTCAACAAGTTCTTCACTTTCCTTGTTTGCCTTTTCAATCAGCTTTGCAAGTTCCTTGTCCTGCTTGATTTTTTCCGCCTTACGGTCTGTCGGCATACTCTTCTTGAGTTCCTGAAGCTCATCATACATTTCAAGGAGCTTATCAAGCTGAGATTTTTCAATTGTTACGGTATCGGCAGTAGTTTCCGCTGCCGATACTTCTGTATTTTCTGCCGTCTCTGCGGCTTTCTTTGTTGTTGCCATAGGTTATACCTCCCGATTATGCTACAGCCGGAGAAGCTGTCTGTGCTACGGTGTTGAGTGTTGAAGCTGTTTCAATTCTCACCATTCTTGTCTGACCGATAATGCCTACACCGTGAGTTGTTTTCCATCCCTGTGTTGCTCTCTGGTCGAGTGGGTCAGATGTACCGCCTGAGCCAAAGCCCTTAACGATTGTCTGAGTGCCTTCGCCCTCAATCTCAACAGTAACATAAGCATCTTTACCGAACACAAGCGTTGAATACACATCAATCTTGCTTGCGCCCGCACCCTTGAACACTTTCGCAAAGTTCGACTGTACAAACTTAACATTACCAATTGTACCAATTTCACCTTTGAAGATTTTATCTGCGTGAGCATACTTAACTACGCTGATGAAATCCTTGTTGTTGATAATGTCGTACTTAACATTCGGATGTACAAGAGCGACATAGTTCTCACCGATAGGCTCAGCGTTCTGACATTCGAGATAGTTCAGCGCTCTGAAAATGGTGTCAATTGTGAGCTTACTGTTCACCGTAATTGCCGCACGACTTGCAACCTCTGTAACCGTACCGTCAGAGCCTACAGCCGGTGCATAGATAACGCTTGTACCGGCATTAAGAGCCTCACGGTCAATCTCTTCAATTGAGCGTCCTGCCTGTGAAGCAAGCTCCTCACTGTCCTTTGTCATCACATTATCACGGCTGCAAAAACTTGCCCAGTCTGTGATAGGTGTATATGCGCCGTACTGATTGACTGCAATCTCAACGTAGTAGAAGCTCATCTTGTTACCAACAGGAGTAATGCCTTCCTGCAACGGTGTTGTAACAGTCGGGTATGGTGAAATACCTCTCTTGTTGTAGATGTTGCCCGACTGTTTCGGAATTGTGTCATGCTCACCAAACTGACCGTGAACGCATTTTGCTGTCAAGTTTTTGAGGAATACTTTGTGATAGAATGTGGCCTTTTCGGGAGTCCAATCATTTCCCGAGGTTGATGTTGTGTTGCCGTAAGCATTGTAAACATAGCCGTTTGACTTGTTCACACCGCCCGCATCAACCGTATTATCGTGAATGTTGATAATAAGCTTAATAATCTTGCTTTTCATATGTACCTTCCTTTTTCGGCAAGGCATTAGAGGTGTGCCTCGCCTCGCCTTACTTTTTCGTAAAAGGCATCAAATTCAGCGTCAGACATATCTTCCACTCTCTTTCTCTGCGTGGTTGTACCGCTTTTCTTGACCGCATTTTCGGTTGGTCGTCTTGCACCACTCTGAATTGACTGTGCTGCCGCACTGATTGCGGCAGAGCTTGAACGCTTGACAAGGTCTTTCTGCAATTCATCGAAATGTGCCATTTTATAGGCAGTAGTCAAATCGTAAATTTCATCATTGCGACCTGTTTTTTCGTTCTGTTCATTTCTCTGCTGGGCAATAAAGTCAAGAGCGGTTCTGAATGACGGATTCTGAAATTCCTCTTCAAGGTTGAAGTTTGGAAATTCTTTCATCGTTTCCGCTGCAATTGACCTCAAATGCGTGTCAAGTTCTCTTGCGGCTTTTTCTCTTCGGAGGGTTTCAAGTTCTTCTTCCTGTGCATTTGTTTTCTGCTGATTGAAAAAGTCGTTGCGTGCCTCTTCTGTTGTCACTCCGGCGGCAAGAGCCTTTTCGGCAAACAAATCCTTATCCTCTGTTACGGCTTTGAGAAGACCGTCAAGGTCATCGGGCTGTACATTGTATTTGTTTGCAATAAGAGCGAAAATCTGATTGCCGGTATTTTCTTTTTTCTGCATGTCAGAAATCTGCTTGTCTTTGGTTGACAGTCTGTCCTTCACCAAAGACTGCACCCTGTTCTGATACACATTCTTGTACTTGCCCTTAATCAGCTTTTCAAACTCTTCTTCTGAGTTTTCTTCGCCGTCCGTGTCTGTGCTGTTGTTTTCGCCTTCTGCGTTGTTCTGATTCTGATTGCCGCTGCCAAAAGCCTTATTATAATCGTCGATAAGGTCGTCACCTATGCCGATTCTCTCAGCTCTCTCTCTCGTTTCACGGCTTATGTTGTTGTTGTTGGTGCTTGTGGCTTCACCGTGCTCACCGTTTCCGTCTCCGCCGTCAGCTGCGCCTGCTGAGTCGCCGTCATGCAGATTTACGATAAGACTTAAAAATTTGTCGTTCATAAGAACCTCCGTCTCTCGTCTTTCCGAGGTGTCTTTCTCTCGTCTTTCCGAGGTGTCAGGCCTTAATGCAGTTCCACTACTGCGACCTTATGTTTTAATTATAACAACCTTAATTTTTCAAAAAAAGTTAAAACTCTTGTTGATTTTAAACTTTATTTCGGTTCACCGTCATCAAAGTTTAAATCTATTTCATCGGGATAATTCTCGGCATAAAGTTCAAATCCCGTCCATAGTGCTTTTATGCCATTGCGTACTTCGGCATCTGAGCTGACAATATAAAACTCTGATTCCGTGTGACCGTTTTCATAGATTTCATTGACTATCGTCACATTGTTTTCGTCCTGCATCTCGCGCACGTACTGCAAAAATGCAGAACATAAAGCACTCACGGCAACACACACATCATGTGAGCCGTGTCCTTTGCTTCCGAAATATATCAGATTTCCGCAGTCAATCAATGTTATTTCAATCACATTGCCGCCCCGCTTTCTGTCTGTGACGGTGTCTGCTGTGCGGTCTGTGCGTTTTCGCTCGGCATAGCATTCTGCACATCTGCCGCTGTTCTGCTTGCATTCATTGCTTCCAACATCTGTACTTTGTTTGAAAGTTCCTGTACAGCCTGTGACAAGGTCTGATTCTGCTTGAGTTTCTCAATCCGTTTTTCTTTGCCCTCAAAGGTCATGCCGTCAAGCATTACAAGTGTGGCATCAGCCGCCTGCGGATTGAAAGCGCCCATCTGGAATAGATTCATCATCATTTCATTCTGTGCCGCTGTTGCAAACGGGCTGGCCTTTTGAGCCTTTACATCAATGTCGAAAATCGGCAGTCGTTCAAGTATGTTGCCGTCCTCATCTGTATAATTTACCGTCTGACCGTCTGTGTCTGTATAGGTCAACGGCTGTTTTCTGAGGTCTGTATTGTCAAACTCCTCGTAGGTTGTCTGATTGTTTTCACCCGTGATTCTGAAAATTCTCGGCAAATTATAGAACTGCCTCATCAGTTCAATTTCCAACTGTGCAAGCTCCGTCATAGCTTCCTGTGCCAGCTTGTTGGAGTCTCTGCTTACCTTTCCGCCTGCTTCCTGCAATGCCGCAATTGCCGAACCGCTTGTAACACCTGCCGCACTCGCTCCATTACTTGCGTCATTCGTAGCAGAGGTTTCTTTGATTTCATTTGACAATCTGTCGTACAAGCTCCATGCGCCCGAGGCAAGCTCTTTTGATTCAACCGGTGCAATGTTACCCTGCAACTGTCCGTTGACCTCAATTACCGTTTTGTCAAGGTCGGTCATATCGTCATTGTTCACGCCGACACCTGTATTTGCGTACACTCGTGGCTGTGAGTTGACTTTGATATTCACCAGCATATCGTGTTTGAGTTCATCAAGCTGATTTTGCGGTGCCCTGACTACATCCATAAATCCGAAGCCCACGGGAGTATCACGCAGGCGAAACATTGGTTCAAGTACAAACGGATACTTTCCGTGGTCATAAATAGGCTTACCCTCATTTTCGGATGAATAGAGAATATGGTCACCGACGAATTTACACAAATGCAGTTCGCCGTTTTTCTTGTAGTACCAGTCAATCAAGATGACTTTATCATTCGACTTGTTGCTGTTGTCGTAGGTTTCGTGTTCCACAAGTCCGAGAGAGGCAGTCGAAACGCTTTCAAGTTCAGGATATACCTTTCTGATTCCTTCCTCGTCATAATAGCGAGCAAAGAATACATTGGCGCTGTCCTGTATGTTTTCAATATGAGGCTCCCAAAAGAGATTCAAAATGTCAACACGGCTGATAGTAATATCACCCAGTCCGTTTTCTGCGGTCTTGTCCCACAATACTGCGTAACAACCGCAACCGCCTACGAACTTATCAAGCTGTTCATCTGAGTAGGTACGTATAAATCCGTTGCGTTTATGTATGCACGGTATTACGCTGTTGAGTGTTTTAGCCGCCTGTTCATCGTCCTGTGCTCGAGGCAGACAAATGATTTCGGGGTAGTTATCCATAGCGTCAGCGTGCTTGTTCATGATTACATTGAGTGCCTGAGCTCCTTTGCGATGCGGTACAAGCACCTTTCGAGGCCTGCCGTTATCGTCAGTTTTAATCTGCGGTGCAGTCGCCTCTGTGTAAAGCAGATTATATTCTCTGAAAGCCTGCTTAAATCTTTCATCATACGGCTTTTTGCTGTTCTGATATTTGCGGAAGGTCTGCATAGCCTCGTGGATTTCGTCAAGTTCAATTGGCTTGCCGCTGCTCTCGTTCTCTTTTTCTGCCTGTTCGGTTGATTTCGGCTCTTCATCAGTCTTATCGCTTGTACCGTAAACATTGCTCAGCTTTGATTTGTCAGAGGTCAGAGCTGGATATGTGCTTTTAACTGGCATAATCATACCGTTTTCGTCTCGTTTAACTTTACTCATTTTGGTAATCTCCTATCTGTAGTATCGTGTCTGACTTATATTCAATGGGTCAAATGCCCTTGCATTTCTCAGCACAACTTCTTTCGGTGTAATAATTGAAGTCATCATTCCGTAACGGCTTTCGTCATAAATATGATCTTCGCCCTCAGTGTCAATATCTTCGGTGTCTATCTGAGAATAAACAAGGTTCGGAATTGTTCTGATGAAGTTAGTGCAAGTGTTGAAACACTGAAACATCGGATAGCCTTCCTCATCAAATGCAAGCCTTGAATGAAACTGCATTTTTCCGGCAATTCTCGCATTGTCGCCCTTGTTCCAAAAAACCCCCAACTGTGCATGTGTTGCGGCTTGACTTTTTCCGCTTCCCTGCTCTGCAAAGATAGCCGGATCCGCCACACCGTATATCTGTCTGCCCTTAATCTGAGGGTCATTATTTTCAATTGCAAGGATTTCCTGTGCCACCTTTTCAATCGGCCAGCGTACACCTGTATTCGGCTGATTCTTCTTGCAGCCGTATAATTCTCTGATTCGGTAAAATCTGCCGTCTTGGTCAACGGCAGTCCAACCGACTGAAAACGGTCTTGTATAGCCCCAGTCGTATGATCTGATAATTCGCCAACTTTGCGGAATTTTGAATGGTTCAATCACATGAGTCCACCGTCTGTCCTTGTAATGCTCTCTATTGTCTATCCATTCGGTGAAAACCTGTCCCTCAAAACTATCCCACGAGCCGTAGAGCAAGGCATTACGCTCCGCTTCGGGCAACTGTGCCAGTCGCTTAACATAATCGGGGTCGTTATTCATCAGAGCGTTGTTGTCAAACACGCTTGCTG
>UMCJ01053592.1_pt1 | contig 14804 bp, 8 predicted proteins | sample 1964171 | NCBI WGS metagenome assembly UMCJ01 (sample SAMEA4835962, study PRJEB28245) | human gut metagenome | biome: gut microbiome; material: fecal sample | place: Denmark | collected 2008
TTTTAGTTCATTCTTTACCACTATCCGTTCAAAAAGGTACATTTAGAACGGATAACCGATGGCAAAATGCAACGCCATGCTGTCCTTGAACTTGGGAATATTATAATACCCCGACTTCCCAGTATCATACGGATCATGCAGCCCGATACCCAAGTCCAGACGAAAAACAAGAAAGTCCAAATCGTAACGCAAGCCAAATCCCGTGCCCAAAGCAATCTGTTTCGGGAAATTCTTCAACGTAAATTCACCATTCGGGCGGTTTTCATCTTTACGCATCAGCCATACATTGCCGGCATCCAAGAATACGGCTCCATGCAAGTCGGCAATCATACGGAAGCGATACTCGATATTGGCTTCCATGCGAATATCACCCACGTGGTTGATATAGGTATATTTCCTATCCGTCTCGGGAGGATAACCGCCCGGACCTATACTGCGTGCAGAAAAGGCGCGCACACTGTTGGCACCACCGATATAGAACTGTTCCGTATAAGGTGCGGTCGTAGCGTTGCCATACGACCATATCACCCCTCCCGCAATACGCGAAGCAATCATCTGGTTCTTGTCTATCCGGTAATGGTACCTGAATTCCGAGTTCAGCTTCAAGAACTGTGCAAAAGGTACCCCGAAAAGCTTCTTTCCTTCCTCACTGAACGGCTTGCCGAAAATACGGTAAACAGCAGAAGTCAGGTTACCGGCCGACGCAACGGTGGTCTGCCACCAGATGGGGTTACGCTTGCCGCGCACGGAAGCGTTGTCATAAGTATAGGTGTACTCCATGGCAGGAATGAACTGGTCGCGCAAACTAACGTAGAGTGCCGGATTCTCGGCACGCAACGTATCGAAAGCGGCAGTAGGATTGCGCAGTACATTGAATGTCAACCGGAAAGGAGTTATACTGTGCCTGGAAGTCGATTTGGGCTGGAAGTCATAAGTGACATTACCGCCAAAAGCCAACAGCTTATAATACTTGGCACGGTTCATCTGGTCGGCATATAAACGGAAAGTCGTTGTAGCCGGGAAGTCATACTCACGGTCGCCCATCCTAGGAAACACCACGCGCGGAAAGATAAGCGAAGTGGAGATACCCAGTTCATAACTGTTCATCAAGGAAGAACTTGCCTTGCCCGTCTGCCATTCGTACGAACCGTTCAACTTCACATTCCAGCTTTCACCGCCACCGAAGACATTGTTCTTCGTCACCGTAAAAGCGGCACCCGGTCCCGTCTGGTTATTGCTCTTCATGGTGACATTAAAATCCAACTCCGCATCGTAGGGTTTATCGAGCGCGGCAATGACCCTCACATCCAATGTATCAGACACAAACGCCGTATCACGCGGTATATACTGCATCTCCGCATAACGGAAAATACCGACGCTTGCCAGACGCTCCTGAATACGGGTCTGACGGTACAAACTATACAAACTCTGCATAGAACGCTGGCGGGCAATACCTGCGCTGTCCTGTATCTGACGTTTCCGCCGATAACCTTGATAGTTCAACCAACGGTAAAGCATGTTGGGACGTACCGGAGGTTTGTTGTAGTAATGTATGGTCAAGCCTTTGTAATCCATGCTGTCATTGGGTTCCTGCCCCTGCTTTCCAAGAAGATAGACGGATTTACGCCCCACACGGAACTGCTTCTCGGCTACCTTTGGCATACCGGGAACGGGAATCAAGCGCATCTGGACATGCCCATTGGGAACTATCATGGTATCGGCCTGATAGGTCAGGTAGTCGGGACGGAAATAATAACAGCCCACATTACGCAGCAGGGTACTGATACGGGTACGCTCCCCATCCAAATCAGCCACATTGAATTGTTCTCCCGAACTGATAAGGGAACGTCGGCGTCCCAGCTCCATAATGCGAGTGGTACGCTCGCTGAAACCACGATAATATACCGTATCTATAAAGTAGGGGTTACGCATGTTCACCGTATATTGCAACTTTGCCTTCAGCGAGTCCTTCGGGTCGATAAATGTCTTGTAGCTGACGCTTCCGTTGAAATAGCCATAATCGCGCAGCAAGTTAACCGCCGCCTTCTGGCGTATATCGGGATTCACCGTAGACATAAGCACCGGAGTGGCGGCAAATTTATTGAATATCCACTTTCCGAATCCCTTCTCATACTTCTGGAAACCATTGTAAATCCACAGTCCGAAAGGAAAGGGATAGCGGATAGTAGAGCTTCCCAGCAACGAATTGTTCGGTGCCGTAGCAAGGGCGGCTTCCACCTCTTCCATAGCAATCTCACCAACAGACGTTTCACTGCGGTTCAATACAATCATCGGCTTTTGGCCGGTATAGAGTATCTCCCCCTCGGGCAAGTGCTTCGTGGTGGAGCAACCTGCCAGAAATATCAATCCTGCAATATATAATATCAGTCGTTTCATATCACATTCCTACTTTTTCATATCGCTATTTTCAGCCTCCGGTTTTATCTTTTTCTTCCTGAAGATGAAGAGTTCACTCAATCGGTCCATCTTCCGGCGCAGCACAAGGCCGACACCCGTTTCGGTTATCTCACCGTCGAGTATGCTTTCGTAGTTTTTATTATGGAATACACGGACATATCGAGTACCCGACGCATCAAGACGGTATTCCAGCGATATATTGTCAATGAATGATTCCGCATCGTTCGTGGCATTGGCCCCGGTGGACACTTTTCCACCGATGACTATCTGTACGCGGTCGTTGAAGAAACGCTGGGAATAACGAAAACTGAAGTCTTTCTGCGTGTCACCCGTTTCAGCAGAGGTACGGTCTTCCACACCTACACTGATATTGGCCCCTTTTATACCTCCCGCCAAGGAGTTTATCTGGCTCTGAAGTACTGAGTTCAAGGCGGCTCCCATTGACAAACCTCCTCCTTTGGCACCACTGTTCAGGTAAATACCCGTGGCAAGCATGGCAATGGCCTGCTTGCTACGCTCTTCTGCACCCATTGCCTGCAGCTCATTCTCTACTGCGGCATCTTCGGGCGCCGAAATATCGAATATCAAATCGGGAGCGTCAAGCCTGTTCTTGATGGAAATGGAAACATCGAAGTTCACCATGCGCGAACCGTCCCCGTCACCATCGGCCACAGAAGCACGCATACGTTCCGTAGCCTTCAGGCTCAGCGTAGGATTCATAATATTCCCCCGCCAATCCACATAACTGCCGGGATTGAACTGGAACTCCTTCAACGGGATGATAGGCAGCGAATATTTCATGACGCCACCCGAAAGGGTATAGCGTCCGGTAAGGCTCATATCCCCTTGGGGAGTATACTGCATATTCAAATCACCGCCACCTTCCAGTTCGATGTATTTGCTACGGTCGGGACTCAGATCGGCACGAAGACGGACAGCATCGTCAATATGGACGGACATATACATTTCCAATCCTCCCAAAGACATGGCAGGAACCTCATCTGCTTTTACCGACGTCGTATCGGTGAACGAGGTAAAGGTAACCAGCCCACTGAGACGGTCTTCCACCGTTAAAGGGGAATCGGTCAACACGTAGGTTACGTTGGTATTGCCCAGCAAATTCATGTTTCCACGCATCGTGAGCCCGTCAAGCTGCCCCTTCACCGTGGCATGCAAGTCGACGAACACCTTTCCATACACCAGACTTTCGCGGGTACGCGGTGCATCCAGCAACGTATAGTTCTCTGCCAGCAGATTGAGGTTGGCAGTAGGACGCTCCATATTCCGGAAATCAACCTTACCGTCAATCGTAAACGGATTCTTGCTGGTGGTATAAATGGCAAACTTATCAAATATCAACTGATTGTCCTTTATCTGTACCGGACGGTTGTCGAACCAGTAACGTGCTCCCGCCTGGCGTGCATAGACAGACACACTGTCCAAAACAATATCACCATGCATTTGAGGCTTGTCCAGCGAACCATAAATATAAAGCCCTCCATCAATATCTCCGGTAAAGGCCACCGTTTGGTCAGGGATGAATGCATTGGCCATCTTCAATGGAAAATGCTCGAAACGGGTGGACACTTCCAGGGTATCCTTTCCGTTCTTCTGCGTCAAGATACCGTCGGCGGTCATCACTTCTTCATTATCATATGTAAAATAGGTATTCAGATAGTGCGTATTCTTGTCGCCCGGCAACCAGGTAGCCCCCAGGCCGATGTCTCCAACCGGTTGGCGTTCGTAGGTCAGTTTCTCTACATTGGCTTCGGCGGACACCTGCAGGGAAGTGGCAGTCTGTATATAATTTGCTTCGGCGGAGAACAATCCCGTAAGCCGGGGCATATAAGGAAGTACCTCCGTAAGTTCATCCAAGCGCAATCGGCTCAGTTCTACGTTTATATTCTGCAAGGAAAGGGTATCATTCTTGTCGGATTGCATACGGAAACACAGACCATCGTCGCTGTCCATATCAATATTGGCATAGACGCGCATATTCTTATGCAGATAAATCCAGTTACTATTGTCCGCAAAGTGGAATTTACGGAAAGCGATAATCGGCTCGGCAGGAATAAGGTTCAGCAGCACACCATTACCGCGACCGTGTCCTTCGGTCAACGGACGGGCATTAATACCGAATAGAACACCGGTCTGCCCTTTTCCATTCACATAATCCACAGTCAGTTCCGCATCTTCATTACGGACTTCACCCGTCAGTGTGCTACGGAACACAAACTGCGGGTTCTTGGGACCGTTTATGACACCACCTTGCAACTTCATGCGGGCAGTATCCTGCTTTACTGTAAAAAATATCGTATCGAGCTGCAAGGAGTCCATGCGCAATCCGTGAACAGCTGTACGTCCATTGATGCCGACTTGCGGAGTAAATCCGAAGCTCAGTTTGAAATCATTATAGGAAATACCCTTTGCAGCCAGGAAATAGCTGACGGGATTCTGGTTACCGGCTTCCAGATGCATGCCCGCTGAAGGAAGGACTTGGCGCAAAGCGGCATGGTCCAAACGCCGTTCATCAATCTGCTTTGTCAGGATAGAGACAAATTTATCCGACTGTTCCATCAACTTCTTCAACGTGCTGTGAGCGCGGAAACGCAGATTCAAGTCACCGGCATCAAGCCTCAACTTGAGAGAATCATGACGTGCCTCCGCTCCCATTGTAAAGGCAAACGGGTGTTTCAATGGTCGGGGCACCAAACCCAGCTTATGCAGATTCACCTCTTCCACATTTAAATCCAAAGCGCCATCCAGATAGCTGCGGTCAAGACGCATATCCGCATTTCCCTGCATCTTGAGAAGGACATTATCGCTGGCAAGACGGACGGTAGCAACGGATGACTTGAGTCCGGCATGCACATCTACACCGGAAATGTCCCAATGGCCATACTGTAGTTTTTCCAAGGAGGCATTCAAAGCGGCCACAGTTTTTCGTGATGCCACATCCACCCCTTGCCCCTTAGCGGACATCTTTGCCGTAAGAGTATAGATAGAGTCCTTGGGCAGGAAGTGATGCACCTGCAAGTTGTTGATGGCAAGGTCGGCATGGTAGGCTTCCGTAGCAAGATTATAGGCGGCGTCCAAATTCAAGGCGCCTTCCTTCTCCTTCAGTTTTAGGGCGGCAGTGCACTGCGCCCCCTCCATACCGAGACGTGCCGCAAGGTGCATACTGTCCGGCACAATGATGGAGCCATCGGGAGCAATGTCAGCTAGTCCGGTCAGGAAGTTCAAGTTCTGCGTATGCATTTCGAAGTCCATGCTTCCATTACGTTTCACACTGTCGGTCAAGCTCCAGAATTCTCCTCCCCCACTCAACGAAAAGGCTCCGGGCAGCTCAGCCGTAAAACGGGAAATCTGCATCTGCTTCAGGTTTCCTTCCGTACCGGCATGAATCACCAACGGACGGAACGGATAGGCTTCCTTGAAAGCTTCCGGCAAGCCACCGGCAAAAAGCAGTACATCCTGTTTGCCGATACGGGCATTGAAACGGGCTGTCAGACGGCCGGTGGTAGGTATATTTATCAGTTCCCAGTAAGTCTGTGCCGTAAGGTTCATCTCACTATGAGGTGTCAGCAACTTCAAAGAAGGGATACGGATAACGGTAGAATCGGCAAACAACCGCCCGGTCAGGGAAGTTACACTCAAACCGGAACGCTCATACATGGAAAATTCCCGGATAACGGCATTCATATCTCTGCCGTAGTACATCACAGAATCAATGCCCAGGCGAATGTCGCGAAGAGCAATGTGCGAGGGGTCGAAGCCTATCGCACTCCCCGGGCCACCGGTATCATAATTGACAGAAGTTCCAGTCAGCAGGAATTTTCTCCAGCCATAGAACTGGTGTTTCAGGTCGGCAGCAGCGTCCGCAATCTCAGCATCTCCTATATGGGCTTTCAGCCCCATGGAGTCCAATGGCATCTGTAAATCGACCGAGACGTTCTTCAACTTCAGAGTATGGAGTGTGACTTTCCAGTTTAACGCAGTGTCAGTAGTGTCCTTGGGAGTCTCAGTGGTATCTGCAAGCATCACCTGCACATGGGTATCGCTCAATTCTATATTATTGAGGATGGCATCTTCTTTTGTAAGGTCTATGCCATGGCTTTCGAAAAAGAAATGCCCCAGTACTCCTTTGATGCACATACCTTCCATTAAATTGGAGGAGTTGACAGCAACTTGTTTCAAGGTAATGTCATCCACCTCCACTTTCCCTTTGAGCAAAGGCCATGCCTGTACCCGTACGTTCAAACTTCCAAGATTCAGCAAGGTATCGGGATGCTGCACATCAACAGCACTGTCGGCAGGCTGTACCACCAATACACCGCGGACCAACAAATTCAAAGGAAAGCGAAGGTCAATCCGCTCCACGGATATGTCCATACCCGTAGCACCTGATGCAATTGCCGTAGCCTGCTTCCGTATCAAATTCTGTACGGGAGGCACATAAAGCAATATCATCAATATTATAAACAGTATAATAGGAGTAAGCAACACCCACAGTGCTGTTCTCAACCATTTTCTTCTCATCGGAACGTCAATCTTTCATCGTATTTAAAAGTCCTACAAAGTAAACAATTTCTTTCGACATTTGGTTCCCGACAGAGAAAAATCACGTATTCTTCTCTGTTCCCCCATTACGGAAAAGCTGTTGCCTGAGTAATGACATCCTCTATCAAAACGAGGGCGGCAAGGGCGTGTTCTTTCAACTCTCCGGTAAAAGGCACTCCATGAGAAGTTTCCAACAGTTTCAGCAATGCAACCAGTTCCGCTGCTCCAATTAAAGTAAAGAGGGGAATCATTTTGTGGGAGACAGCAGCCATCTCGTCCACATCCTCATTCTCCACAGCCTTCTGCAAACGCTCCGCATTGAGGCGGGTTTCAGCCACAAAACTTTCCAGAATGGACTTTGCCGCCTCGGGGTCATCGACCGAAAAAGCAGTGAGCGAAGAGAATTTATACCCCGGGCAAGCCGAAGTTTCCGAAACTTCCATAACCTCCATCCCTTTGTCCTCCATATTCAATTCATGTAGCAATTCACTGACGGTAAACGGCTTATGCAGGCATCCGGCAAATCCATGCACCGTAAATTCCTCACGCTGCATGTCACTGCGGGCAGTGACAGCAATCACCGGAACAGACTGTGCCTGCGGTATGTTCGAAGCACGAAGCAGTTTCAGTAAATCAAAACCATTAATAGCAGGCATCTGCACATCAGTAAGCAGAACATCAAAGGTTGCAGTGCGCAAGGCATCCAGCAGTTCATCCAGTTGTAAACAAGAGACAGAATTTATACCACTCTGCTGAAGCATGGCGGCAGTAAGGGTAAGCTGAATACGGTCATCATCGATAAGGAGGACATTCTTCAGTGAAGAATGAGGAACGGGGAATGAAGAATTGCCATTCGGCGTGGCAGCACATCCCGATTCTTCATCCTTCATTCTCCGTCCTTCACTCCTTACGGGATAGATAGGAATATATATGGTGAAAGTGCTTCCCTTGCCTGGCACACTGTCTACATCAATCGTGCCTTCAAGCAACTGTACCAGCATACGGACAATGGAAAGTCCAAGTCCAAACCCCTCTTTACCCTGAGCACCCGGTAAGCGGGTAAACTCCTGGAAGATACGTTCCCGGTCGGCAGGTTCCATACCTTTACCGGTATCAGCAATGGCAACTACCAGTCGACGGTCCTCGTAACGGGCAGTCATGGTAACACTGCCTTGGTCCGTAAACTTCACGGCATTGGACAACAAATTGTTGATAATCTGGCGCAGACGCAAGGGGTCGCAAATATAGGTACCGCCCAGCTCCGGGGCAATGTCGCAATGAAGCGCCAGTCCTTTGGCAGCCGTAAGTGGTTCAAAACTGACGTGTATCTCTTCAAGCAGGCGGGAAGGATGAAAGGTGACCCGGTTGATTTCGGCCTTGTTCAAATCAAGACGATGGAAGTCGAGCAAATCAACGACCAGCTTCAGCAGATGTTCCGATGAGGTTTTCATATTGTCCAGATAGAACCGCTGACGCTCATCCACCGTCAGACGGGAAAGCAAGTCGGCATAGCCCATAATAGAACCGAGCGGGGCTTTGAAATCATGGGTAATGGCAAGCATCAGTTTTTCACGGACAGCGAGTAAATCCTCGGCACGACGACGGGCCTCTTCCAACTCACGACGGTAACGGTTGCTTCGGGTTATGTCGCGGCCGATGATAATAAGAAAAAAAGCGGAAAGCAACACCGCACCTACGGCAATGCCACTGATAATCTTGGCCGAACGGCGTCGGACCGCTTGTTGATACTCGGCTTCCGTCCGTGCACGCAGCAGAGTTTCCGTCTCGTAATCTTTCAGCAAGCTGTCAATACGAGCGGTCAGCATATGGTCCAAGCGTTGCAGATAGCGTTTACGTCGCTGTATAACAGTGTTTACAGCTTTTTTCTGCTGGGCCACGGCACGCAGTTTCTCATGCAAAGAATCGGCCGGATTATAGGGTTCAATCACCGTATCCGTTGCAAATTCAAGGGAGGTCTTTACCTGGATAGCCGTATCTTTCTTTGGGGGGACAAACACTTCACCCAAACGACGGAAAAACCCCTTCTTCCGAGGGCGTGTCACGACGGTATCCCGATGTGTAATGATACGGTGCTGCACACGCTGCTGGGTCACTACCGAGTCCTGCTGGGCAATTATCTGCTCAATGTCACTGGTGGATACCATGCTGTCATTCGCCTCACTCAGCGTGCGCAGCATTTTTATCGTATTGGTATCCTTCTCGCGTATCAAAGCAAGCACGCTGTCTGTCCATTGTACATCGCGGTCATCAGTAAGAATAAGGTTCTCCATTTCCCGGTGTACGAAAAACAAGGAAAAAAACAATACCGCCAGCAACAAAGTGTAGCCTACGGCAATCTTTACTTTGGAGACATTATTCATACTATCAAATCCTTTCCCTGGTCTGTTTACGGAACCTCAACCACAGCATCACTCCCGCACTGGTCAGTCCGAACGGGAAAGCCATCCAGACTCCCGTCAGCCCCCAACCGAAAACGAAACCGCAAAGGTACCCTACGGGCAAAGATATAATAAAATAGGATATAAATGCAATAATCATCATCGGTTTCACATCCGAGATGCCGCGCAGGGCATTGGCAAAGTTAATCTGCAACCCATCGCCGAACTGGTAAATCAAGAACGGGAAGAAGAGAGCGGCAACCATGCCGGACACTTCCGCATTGTCCGTAAACCATCCCCCTACCTGACCGCGAAGCGCAAAGACGATACCCAGCAACACCACCTCCATACACAGGATGATGTGAAGGCCGGCATACGCCGAGCGGCGCACATTCTGCCCGTCTCCCTGCCCCTTGAAGTTGCTGACACGCACGGCAACCGCAGCGCCCATGCCATAATACATCATGAAGGTGAACTGAGAGATAGTAAGCATTATCTGATGCGATGCTAGGGCAAGTGTCCCCAGCCAGCCCACCATGACGACGCTCAGACTGAAGGAAGCGGTCTCCATACCCATCTGCATACCCACGGGCCAGCCCAGTGCATTGAGCTTCCTGAACATCGGCATCGACCACCCCAGCCGCATGAAGCCGAGCCTGTAACGGATAAACCGGCGGCCGCGAAGCACAATCGCCGCAAAGACCACCACCATCACAATGCGGGAGAACAAAGTGCTGATACCCGCACCAAGCAGTCCCATCTCCGGAAAGCCCAGCTTTCCATTGATAAGTATATAGTTTCCTACGATGTTAAGCGCATTCCCTCCGAGCAGAATCCACATGGCCGTCTTGGTTTCGGTGATGCCGTCCGTAAACTGTTTGAAACCGTTGAACAGCATGACAAAGACCAGTGAAGCAAGCAACACCAGATAGTAAGGCTTGATTAGAGGCAACAATTCTCCGGGCTGTCCCAGCCGCTCCACATTGAAATAGAGAACAGCCATGACAAGAGTCAGCAACAAAGCCACCAGCACATTGGCAACCAGGCTACACCGCAACGCCTGCCCTGCCTCGGCAAAGCGGCGGTTACCGTAGAAGCCCCCTACAACCGGTGTCAGCCCGTAGCTGAAGCCCGTACTGAAAATAATGCAAAGAGTAAACAGATTGTTTACGAAAGAAGCGGCACCCAGTTCCTCCGTGCTGTGATGCCCAATCATCAGCGTATCGGCAAAACCAAGCACAATGACTCCCAACTGCCCCACCACAATGGGTAGCCCCAGGAGAAGCAATGCTTTATAGTGCTGCTTATACGTATCAAATAATTTTTTCATACTAAAGGTTTTCTTTTTGGTAATAAAGCACAATCCCGTTTTCATCGCGGAAGGTCTGTTGGGCGACCCTATGAAGCTGTTCTGCCGTCACAGAGCGGTAATTGTCCACTTCACGGTCTATGTCTTCCGCCTGCCCGGTCAGTTCAAACCAGGCAAGATTCGTGGCAACATTCAGATAATTGATGTTGCCGAATATCTGTGTAGACTCAAACTTGTTCTTTACTTTCTCCAATTCCTGCTCTCCAACAAACCCGGATTTCAACTCTTCCAACTCTTTCCGGACAGCAGCCTCGGCTTGTTCCAAAGATACGCCTGCAGATGGTTTTCCACTGATATGCAGCAGGCCGGCATCCCGTGTACCGGAGATATAGGCATCGAGACTGGAAAAGAACTTCTGCTCCTGCACCAGCCTGCGGGTCAAGCGACTGGAACGTCCATTGCTCAGAATATCCGACAGAATATCGAAGGCATAATAATCGGCATCCTCACGGCTGCACATGTGATAAGCCATGAACAAAGCATCCAGAGGAACATTCCGTTCCACCGTCTGCCGGCGTTCTGCCGTCTGTACAACTTCTTGCGGTAATTGCCTTACGGGCACATTCCTACGGGGAATGGGAGCAAACCATTTTTCTGTCAGCCTAACCGTTTCTTCCCACGAAATATTTCCGGTAACGGCCAGCACTGCATTATTAGGTGCATAAAAACGAAAAAAGAATTCCTTTACCTCGTCCAGCGTGGCATTGGCAATGTGAGAGAGGTCTTTCCCGATAGTAGGCCAGCGATAAGGATGCGTTTGATAAGCCAAAGGACGAAGCAGATGTCCCACATCACCATACGGCTGGTTCAAGCAACGTTGTTTAAATTCCTCCATCACTACCGCACGCTGCACTTCAAGACTTTGCTCACTGAATGCCAGTTCCAGCATGCGGTCGGACTCCAGCCAGAAGCCGATTTCCACATTCGATTTTGGAACCGTCAAGTAGTAATTGGTTATATCATTATTGGTCCATGCATTATTCTCTCCGCCTGCCAATTGCAAAGGAGCGTCATAATCAGGAATATGCACCGAGCCTCCGAACATCAGATGCTCGAACAGATGGGCAAAGCCCGTATGCTCGGGATGTTCGTCACGGGCACCCACGTCATAAACAATATTCAAGGCAACCATCTGCGTGCTGGTGTCCTCATTGTGCACCAACCGCAGACCGTTGTCAAATATCTTTTTGTTTATTTTCATAAAATGGAATGACAGAATCTATCATCAATCTATCACTGTCACTTTTTTAATAACCACATCCTCTTCGGGACGGTCGTTACGGTCAGTCTTGACCTTCTGTATTTTATCAACAATATCCATACCTTCCAGCACTTCACCGAACACGGTATATGCACCGTCCAAATGTGGAGTACCGCCCACGGTAGTATAAGCCTTCACCTGCTCGGGGGTAAACTTGAACTCCGGTTCCTTGGCAACCTGAGCCTCTGCCTGCGCAATCAAGGAATCTTGCAAATCCATCAGACTGTCCTGGTCATTATTCTTACGCATCTTGTAGATTTCCTTCATGTGTTTCTGCGCCAACGCGTTGAAAGCATTGTTCAAGCGCATCTGATTCATCTGCTGTTCCATCCCCAGCAAGGTAGAGTCATTATACACTTTTCCGGTCACAATGTAGAACTGGCAGCCGGATGATGCCTTGTCAGGGTTCACCTCATCACCCTGGCGTGCAGCCGACAAAGCACCTTTTTTGTGAAAATACTTCGGATAAACAAATTCGGCAGGAACGGTATAACCCACGTCGCCTGCCCCCAGCATCTTGCCTTTCGGAGCCTTCTTCGATTCCGGGTCACCTGCTTGTATCATAAAGTCCTTGATGACACGGTGGAACAGCGTACCTTCATACGTGCCGTCTTCCACCAGCTTGATAAAGTTATCACGGTGTTTCGGGGTTTCATTATACAGTTTCACGGTGATGTCACCCGCACTTGTTTCAATCTTCAGCTTCGTTTCTTTTTCCATATCTTCCTCTTTCTTTTGTCCCGGCTTGCAAGCAGTCAGACCGCAAACCAGTATAGTTAATAATACAATAAGATTTCTTTTCATTTTGTTTTTTATTTAATTTAAGTTTGCAAATATACTAAAATCAGACAAAAGCACTTACCTTTGCCTACATAAAAGAGATAAAAGGCTAAAGCAATGACATCCATATTAATTGTAGAAGATGATATTACTTACGGCATGATGCTAAAAACATGGCTCGGCAAAAAAGGTTTCCAAGTAACCTCCGCCAGCAGCATTGCCCGTGCTCAAAAACATATTGAGTCGGAAACCGTAGACTTGATATTGTCTGACCTGCGCCTGCCCGACAAGGATGGCATTGACTTATTGAAATGGCTGGGCGAACACGGCCTGCAAATACCGCTTATCATCATGACAGGATACGCTGACATACAGTCGGCCGTCCAAACCATGAAACTGGGAGCCTGCGATTACATTGCCAAGCCTGTGAACCCGGACGAATTACTGAAAAAAATAGGCGAAGCCTTGAATGCATCATCCTCCGCTTTGAAACAGATGATGCATTCGTCCCGAACAGATGATGCGTTTACCCCAAACAGACCATCCGTTTCACCCAAACAGACGATGCATTCCGACAAGATGAAAAATCAGCCTCTGAAGGGTGCAGAAGGCTCATTGTCCTCCTCCGACTTCCTTGAGGGAGAGAGCGACGCAGCCAAACAACTCTACAATTATGTGAAACTGGTTTCACCTACCAATATGTCTGTACTCATCAATGGTGCCAGCGGAACGGGCAAAGAATACGTAGCTCACCGCATCCACCAGCTCAGCAAGCGTGCCGACCAGCCGTTTGTAGCCATCGATTGCGGTTCTATTCCCAAAGAATTGGCCGCTTCGGAGTTCTTCGGGCACATAAAGGGCGCCTTTACCGGCGCACTGACCGACAAAACGGGCGCTTTCGTCGAAGCCAACGGCGGTACCATCTTCCTGGATGAGATAGGTAATCTGAGCTATGAAGTGCAAATACAGTTGCTGCGTGCTTTGCAAGAGCGCAAGATACGTCCGGTAGGTTCAAACAAAGAGATAAGCGTGGACATACGTCTGGTATCCGCCACCAACGAAAATCTGGAGCAAGCCATCGAAAAAGGGGCGTTCCGTGAAGATTTATATCACCGTATCAATGAATTCACCCTACGCATGCCGCAACTCAAAGACCGCCGTGAAGACATCCTGCTCTTTGCCAATTTCTTTCTGGACCAGGCCAACCGCGAAATGGACAAGCAACTGACCGGCTTTGATGACAAGGCATCCCGCGCCCTATTGGAATATCCCTGGCCCGGCAATCTACGCCAAATGAAAAATATGGTACGCCGTGCAACCTTGCTGGCACAAGGCAAATTCATTACTATCAACGAACTGAATGAACTGAAAGAACCCGCACCGGCCATCATCGGTATCCCTCTCCGCAATGAGGAGGCAGAGAAGCATCAAATCATCGAAGCCTTGCGGCAGACGGGAAACAACAAGAGCCGCGCTGCACAACTGTTGGGCATTGACCGCAAAACGCTGTACAACAAGTTGAAGCTTTATAACATATCCGACTAAAAGGTGTGGAATTATTCCACACTCCCCTCCACACATTCCACACTTTTCCACACTATGCCACACTTTGCATAGAAACATATATCACTAACTATCAGAACATTATCCAACACACACTCTTTCTGGCACACCATTTGACCTATATTAGACGTAAGCAACAAGCGCTACAACAAGCAAGCACTTAGACTTAACAATAAGATATACCAACCTAAAAGCAAATGAATTATGAAAAAATTAGTATTAGTAGCAGCCCTGTTTATGTTTGTTTGTGGCGGAACGTTCTTGGCTCAAGCTAAGGCTCCGGTAGAACAGCCGAGTAAGACAACAACCTTGTCTAACGACACTGTGGTAACGGATACTTTGCAGAAAGCCGAGAACGTCCAAGACACAGCAAAAGTGGCCCAATAACAGTAAGCACACTACAACAAAAAAGCCGTTTCCTCCTTGTCTATTCTGGGAAACGGCTTTTTTAATT
>UMCJ01022486.1_pt1 | contig 14775 bp, 23 predicted proteins | sample 1964171 | NCBI WGS metagenome assembly UMCJ01 (sample SAMEA4835962, study PRJEB28245) | human gut metagenome | biome: gut microbiome; material: fecal sample | place: Denmark | collected 2008
CAGAGCCTACACCGTATGAAGCGGCGCTTAAAGAAGCCGAAAAGCAGGCGGAAGAAGCAGCCAAGGCAGCGGAAGAAAAGAAGGTCAAAGCGCAGTCTATCAATAGCGCTAACCGCGCTGTTATTGATACCACTGACACCGTGACTTTATGTCTTAACTATCCGCAGGACTTGGAACTTGCTATCCCGACCTCTAAAGGCACTATTGAACGCATTATCCTTAACGGGAACAATGCCCACTTACGGGGCAAGGAAAAGGGCATTAACCCTGTCGGCGCTTATGGCGTAACTCCTAACGTCCCCCGTGCAGCTTGGGAATGGTTCTGCAAAAACTATCCGGAATTTTGGCTAATCAAAGAACATTTACTGTTCTGCGCTACTAAAGACGACAAGTATAGCGTCGAAGCAGAAACAGACGAGCGCAAAGCGCTTAGAAATGGCTTTGAGCCTGCCGCCAAAATGGCAGGGCCAGAGGGCAGAGAAGGTTCAGTTACCCCGGCAGAATAGGGGGGAACTACTATGTCTAAAGAAGACAACATTGTTGAATTTAACCTTGAAGACTTTAAAGCAAAGTATCCGTTTATCACTTTGCCGGACGCGCAAATCGAAAACAATTTCGATACCGCCACTTATTTAATCAACAATGGCCCCGCTTCGGCAGTCCAAGACTACGACGAGCGGGCAAAGCTCCTTGAACTGATGACCTGTCATTTATCCGAATTGCAAATGCGCGGCCCGCTGGCAGTAGGCAACGTGGCAAGTGCGACGGAAGGCAAAGTTTCCGTTTCGTATGCCGTGCTGGCGAAAGCCAACTGGTACACGCAGACGCAATGCGGCTTCCTTCTTTGGCAGCTTATGCAAAAATATATCAGCGGGGGCCGTTGGTACAATGGGCTTTCATGTTGAGCTAAAGGCGGGCGGCGGTAGCGGGGAACTGCTGGGCAACTTTAAAAGAGTTGTCGGCCAGCTGGCAAAGCAAAACCCGCAGCTAGAAATAGGCTTTCCAGAGGGGTCAACGTACCCGGACGGGAAAAGTGTAGCGTACATCGCCTACATTCAAAATGTGGGCCTTGGCGGCGTTCCAGAACGGCCTTTTATGCAAAAGACCGTCGAGGAAAAAAGTAAGGACTGGCTGGGCTTCTTGGAAAGAATTTTCAAGGGGCACATCATCGAACAAGACATATTTGTTCGAGCCTTGCGGGCACTTGGACCGTCAGCGCGTACCGATTTGCAGATGACTATTCGCAACTGGCCGCCGGGAGAGCCACGGCTTAACAAGCCTGCTACGATAGCGGCTAAACGCCGGAAGATGAAAAACGGGAAGTCTTTAGGGGTAAGTAACCCGGAACGGGCACTTATCGACACATCAACAATGATTAATGCTGTTAGTTGGCAAGTTGTCAACGAAAAATAAAAAGGAGAATAGCAGATGTTAGGGATGAATTTACATGCTATAGTGAGAGGTTCGATAACGTCGGTACACCCGGATGAAACAGTTACTCTTTATCAGTCTGACGGGCAGGCTGTGGCGTATGGGAGAGTGACGCCGTACTATAAAGAGCCAATCACGATTGCAGCGCAGATTCAGCCGAACGCTGAAAACTCCCTTGACCATAGCGAAAACGTGCCCGATATGCCGCATACAGAGCAGATGTTTGTTGACAGTAGTCAGCCGCTGCCCGTAGACGGTATATCGCGGGTGCCGCTATGTAGGACAGGTGATATCATCCAGCGTGAAGATGGGACCTACTGGCACATCTCCAAAGTGCTTGAGGACTGGTCAGCACATGCAGGGTGGGCGAATTTTGAAATCACCCAACTTGTGACGCCGCCGGTACTACAGACACGGCCAGCGCCGGAGCCAGAGCCTGACCCGGAAGAACCCGACGAAGGCGAGGGAAAGTAAATGCCTGTATCTGATGTAGAAAAAAAAATAAACGTCGCAGTTACCGAGTTTCTGTTGAAGTACATGCGGCCGACGCTTGACCCGCAGCGCGTGTTTGAGGGCAACCAGAACGACATGGCGCTACCCGGCGATGAACGGGAGCACACATTGTTTTACTTGAGCCAGACGCGCCGTATAGGGACAAACACAGGTGAAAGCCAAGTTACCCCGGAAGGTAACGTTATCACGGCCACATTACGGGAATACGTTGTAACTGTTGATTTTTGCGATACCGATATCGACCGTTCACGGAGCAGGGCCGAAGGATTAGAAACCTTGAGCCGTAGCGCCTATGCGGCCGATTTTTTTCATAATAACTATGACATTGGCCTTTTGTACGCTGAAAACATGGTGTATCTGCCTTACGTAGACGACACCAACCAGTTTATCAACCGCTTTCAAGTCAAACTGCACCTGTCTATGTGGTCAACATATTCTATCGAGGTCGAATACTTCGAGCGGGCAAGCGTAACAAGGCTGGAAAATGTTGATGTACATCATTCGCCAACAAACTAATTAAAGGGGGTATCTAAAAATGGCTATTCCTGCAAGTAGACTTGTAAACATCACGCCAAGAGTTATTTCATCTGGTTCCACAGAGTTAGAGCTTGCTGGCGTTTTGCTTACTAAAAACGCTATCATGCCGTATCCGCTGCTTATGGGCTTCACTGGTCAACAGGCAGTCGGCGAATACTTCGGCTATGACAGCGACGAATATCGTCTTGCGGTTATTTACTTCTTAGGCTTTACGAACAGCAGCAAGAAACCTAACACGCTTTATTTCTTCCGCCGTACTGATGAAGCTATCGCAGGCGCCTTAATAGGTAGCCAAGCACTGGGAGTAACCGACCTGCAAAAAATCACAGAGGGCGGCTTTACTATCTCTGTAGACGGTTCGCCGGTTACTGTTACCGACCTGAATTTATCCACCGCCAAAACTCAAAGCGATATCGCAGGTTTGATTCAGGCAAAGGTAACCGGCACAACGGTTACTTTCAATACCAACCAGAAAAACTATCGCATTGTCTCAAACACTACGGGGAACGATTCCAGCGTGACCTATGCGACCGATGGAAGCAACGTAGAAGCTTTGGGAACAGACGTAGCCACTGCTTTAGGCCTTACTGCCGCTGCTGGTGCTGTGGTAAGTCAAGGTACTGCGGCAATGACACCTACCCAAACTATGAATGCTGCGATTAAACAGTCTGAAAACTGGGTAAGCTTCACCACTGTATACCAACCGGAAACAGCAGAAGCTGTAGAACTGGCAGCGTGGAGCAACAGCAACTTGAATAAATTCTTGTACTGCGCCTACAGCATGGACGCTAGCCAAGTAGCTGGCGGTGATTCTTCCTTGCCCGGCCAGCTGGCGTTCAACGACTATGAGGGCACTATTAACACCTACGATAACGGCGAGGTATCTGTGTTCGTTATGAGCTGCGCGGCTTCTATCGACTGGAACCGTGAACAGGGTGCTATCTCTTGGGCGTTCAAGACACAGAGCGGACTTGCTCCGACTTGCACCGATGACCAGACACAGGCAAGCCTGCTGGACAACAAAGTCAACTTCTACGGCCGCTATGCGTCCAGAAGTGAGCAGTTCAATATCTTCTATAATGGCGCTATGAGTGGCGGCAGCTATGGCTTCGTTGATGTTTACATCAATATGATTTGGCTGCAAAACGTTATGCAGACTGCCTGCCTGAACGGTATGCAGCAAACTCAACGCCTGCCATATGTAGACCGTGGCTATACCATGATTAAAGCATGGCTGACAGACCCGATTAACAGAGCGCTCACAAATGGCGTAATCGACCCCGGTGTTAGCCTGTCCGAAGCGCAAAAAGCGCAGCTGTACCAAGAAGCAGGCGAGGACATCAGCACCGAGCTGTACACTAATGGTTTTGTCATTAGGGTAACTGACCCGGCGCCAGAAGTAAGGGCAACCAGAGGAACGCCAAACATTTCTGTATGGTACACCTACGGCGGCAGCGTCAATAAAATTGAATTCCCGCTTACAGCGGTAGTATAAAGGGGGAAACTAGACTATGAGCAGCAACATCACATCTGCTAACGCTACGGCGGTTATGATTATTAATGACCTTTTCCCCGTCGGCTTTGCTGTTGAGGGATTCGCTACCGACCAAGCAATCAACCAAGACGAGGAAACACTGGCCGTCACCAGAATGGGCGTCGATGGCAAGTTGAGCGCTGGTTATACTCCGTCTAAAAAGACGGTGCATATCACTATCGAACCGTCTAGCCCGTCACTGCCATATTTTCAAGCGCTGATTGCGGCTTCTGAAAATCAAATGACACCCTTCGAAGTCAGTTTGATTATCAACATCAAGTCTATGCCCAAGACATACACCTATGTCAATGGCTATCTGACCACGGCAAAGAGACTGCCGGACTTGAAACAGGTGTTAGACCCTGTAACGTTCGCGTTTGACTTTGAAAAATGTATCTAATGGAGCTATAAGGGAGAAGAAAAATGAGAAAAACAATTACTGTTATGGTGAGAGATGAAAGACAGGGGCGCGACCTTCAATTTGAGATTACACAGTTTTCCGCCAAGAAGCAAGAGCGCTGGCTTATGCGGGCATTATCCCTCTTGCTTCACGGCGGCTTTGCTACTTCTATCAACGTTCCCGACGGGAAACCTATCACCGAATTAAAACTAGACGACTTAGATTTTGACAGTATTATTACATCGCTTGGAAATCTTGACGTAGACGACGCAGAAAAAGTGCTTGACGATTTGCTTGCCTGCTGCTCTTATGTGCCGACAAGCGGCGTCAAAACACCCTGCACACCCGAACTGGTAGACGGATTTATTGAAGACTTCCGGGTGCTGTGGAAGCTGCGCGTTGAAGCGTTTAAATTAAATTTTGATTTTTTTCTAGCCGCCGGCCAGTCCCCGACGAATACGACGGGCAAGCCGGCAGATATAGTTTTCTCAAAAAATACGTAAACGTATCTAACATGACCGCGCTGGTGATATCGCAGCGCTTTGCGACCCTCAAAGAGCTTGAAACCTACTACAGCTATGAGGACCTGCTGGATATGTGCGAGATAATCTATATCAACAATATTAACGAAAACCTGATGTACAAGGACATGGAGAAAAAAGCCAAGTCCAAGAATTGAAGTAAAGGCGGTATACTATGGCTAACATAATCGATTCGCTGCTGATAGCCGTTAAAATGGATAATACTGGCCTAGATAAAGGACTAAAGCAGGCTGAAAGCAAAGTTAGCAGCTTTGCTGACCGGATAAAGGCGGGCGCGCTGGCAAAGTTTGGCGCGCTTGCTTCTGTCGGCTTCATAATGTCAGAGGTTAAAAACCTGACGGCTGTTGCTGACGAACTTGGCAAGATAGCTGACCGCATAGGCGCAGACGCGCCGAAACTGCAATCATGGGCCGTGGCGTCTAAACTTGCTGGCGGTAGCGTTGAGGCTTTCTATGGCACGGCCGAACGACTAGGCGCCGAGCTGCAAAGAATTGCCATAACCGGAAAAAGCCGACTGCTGCCCTTTTTTGAAAGCATGGGCGTTGCCACACTTGACGCCACCGGCAAAGCCCGCGACGTGTTCGACGTATTGACCGACGTCGCCGGAGCCGTTGAGGGCATGGACAGGCAGACCTCAGCCGGCTTGCTGAAACGCCTGCAACTTGACGAGGGCACTATCGGCCTTCTGCAAATGGGCAAAAAGGGAATGCAGGACCTTATCAGGTACGAGCGGGAACTTGGCGTATTTCAGAAAGAAGACACCGTTATCGCCGCCAACTATAACAACGCTATGGACAGATTCGCTAGAACTCTGAACATGTCTTTTTTGCCTGTAATGCGGCTGTTTGCGCCAGTTCTGACAGAAGCGGCCAAAGCAATGACTTCGGCCTTTGCCTTTATACAGAAACACAGTCTTGCATTTGAAATCGCGCTGGCCGGTATAGCGCTAGTCATTGGCGCTGTAGTCCTGCCGTCTCTGTGGAGCTTGTTTATCGCCATAATGACGAACCCTATAACGTGGATTATTGCCGCCATTGTCGGGCTTATCCTGATACTAGAGGACTTATATGTATACGCCAAGGGCGGCAAGAGCCAGTTTGAGGACCTTTGGAAAACGCTAGGCACGGGCGAGGAAGTAATGGCAGCCCTTCAAGGCGCATGGGACTTCTTAAAGGCTGCTGCTCAATTTGCGTGGGAAATCCTGAAATTTATCCTTAAAGATTTGATAACAAGGTTTTTATATCTACTAAAATTTATAGCCATGCTGGGCGTGGGAGCAATGAACGTGTTCAAAGCTATAGGCGGCTTTATCAACGACTACTTTATTACGCCGCTTGAAAACGCCTGGAACACGCTGAAAAAGATTATTGATAACTTGCCCTCTCTGGACGGCGTTAAAGACTTTCTAGGCGGCCGATATGAGCAGTTCTTTACACCTATCACGCCGCAGCTGGCAGGTGCCGGAGCTGGCGGCAACAAGACGCTTGAAATCGGCAAGATTGATATTCACACCCAAGCAACCAACGCAGACGGCATAGCCGCCGACATTGGTAAAGGCATTAATAAAAACAGCGGCCTGTACTGGGGTACTGCCACCGGGACAAGGGGGAACGACTAAATGACAGTTAAGATACTTGACTTTCTAAAGAACGAATGGTCAAACTGGCTGCTTGCGGATACCCGCGGTACTACCTTAACTGACTTTTCGTCCTTTCTTGGCTGGCGGCTTAAAGGCGACAGCAATGTTACCTATGACCCCGTAGAAAAGGGCTATTTTGTCGCCTACAACAAAACAATTATGCCTTTTGAAGGCACAGTTACGCTGGCCAAGTCCAGCAAAAGCCCTGCCGACTTGCAGAAGGTACTGGACACGCTGGAAGCGTTGCGGACCAGCACAGAGACGTTTTCAATCGTCACGCCGCTGCGCGAATACAAAAACCTGAACTTGTTGAGTTATGAGTATAAATTTGAGGAAAACGGCGCTACGAGCCAGCTTATTGTAGACCTTGCTTTAATTGAAGTCCGCGAGGTTGAAAGCAGCTACTCTGATGTTGTGGTAAGCTCCGGGGGCGGTGCGATTACTACCAGCGACGCCGAAAATCCTAGTGACACGTCGACGCAGAACACGGGCAGCAAGAACACCGAAGAAGGTAACGACGAGCTAACAAGTACGCTTTATGACATTGGGGCTATTGTAAAATCATGGTAAGGCGGTGGAAATATGGCGCTTAATTCTAACCCTGACAACAGCAGATACAAAGTTATTCCGCTTTCTGCCATACCTGACCAGAAGTTCAGCGTTACTCTTGGCGGCCAGATTTGTCAAATAAGGCTGTACTGGCGTTATGGCTGGCTGTTTGCTGATATCGACGTCGGTACTGATATAGTCTGCCGTGGCGCTATCTGCATGAGTAGCCAATGGATTATTCAACAGCCAAAAGTAAATTTCAACGGCAATCTGATGTTTGTCGACACAGACGGCCACAGCAGTCAGATTGAGCTGGAAAAGATAGGTACACGCTACAAGCTGGTTTATATTCCAGAAAGTGAGATTGCATAAATGGGCAGCTTTACTCAAAAATCAATCAGAACGACTATCACGCTTCGGCAGGGGACGTTTGCAGGCGGTAACAATACTATCACCATTGAGGGACTGGCCACCGGGGCGACGATTGTTAAACCGGGCGGCGACGACAAAACGACGCTTGATTTATGGATAGCAGGCCTGCCGCCGGACGTAATGGCCAGCGCCACTACTTTAGGCTTTATGCCACAGCAGTCACAGAAGAATTTAATTCTTGTCGAAGTCGGTCCCAACGGCGGGAATATGGTTAAATGCTTTGAGGGCGAGTTTACACTTGCATGGGCGGACTACACAGGCACGCCTGATGTCAAGTTTCGCGTCAGTGCGGCCAGCGGAATTTACGCCGCCCTGCTGCCTTCTAAACCGACAGGAATAAAGGGCCGGGCAGACGTTACATCACTGTTCCAGCAGTTCGCCACAGAAGCTGAATATGTTTATCAGAACCAAGGCGTATCTGGCCAGATATCGAATACCACGATAAACGGCAGTCCCATTCAGAAGATATACAAGCTGGCCAGAATGATTGACTGCGAGGTATTCATTGAAAACGGCACAGTTACAACCATTCCGAGCGGGGCAAACAAGACAGGCAACGCCGTTGTTATCTCTGCCGAAACTGGCGGCCGCGGCTACCCGTCTTTTACGCAGGACGGCTTAGAGTGGTCGTCTATATTTGACAACAACATCGACATCGGCGGCCTGATAGACGTGCGCAGTGAAGTACCCAAGGCGTCGGGGATATGGAAAGTAACGAAGGTTACGCACAACCTCGAAGCTTATACCAGCGCTACAGCGGCATGGAACAGCACTTTTTCAGCCGTATTTGTGCAGAACAATCAGTATAGCTAGAGAGGTGAGGAGACATGCCAACTACGCCAGTTAAGCAGCAGCGTAACCCGACCGCGGTACAGTCGACCCGGACGCCCTATTCCGGGAATTCGGAATATAATCAGCTGGACTACTTTATCCGGTCTTTTATGGGCGGCAACCTTTACACGGCACTCCCGGTTATCGTAAAGGCCGTTGAGGCGGGCGGAATTGCCCCCACAGGGCGCGTTGACGTCCTGCCCTTAACTTGTTCTATGGACGCTGAAAACAACGTCATACAGCCAGCGCAAATGTACAGCCTGCCATATCTGCGCATTCAGGGCGGCGCGGCGGCGGTGATTTGCGACCCGGTTGTTGGAGATATCGGCCTTGCAGTATTCGCCAAGCAGGATGTGTCGAATGTCGATGTAGGTATCACCGAGCCGGTGCAGCCGGGTACATTCCGGATGTTCGATATCTCTGATGGCTTTTACGTCGGCGGCTTCCTGAACAAAACGCCAAGCTGCTACATCCAAGTCTTGCCGGACGGCAATATCAATATCACAGGACCGTCACAAGTCACTGTGAACACGGCTAACACCTTGATAAATAGTAATACTACCATTACGGGTAATTTGACCGTACAGGGCAATATCAAGGCACAGCAGCGTCTTGACGTAACAACGGGTGCTTCTATCGCTGGTATCGAATTCGGTACGCACCGACACACCGGCGTAGATACAGGGTCCGGAACCTCTGGCGGTCCAGTTTAAACTGTGTGCATAATTTGCAAGTAAAAGTCCAGGAAATTGCGCATAAATACCTCAAAATTATCTATGTAAATGAAATGGTAAAAATGGCCTATTTTGAAATCTCGAAAACTTCAAATGTCAAAATGGGCTGTTTTTGGTATAATGGAGACATGATAGACATATTTTTTATAACAGCTGCGGCTGTAGTGATTTACGGTATCGCCTATCTACTGGAAACAGAAACCTTTAAAAAGTAAAGCAATCTGCCGAATATCTTTAAAATCGGGCGATATTTAAAGATATCTGGCGATAATGCGAGATATTCAAAGATATCGGCTGTTTTTAAGATATTCGAGGATAACGGAGCTTTTTAAAGGTAATAGGAGATATTTGGAGATATCGGGCAATATTTGAAGGTATTTCACGATAATGGGCGATTTTGAGTTGTAAAGCGATAATTGACAACTGGGAGTGGTGAATGTGTTTAAGATTAAATACGTCGGCTGGTGCCATGCCTGCAAGTATTACGGTCCAGAGGGCGGCTTTATTTGCGGGTGCTGCAATGTCAAAGGCACATGTGACAGGCCGAGCGAATACGTGGAGCGGCGCGACGATGATTAACAGAAGACTATTGATATATGGCGCCCCAAAAGCTGCAACAGGCGGCACTCTTACCGTCGGCAACAGCGGCGGCTTTTACGGCTACAGCGACGGAACCGAGGGGGGGACATACGGAGCCATAACTCCTAACCCTCGCACCATTTCAGGCAAAACTGGAACTGTGAAAGTTCTGTATATGACCGGGAGAACGTACATCACTATGTATATCATGTGGGACGGACCCGGCTTTCCCACTGATTTGATTGTCAGCCTTTCAACAACTGCCGGGGAACCGTTACCGGATGTAACGCTATCATACGTTGATTTTTTTGACGATATGGCAGTTTACGAGTTTGGCGGCGACCCGGATTTGACAGAACAGCTTTACGAATTTTTTAGGGCCAACGTTGGTAACACTGTGCCCTGCGAGATAAGCGACGCAATGCCGCAGCCATGATTTCATGGGGACAACATGTCCCCAGAAGGAGAAACAACATGTTTAATCGTCGATTGCTTGTCAGCACATCCGGGGGGTAGCGACCCTGTTCCGGAGCTACCCGACCAAGATACATTGCTTTTAGACGGCTTCGGCCCGGGAACGGTAACTATTAAGATTCCAGAGGGATGTAACGTTGTAAAAGTTTTTTACGATGTTTACCACGAACAGGAAGGATTTGTACAAATTGACGTCCAATCGGTTAAAACTGGCGTTTGGTGGCTGGAAGCATACGGATACGAAGGGATTGGTGGCGATATTTATATCGGCGTAACAAGTGGGGCAGAATACACCCTGTCAGTTATGACGAACAGCGAAACAGGCACGGAAAGCGGTTCTATCAGTATTTACTACTCAAAGTCCATAAATACTAAAACTCCAAACAAAACGGACTACATTAAATAAAAGGGGTGCATAATGTGTTCACTAGACGTCTATTAATAGATTCGGGGGGGGACAGCGCCCCGCCGCCGCTGCCTGATGTAGATACTAACTTATGGAGTACCACGGAAGCTGACGAGGACGGATTTTATGACACGTTTGATGTTGTTATTCCCGCTGGCGTGAATGTAGTTTATGTGGGTGGCGGAATAAACGGCAGTATAACTGGCGAGCCTTGCTATTGCAGTATGTATTCAAACTTTAGCGGTAAAACATGGTTTAGTGCTGCGGGAGAAGACAGCGCAGGCGCCACGAAGTATATCGGTGTGACGCCGCTGAAAACTTATCGTATCACGGTCGATTATGGCAGTGAAATAGCCGGAACAGACGGCATGGCATTTATAAGATATTCGCAGCGTATAAATGCCGTAAAGCCGAACTTGACTGACTACTAATGAAAGGAGCAGCGAAACCATGTTTAACAGACGACTTTTGTTCAACGGAGCCGGGGGGGTAACGTTGTAAATCACGATTTTGGACTGCTGGTAGGCACGTTCGACGATGTAATGATAGGTATTTATCATCGGGGGTATTTTAACAGCGGAATTGCAGAAGGCAGTATCACACCAGCCGAATATATTGGGTATCAGATTGCTAGCTGCTATTTGCAACTGCAATTTGACCCGATAACTACCGGCTTGTTAATTAATACTTTTAGTTTCGAACTTTTTGGCAACACCGCTGCCGAGATACCGACAGTAACGGTCACGCTGGGCGGTGCGGCGTACAAACTTACAAAAATCACTTATACAGGCGTCAGAACACAGTATTATATCGAACTTGGGCAAGACCAAGCACTATTTAACTATTTAGATACTAACAGAAACAAAACTGTACCAATATACGTAGAGTGAGGTGCATAAACGTGTTGAACAGACGATTGCTAGTTTACACATCTGGGGGGGTAGTGGCCCGCCCACAACATTAGAATTCGACATAGACCAGCCGGGCGGCAGCAGTCTTCCCGGTGCCAAGATAACAATAAGCTATAACGGCGAAACTGTTACAAAAACCTCGGACAACAAAGGCTTGGCCATATTCTACGAAGTCCCGACAAATACAGACATACCGTATACTGTTACTGCTTTTGGCTATGCGGATTACACAGGGAGCGTCAACATAGCGCCCGGTGAATACGGCTGGGTTAATATAGCAATGTCGCAACTCCAACCACAGGGAGAAGAAACGTTATTCGTCGGCTTGTGGGGGGAAGTAATTACGGCTGGACTTATGGCCAAACTGGCGACTTCGTTGGCTGGGAAGGTATGACTGTTCAGAATTTCCCACAGGCAAAAGCAAACCTCAAAACGCTTCAAACCAACGAGTACAATAATTTCCTGCTTAAATTTATGGATATCGACCCGGCTGTTAGACAGCGTAAGTTTACGCTGTCCTGCGAAATTCCGGGCGCCGGTTTTTCCATAAATGAAAACGTTGTGGCCAGTGACGACGGGAAAATTGCTCAATACGCTTTTAAATCGCCACCAGCATTGTATGAGTATCTAAAGGCCAACTATGGTAAATGGGTAGTAGCTAAAGTGGCAATCAACATTCAGAAATGGGGATAACTATGTTAAATAGACGGTTGTTAGTTTATACATCTGGGGGGAAGTCGAAGCAGTATTGACTTTTATCGTTAAAGATAAAGAAACCGGCGCAGGTATCGCCAATGCTTATGTATATCTGCATGACGGTAATCACCAAATGCTTATGCAACTGGGCATTACAGACAGCAGCGGCAGTCTGGCGTTATCGGGCTTAACTTTAGAGCCGGGTGAGTATTACTTTGACGCCAGCGCCTCGGGGTACGAGGTGTTACTGCTAGGCTACCCGTTTACCGTAGTTGATTCGTCGCCTATCACCGGCACTATAACATTTGAACTGCAAAAAGGCTTCGTGCTCCCGCCGACAGAATAAACCAGATACAGGGCAAACGCCCTGTATTTTTTTGAAATATTTTAAGAAAAATGTTGACAATATACAGAGGGGGGTATATAATATAGTCAAGAGGTAAGGGAAACACCTCGAAAAAAAGGGCGGCTATGCCCGTCACGATAGCGGCACGGTTTACAAGGTTAAAGACATTTCGCCAAATCCTTATAACCCACAGGTATTGCTGGTAAGCCTTGTAACCGGGAAGAAAACTTATACGCGGGCAATTCAAACCGACAAACTGGGCAACGAGTTTGCCCAATATGGGACAGGCTACGGCAGGGACAGAAGTTTTTCTTCTATCATTATTCCGATGAATTAATGCATAGCAGGGCTTCTGCCCTGCTCCTGTTATTACTCAAACTGGTTGTTTCCGTTTTGGAAATGGCCAGTGATAAAAGGAAGGCGGAAAGAATGTTGAAAATTAGAGAAAATGACATTGTCGCTCATTGTATAACCGGCCGTGAGTACCTTGTAAAAAGCATTAGAGAAAACAAATGCGGTCAGCGAGTTGTAGAGCTTGAAGGCCATAAGTGCAACATTGTTCGCGATATAAGGACGGATGAAAACGGCAACGAGTATATACTGGATGAAGTTAAGCTAACTGGCGGCGTTGTTGAAGAAGTTCGCATAGTACCAGTAGGCAACAAGTTTACGCTTGAAGTCCTCCGTGCAACGCGGGAAAAGTTTGATAAAGTGGCCGAGCTTGTGGCGCAGCGTTTGACTGTCGACGAAAACGGCGAATTCATTCTGCGCGAACTTACCACAGAAGAATTTGAAGAAATCGAAAAGGCTTTATATAAAGAGGGTAGTAGGAAGGTAATAGCCACCCTTGAAGGAGGTTAAGCATGGACAAATTACAGGAATTAGCAGTGCTGGTTTTTATAACGCCGCTGTATGTTATAGTTACGGTAGCCATAGGGGCGCTGTATGTCGTGGCGGCCGTCAAGGCCTTCCAGTTTATTAAGAAGAAGCTGGGAAAGTCAGAAGACGAAGACGCACGGGAATATAACCAGCGTCGGGATGTTTTATACATATACATCCCGAAACGGGGATATATTAGAGACCTTAACCATGATTGCACTGAACTACTATATACAGACAAAGAACACGAAGCTAAAGTTTTTATGTACATTGACGGTATTCGTGGAGTTTTAAGTTACATGAAGCTTGTTAAAAACGCAGGTGTAACGCTGCCAGATTATTACATCGTTACTAATGGAGTTAAAGAACAAGTTGCGAAAATTCATTTTTGAGTTTTAAGCCGCCGAACTTTTTGACAAAGGCAAACTATAGCAAACCTGTAATAAAACCCGTCAGCGGTCAACGCAGAAGCTACGAGGAGGTAAAAAATGATACCGGTTTCGTTTTTATTGGTGCTGGTCAGTCAGATATTTTTAACAACGGTTATAGTCCGTTATGACCATATGGAAAAATACGAAGCACAGTTACTAATCTTTGCGGCGCAATGCTGCTTTATCTGGTATCAGATAGCAATGTTTGAATTAGCCAGCCGGAAAAAGTAACCCCGCTGCGTGTGGTATAATTATCTAAACCAACACGCAGCGGAGCTGATACTATGAAAGAGTTTTTTAACCTTCTGAAAGCTAACGGCATGATTATGAATTTAGTGTTCTTTATGGCCGTGGCTTTTATGCTGGGTGCCGCAGCTGGCATTGCAACTGCAAAGTGACAAAACAAAAAGACTGCCAACGTTCGGCAGTCTTTTTGTTTTAGGGTCAGGATGGAATAAATATATTGAAAAAGGTGTAGGTAGAAGAGAGCTTACGCTCATATATATTATACATCGGCATTCGAGAAATGGCAACAAAAAAGCAGCCTTGCGGCCGCCCTCTTGTTTTCTAAATCGCGTCACTGATTTAAGAAAGGTGATGTATTTTGATTGCAATCTAATTATATCAAATGTGTGATATAATGTAAACAATAAAAACAGAAAAGCGCCTAACTAATCAGGCGCCTTCCAGCTGTGGCAAGCCACAAAACAAACACAGTTCTTTTCGCCCCGTGTCGTCGAGATAAGAAGTTATTGTAGTACCGTGTTATTCATTATAACAAAATTAAAACCAGAAATCAATGAACTCGTGAAAATTTTTCACGACTTGGGAGCGGTGCCGCCAGTGCGGGCGCCGCCAATATCGAAGAAAGAGAGGTTTTGACAATGGCACAACTAGGACTTTATGGCGGG
>UMCJ01026478.1_pt1 | contig 14399 bp, 10 predicted proteins | sample 1964171 | NCBI WGS metagenome assembly UMCJ01 (sample SAMEA4835962, study PRJEB28245) | human gut metagenome | biome: gut microbiome; material: fecal sample | place: Denmark | collected 2008
TGGAGAATGAAGTTCAAGGACTTCCGTGATGTGAACAATGATTATGGCAGAAAGCTTGAGCTTGTGACATTTGATGAGGGCACAGGTCTTGAAGCTGTGTCCCACTATCAGTTTTACACCGGCACGTCTGTTGTACGCTGTTGGACTACCCTTACAAACAAGGGCAGCGAGGTACAGACCATTGAATATATGTCCTCCTTTGCGCTGACGGGCGTAGAAAAAGAGGGGCTTAAAAAGCCTGAGGACAAGATGAAGATATGGGTATGCCACAACTCATGGCAGCGTGAATTGCAGTGGCAGGACTACACTCTTGAACAGGTGGGGCTTGCGTCCTCTGCAAAGCCTACGGAACAGCGTTCATCAAAGGTATTTGCCTGCACAAACGTTGGAAACTGGTCGGCAAAGGAATACATACCAATGGGTGTGCTTGAAAACACAGAAGCAGGCTCGGTGCTGTTTTGGCAGATAGAGCAAAACGGCTCTTGGCACTGGGAGCTTTCGGACGTGGGAGGACACTTCTACTTACAGCTTTCTGGTCCGTCGGAGATAGAGTCCCACTGGTATAAAAACCTTGCACCTAACGAGAGCATAGAAAGCGTGAAATGTGCAGTAGGCTCGGTGACAGGAAGCTTTGACAAAGCTATGGGCGAGCTGACGAAATACCGCAGAAAAATACGCCGTCGCAACAAAGACAATCAGAGGCTTGCGGTAATATTCAACGACTACATGAACTGTCTGTGGGGCGACCCAACGGCTGAAAAGGAGTTTCCCCTTGTGGACGCTGCGGCAGAGGCAGGCTGTGAATATTTCTGCATTGACGCAGGCTGGTATGCTGACGGTTTTTGGTGGGACGAGGTCGGCGAATGGAAAGAGAGCAGAAAGCGTTTTCCTAACGGCGTAAAGGAAGTTGCCGACTATATCCGCAAAAAGGGCATGATACCTGGACTTTGGCTTGAGATAGAGGTCATGGGAATAAAGTGTCCGCTTGTGGACAGCGTTTGCGATGGCAGTTGGTTCTTCACACGTCACGGCAAGAGAGTCTATGACAGAAGCCGTTATCAGCTTGATTTCAGGAATCCTAAAGTCCGTGCTCACGCTGACGAGGTAATAGACAGGCTCGTTTCTGAATACGGCATAGGCTACATAAAAATGGATTACAACATAGAACCTGGCATAGGCACTGAGCAGAACTGCGACAGCGTTGGCGAAGGTCTGTGGGGTCATGAAAAGGCTTACCTTGAATGGCTTGACGGCGTTTTTGCTCGTCACCCTGACCTTATTATAGAAAACTGCTCCAGCGGTGGACTTAGAATGGACTATGCGATGCTTTCAAGATACTCCATTCAGTCCACATCAGATCAGGACGATTACAAAAAATATTGCACCATTGCGGCGAACTCCCCTACTGCCCTTTGCCCTGAGCAATCGGCTATCTGGGCTTATCCTATCACATCAGGTGACAGAGAAGAAGTTGTTTTCAACATGATAAATGCAATGCTTCTGCGTATCCACCAGAGCGGTCACCTTGGCAACATCGACCCTGAACGCAAGGCGCTTGTCAAGGAAGCTATCAGCGTTTACAAGAAGATAAGGGCGGACATAAAGGAAGCAGTGCCGTTTTGGAGCTTGGGGCTGTCCAAATTTTCGGACGACTGGGTATCTCTCGGTCTGAGGAACGGCAACAAGGCTTATCTTGCCGTATGGAGGAGAGAGGGCAAGAGTGACACCTGCGCTTTGCCTATCGACTTCCTCAAGGGTGTTGACGCAAGGGTGAAGTGCATTTATCCTGATTTCAGCGAAACCCCTGTGGAGTTTTCAAAGGCGACAGGCAATGTTTCCGTTAAGTTTGACAGACCTTATATGGCTAGACTTTTTGAGATAGAGTGGTAAAAAAAGTTACCTGCCAATAAGGGTAACTTTTCCCCACACCGCACCTTTTGATTTGTCCGATTTTACGGACAGTTGCTCGCCTGTGGGAGATATTATCGCCGATATTCCGCAGTTTCCTGCACGGAGGACATATCTTCTGTTCTCAACGGCTCGCATTATGCAGTGGCGGTAATGCTGTTCACGGGCGGAGCTTTTGCCAAACCATGAATCGTTGGTGGAAACGCAAATTATCTGTGCGCCCTGCTCTTTCTGTCGGCTCACAAGGCTTGGGAAAATGGACTCTATGCAGATAACAGAGCCTATGGTCATGCCGTCTGAGGCGATGGGCTTGGTGTGTCTTTCGTCTGCACATTCGCTCATAGTGTCAAGGTGGAAAATGCCTGCAAAAGGTGTCTTTTCACCGAAAGGCACAAGCACTTGTTTCAGGTAGGGCGAAGACGCAATGCCGTTTTTATCATAGGCGAAAAGGGCGTTGTAATCCTTGCCGTTTTCAAGATAGAACGAACCTGTCACAAGGGTACACCCACGGGTGGCGGCAAAGTCTGATATAAGGGAAAATTCTTTTAGCTGTTCGTCATAGTCTTTCGACACGGCAGTTTCAGGAAGCAGAACAAGGTCAGTACCCCACCGCCAACAGCTTTCCATTATAGAAAGATAGGAGCGTGCTGAGTCAAGGGCTTTACGGTGTGATTTTTCCCTGCCCTCCAGACTATCCTGTGCGCAGATAACGTCTATCTGAGGGTAGATGTTATCAAGCTTTTTGTCGAGGTTTATGGAATAAAGTCCGTAGCTTAAATTTGCCCCTTGCAAAAGCAGTGCAAAGGCGGTGTAGGCAAAACGCTTTTTGCTAGTATATATCTCCCCATGCAGACCATTGAGCAGGAAAATTATAAAGCTTGTAAGGCGGCAGCTTATGAGCGTGGCGGATTGCAAAAGCAGTGGCGAACTTGTTACAGCTAGCCATGCCGCAGACCAGGGAAACGCCAAAATCGGAACTTTCTCTTGAAGCCACTCTCCTGCTGTCAAAAGCAGGCAGAGCAAAACTATCTCAGACAAACGGTGTTTGAGATGCGGTCGCAGGGGCAGAAAAAGGCTCAGTGGAAGATACATAAGGATACACTCCCACAAGGTCAGACCTAACCACGCTAAAGTAGCAAGAGGTATAGAGGCAAAGGACGGCAGAGGACATATTTTCCATATGGTGAGCATAAAAGTGAGCTGAAAAAGATAATATGGTACAAAAAAGCACAGAAAATCAAGCCTGAAAGCCTTTTTTTCATGGCAGACTGACAGGCAATGCACCATTGGCGCAAATATAAAAAAAGCAAGCCACGGCAAATTCAAGATAGATTGCATAAGTGCGCTCACTATACCCGTGAGGGCGAGGAACGCTCTCCGTGAGATTTTGGGGTCAATTATTTTCGAGATATTCATGTAAATATTATGACCCGAAAGTCGCACATAATTCACAAAACTATAAAGGGAGGCAGTAAATTGGAGATCTTTATTCCGCAGTTTGTCAGGACGGCTCTTGACAGGCTGAATGAGTGCGGCTACGAGGGATATATAGTCGGTGGCTGTGTAAGAGATAGTTTGCTTGGCAAAAAGCCTCATGATTACGATGTCTGCACAAACTGCACCCCTGACAAAATGCTTGAAGTTTTCGCAAATTTCCGCACTATTGAAACCGGGCTGAAGCATGGCACGCTCACTGTTTTGATAGAGGGCGAGCCGGTGGAGATAACCTGTTATCGCAGTGACGGAGAGTATATAGGGCATAGAAAGCCTGCTCAGGTGACATTTGAAAGCTCGCTGGAGGAGGACTTAAAACGTCGTGACTTTACCGTGAACGCTATGGCATACTCACCAAAAGACGGGCTTATTGACCTTTACGGTGGACAAGGCGACCTTGAAAAGGGCATTATAAAATGCGTTGGCGAGCCTGAAAAGCGTTTTGACGAGGACGCTTTGAGGATATTAAGAGGGCTGAGATTTTCTTCATGCCTTGGGTTTGAGATCGAGGAAAAGACCTCAAAGGCTATACTTGGACAACGTGAGCTTTTAGAAAGCATTTCTGCCGAACGCATTACGGCGGAGCTTAAAAAGCTTCTCTGTGGAAAGGGTACAAGGAAGATATTGCTTGACTATCGTGAGGTCATAGCGGTGTTCATACCTGAGCTTCGGGAAAGCTTTGATTTCAGGCAGAACAATCCCCACCATTTTCTTGATGTTTACGGTCACATTTGTTTGAGCGTTGAGAACGTCAGACCACAGTGGCAGATGAGGCTTACTATGCTTCTTCACGATATCGGCAAGCCGAGAATGCACACGGTAGATGAAAACGGTATCTCTCACTTTAAAAAGCACCAGTTCCAGGGGGCTTACATGGCGGAGAAGATATTAAAAAGGCTCAGGATAGACAACGCTTCGGCGAAATATATTTATGAGCTTATATGGGAGCATGACAACAGGATACCTGCCACGAAAAAATCGGTGCGGAGATTTATGGCTCAGCATGACTTTGACTTTGTTATGGATTATCTGGAGGTGCGCAGGGCTGACACATATGCCCAGTCGGACTACAAACGGCAGGAAAAGCTTGCAGAACTTGACCATATCGCAGAGCTTGCAATGGAGATAAAAGAGGACAACGAGTGTATCCACATTTGCGACCTTGACATAAACGGCAAGGATCTTTTACAAATGGGCTTTGGCGGAAAGGATATCGGCATCGGGCTGGAGCTTGCATTGAACGGTGTTATAGACGAAAAGGTGGAAAACAAAAAAGAGGAGCTGAAAGGCTACATTGAAAGCAACTTCAAAAGGCAGGATAAAGATAATACTTAAAGGGTCGGCACTTGTGCTGTGGTGCGTGGTGATATTCATGTTCTCGGCAAACAATGCTGACGAGTCAAACAAGCAATCAAATGCGGTGTTTAACACAGTGATAGAATTTGTCAACCCTGTATATGACAGCCTTGACACTACAGCGCAGGCGGAATACAAGGACACCGCCACGTTCATCATAAGAAAGCTTGCGCATTTCAGCGAATACGCCTTGCTTGGAATACTGGCGTTCATAAATCTTGCTATGGTGAAAAAGCTTGGATACAGAGGGCTTTTTGCGGCAGTTTTTTCTTGCATCTACGCTTCAAGCGATGAGATACATCAGCTTTTCGTGCCGGGGCGTGCAGGGCAGGTGGGTGATGTTCTTATCGACACAAGCGGTGCAGTGGCAGGAATTTTACTTGCCATACTAATACGAAAAATATGGCTCAAAAGCCGTGAGAAAAAATCGTGATAACAAAAAAATATCCGTGGGGGCATTTCGCTCTCACGGATATTTTATTCTAGCAAAACCTATTGCAAATCATATCGTGACCCATTGGTATCGCCTCATTCAAAGCCTAGGCTTTACTTAAATCACTTTATCTCAAGTCTTTTGGTTTCAGGCTTTACATCCTGCATCTTTGGCAGGTCAAGGGTCAGGATACCATTCTTGTACTCTGCGGCGATATTGTTGGTATCAATGCCCGTAAGGTCAAAGCTTCTCTGATAAGAACCGTATGTCCTCTCACGGCGGATATACTTGTCTTTCTTATCCTCTGTCTCTGCCTTATGCTCAGCGGTAAGAACAAGATCGTTGCCTGAGATGTCAAGCTTGATATCGTCTTTATCAAAGCCCGGAAGCTCTGCTTCCATTACATATTTGTCGCCCTCGTCCTTGATATCGGTCTTGAAGCTCTGGAGTGCATTTTCTCCAAAGAAATCATTCTCAAAATCATGGAATGCGTTAAACAGGTCGTAGCTCTTTCTTTCAAATGGTGTAAGTCCAAACATATAAATTCCTCCTTGATGTGTTATATCTTAATTTATCTTGTAAGCTTTATCATTTATTCTGCTCTTCCATTGGTATCATTTCCTTTCTTCATTGTCTTTATGATACCCCTGCTATATGTTCATTGTGTGAAGATATTGTGAACATTAGCTGAATTTTAGCGCTCTCATTATGCGAGTGCTAGCATGTCAGTTTTATGAGTGCTAAAGCAATGTCATGACATGATATGATAATCAGCGGGCGAACGCTGTTCGCCCCTACTGCGTCAACGCCTATCACTGCTTATCGAAGCGGTCTTTAAGAAGCTTCAAGGCTTTCTTTTCTATCCTTGAAACATAGGAACGTGAGATACCAAGGCGTTTTGCGACTTCTCTCTGCGGCAGCTGCGGCTGACCGAAAAGTCCATAGCGCAGAGTGACTATCTGTCTTTCACGCTCATCAAGAGAGCTTTCAATATAGCGGTAGAGCTGTTCACTGCGAATGGAAAGCTCTATTTTGTCGGCAACGTCCTCTCCGTCTGCGATTATGTCGATAAGGCAAAGCTGATTGCCGTCCTTATCGGAGTCAACAGGCTCGTCAAAGTGGATATCGTTGGCAGACTTTTTTTGGGAGCGGAAGTGCATTAGTATCTCGTTCGCTATCCTCACCTAATGTCGTATTTTCATCAGAGCTTGTCTTTGCCCGCTTTCTGTGGGCTTTTTTATAGTCTGCGAGTTCGTCCTTTATATCCTGAAGTTCTACTGTTTTGTTACCAACAAAGAATAATTTTACATTTTCGCCGTCCCATTCAGCGTGTTCTATAACTTGCCGCACAGCGTATCGTTTGTCCTCAAAGGTGCTTTGGGTATCTAAGGCTGCTGAAAATTCAGCTAGGCGAGTTGCAAGATCTTTGAAATTAGCAAATGCTTGCTCGCTTTGTGCGACAACTTCTTCAAGCTTGATTATTTTTGAGCTGATCTCTTTGTTGCTGTTTTCAAGCTTTCGGTATTGCTCATTAGCGTCATCGGACATTTCAGGCGACATTTTACTTCCGTTATTGGCAATAAAATTTATAAGGTTCTTTTGTTTTTGTTTATTGTCGCTAAGCCTTTTTTTCATCTGCTCCAGTTCTTTAAGTACAGGCTGTTCATCGCTTTCAAAATTGCCCTGTACCTCTTTCAGCTGCTTTGCCAATTCAGATTTATCCGATGTCAGAACTTTGATTTGCTCCCAGACAAGATCATCGAGGAAGTTGCCGTTTATGCGTTTTACATTGCATCTTTGTCGATTTGAGTTAAGCATCATCTTACACGCATACGCAAAGTTTCTTTCTCCTCGTTCATTATAAGTTTTTGCCACACGAGGGTACATTATAGAACCGCATTTGCATCTGAGCAATCCAGAAAGCAATGCACAATGGCTGCGTGGGCGATTGTAGTTCTTATCCTTATTTTTATCCAGAATATTTTGAACACTTACCCAGTCTGCTCCATCTATAACACCTTCATGTTCGCCAATAGCTACAATCCATTCATTGTAAGGTTTAACTTTATGGCTGGTATTCTTCTCTTGCTTGGTTTTATTATAAACCATCATTCCTTTAGTTCCGTCAAATTCGGTGTCTTCTGCGTATATTGTCGAGCCTTTATTCTCAAAAAATTTAAGGACAGCGTTATCAGCCTTAGCATATACGGGATTACTTAGAATAACCTTTATTGCAAAACGTGTGTACTCATTACCCATTTTCGTTTTGATATTATCATTAAGTAGGGTTGCCTGAACAGCCGTAAGGGATTCTGTTTTGAGATAAAGCTTATAAATTCTCTTGATTAGTTCCATTTCTTCGGGTACTATCTCGAGTTTTCGGGCGTAGTGCACTTTGCCCTCTTTATTAGTACTGCCGAAGGTTTCAACGCTTTTGTAACCCGTTGGAGTTGTGCCGCCGAGCCACCGACCTTTCTGTGCTAGCTCGGTCATATTATCAATAATACGTTCAGCAATTATATTTCGCTCCAGTTCGGCAAACACGGCTACAAGCTGTATCATTGCCTTATCCATAGGGCTGTTAGTTCCGTTGAGACCATCGCTGACGGAGATAAAGCGAATATTGTGCTTTTCTAAGTTGTTGAATGTATTTGTAAAATCTGACACAGATCGGCTTATTCTATCGAGCTTATAGCATATTACGCATTGGATTTTGTTATCCTCACACATATCCATCATCTCTTTAAACTGAGGTCTGTCGGTATTGCCGCCAGAATAGCCCTCGTCCTCGAATATGATAATATCTTCCTCATCGACGTTCATACTGCTAAGATGAAGTTTACAGCGGTCGATCTGCTGATTTATACTTTCGCCTTTTGCTGTAAACTTCGATTTACGGGCATATATGGCGTACTTTCGATTATCGCAGCCAGTATTGCTTGTACTCATATGAGGTTCTCCTTTTTATTTTATTGGGTATCATACAGCATACCACAATAAATGGTGTAAGTCAATAAACAATAGTCAAGTATCGAGAAAATTAATACTTGACTATTATTATCATATGTATAGTTGGGTGGTTACATTAATATAAGATGTTATTACAAGAGTTGAGCTTTAATTTAAATTCTCAGAACATTTTTCAGGTTCGTCAGAACTGCCCCATTTGATTTCCCTTTTGAAACCCTCCCAGTAACCTTCATTATCCCAGTCATCCCAGTGTTTGTTCTTTAGCTCATTAAAACGATCGTCATTGGGCTTAATGCTGGTAACAATAAGCTCATATGTGACACCAAACTCCCTGTCAACTATTTCATTTTCGTTATTCGGAAATTTAGCTCTTTTATATGGTATAAGAATATAATACAATTTTTCCTTTTTTCCTTTATCTTTGAAAAGTTCTCTAAGCTCATTTTGCAATACTTCATCTCCAGCTTTAAGTTCTTGTGGAGAAATATTGATTACTTTTATACTTTTATCTTTATCATTGCTAACACTTCTACTTACTCGATTTCTTACAAAATAGATAAAATCAGCTTTGCTGTTGACAACAGTTTTAATAAGATTTTTGTGGTCTTCAAGAGTAAATTCTGTATTATAACCTTCACCGTCAATGTAAGGAGGATCATAAATAACAAGAGAGTTCTCCGAAAAAGCTCTTCTCCTTACCCCTATGAGCTCCTTGTAATTGTTACTCTTCAAGTAAGTATTTTTCTGATTCAAAAAAAGTGAATATTCATATATATGTCTGGCAGCATTGAGAAGAGTGTCTGTTTTTGCATTACTATTGAAATCTGTCATTTTATTTATTACGCTAAGTGCATTAATATAAAAATAATAAGTGGCATAAGCTAATGAGCTATCGTTCTTGTTCTTATTATTGTTATTACTATCATATAATTCTTTTATCTTTGTAAAAGTATCCTTAGAAACATCAAGTGTTAGTATATTTGTTATAAGCCCAAATGGTTGATTCTTTACAACTTCCATCAAGTTGTAGAGTCCTTTTTGCGGCAAAGCTTGAGCCTCATCTATGCCTTGTGTTTTCTGCATATCGATCTTTGCAGCAACGTCGTCATATACATTGACATAAAGCTTATCTCCATATTTTTGAACTCTTGTGGAAATTCCAAGAGCACCAGCAAAGACATCGGTTATTCTTTCATATTTATTATCTCTTACGAGTGCCCTAATTGTATCTCTCATAATAGGGTTGAACTTATTTCCATGCAGCTTGATAGCTGGTATAGTTAGTTCATTCGATGACTTATAATGTGAGATAACGAACATAAGGCACAAATTAGCTATTTTCGATCTATCATTAGTCAGAACTATTATTTTCAGTAACTGATCTATGTCGTAAGGAATATTAACTGATACAGTTACTTTCTTCTCGATATCGTTTATGTGCCTTTTGATCCAAGGTTTACCACACAGCTTATTGTAGGCAGAAGCATATGCATCTTCAGGACTTTGACCTGTATTTTTGTAATAGAGTGGTGAGCATTCGTTGTAAAAATCACATAAGAAAAATACAAATGCCCGAATAATTATAGTTCCTTGGCGTTCTTCGCCTAACAGTTTACAAACCCTTTCAAGTAACACTTTACTTACTATAACCTTTCTAGATCCTACTTTCATCATCTTGCCCTCCAAGTATATTAATCTTGAGGGTATAGACGTATCTCATTTTTCATATACAAATCTCGATGTATACCCTCAGAAAGGTATAGATCGATCTCGATATACAAGAAATTTATCTGAGAAATAATTTATTTGATTTCAAGCTATAATCTCATCTGGAACAGCAAATAGTAGTAACTCGCAAGAAAAAAACAACAAAACCCGAAAAATATCGTCATTTTCAGGTTTTGTTGTTTTTTTGTCAGTATTAATTTTATCTCGATAATTTTTCATCGATAAGACGTGAAAAAATCGAGAACAGTAGTTAAATGAACAATAAAAAGTTGCCCAGTTGAAGCAAGGAGTGGTCAGTATAAAAGAATAATATCCAATTAACGGTACAGCGATTTCAAGATTTATGGTGGCAATCAATGTATTTTAGACATAATATTGGGTAAGATCAAGCTATGTGAACCTCAGATTTCGTTATAGCAATTAATGTATATTCGCTATAATATTGACATTATGCACTGCAAAGAATTACGATTTTATGGTACCAGTTAATGTATATTTATCGTTATTATGCCACAAGAATATTTGAATTTATGGTAGATTTGGCTTATAATTCAAGAAAATACTTGGCACAGTTATTAAAGCTACATTTTCCTAAAGAACATTGTATATTTGCTAGTTTTGGCTTGAAATTATAAGAGATTGGGGACTACACGTTCGAGATATTGGGAGACTTTTTAGCCTATCCTACAAAGCAATAACCCATAAATAAACATCGCAGCTACCCGATTTTTTTATTTAGAACAAAAAATATGGCTAGAAAAATAAAAGTTTTAAGATTTTATCTGCGTACGTTCAGCTGGCAGTATCTTATACAGAAATCGAACAGCTTATATGCACTCGACCGACAGACGAAAGGGCAAGAAAAAAGCCACCACGATCAGACAATCGTAGTGGCGAACAAGATTTGGTTATGGGTAGTATAGGTTAAGAGCAAGGTAAAATCGCTTAGGAAAAGCTGGATTTTCCTATAAGATTACAGCTAAGTTAAAATATAACACTACAAGATACACACCAAGTTCTATAATGCGGATCAGAGAAGAAGGTGCATACTAGGATATGACACTTGGAATAACTGATTCAAGTATGTCAGCTAACTCCAGTATCACATCAAGGGGTGGTTGGGTGGGATAAGAAAAGACCTACTCCTTAGCCAAGCCTGACAGGTACGCAGCTAAGAGTTTCTTATCACTAGCAGAAAGCCTATCGTACTTGCTGAGTATATCAGCTTGTTCATCAGAGAGCTTGACAACGTGGGAGACAGGCTGATCTAGGGTATCGTCTTTGAAGAAGTCCGACATAGATACGCCGAGACCATTACAGAGTTTCATTAGGGTACTTACAGTTGGCATTGTATTTCTTATGAAGATATTATTCAGACTTGAGTATGGTATATCAGACTCTTTGGCTAGCTTATAAATGCTCCAGTTATAGTCAGTGAGGTACTTGCGAAGTTTTACGAGTATCCAGTTTTCATTAATCATTTGGGTATCTCTCCTGTCAGTTTCTTTAACTTTGCTTTATATTATTATTTTAAAGAAACAAGATAAATAATTGAAGATGTAAATATGAGTTGTATATTTCAAATAAAATTACTCATATGAGAAATTAATTATTAAGAAACTGTTGACTTTAAGTAAGAAAAATGTTATAATAAAGATCAAGGAAAATTTTTCTGAGAAATGTGGAACTTTTTCTGCACCTCGATTGTCTATATATACAGAGAGCAAGAGGTGGTCAGATGAATGAAGAAGTTCTCTGCAAGATCTTTGGGAAACTCGCTGATGGGTATCAGCTGACCCAAGATCAGCAAAAGGCATTGTTTAGGAAAATCATTGAAGATGGGAGTAGTTTAGAAAATGAAGGAAGAAGTGGATTACACCGAAGCGGTGGAGAAAGCGAAGCAAGGTGATCAGCAGGCTAAAGAAGTGCTGTACACAGAAACTTGTCAGCATATGTTTTTCCTTGCTAAGAGCATCGTCAAAAGTGACGAGGAAGCAATGGATATTATCCACGACAGCTACATATGTGTATTTCAGAAATTAGACAATATAAAGAACTTATCCGGTTTTAAGTCTTATCTGAGAACAACAGTAGTAAACAGATGTAAGAATTATCTTAGTAAGAAAAAACCTTTATATCTGTCAGATATGACAGAGGACGGCGAGGATTTCGAGCTTGAGGACATTGACGGCGAGATACCTGACGAGCTGCTTGAAAACAAGGACGTTATCGAATGTGTACGCAGGGTAGTTGAAAGCCTGCCTGAGGAGCAGCGTATGTGTGTGATACTCAGGTATTACGATGAAATGAGTTTGCAGGAGATAGCAGACACGCTTGAAGTTTCTTTGGGTACTGTGAAAAGCAGGCTCAGCAGAGCGTCTAAGAAAATGCGTGACGAGATAGAACGCCTTGAGAAAGAAGAGAACAAGAAGTTCAGATGTATCATTCCGTTCTTCTGGCTCAGAGCTGGTCTTGAGGGTATGGAGAATGAAACTGACGTGCCTAAGGCACTTGACGTTAAAGTATTTGGAAAATCTATTAGAAGAGGGGTATCAAAAATGGCGAGAAACATTATTGTTGCGGCAGCAGCTTTGGCGATAGCAGGAGGGGTATTTCTTACCGCTTGCGGAAATGACGAGGGTAAGAAAGACACAACAAGCAGCCTTGCGGACACAAGTTCGGTATCTTCCGCAGCTGAGGAAAGCAGTTCTGAGGCTGAGGTGAAAGAGCCTAAGGTGTTTGAATGTGAGCTTGAGGCAGGCAGCGAAATGACCGCAGCTGAACTTGCTGCAAAGCTGAGCAGTGATAAGATCGACACAGCTGCATTTGCCAGCGGCGAAGAAAAGATAGCACTTGACAAGTTGGGCGTACAGAGCATTTCACTTAACATCAAGCTTGCCACAGGAGAGGAAGAACTCTGGAACATCACAGTAACGGTAGTAGACAGTGAGAAGCCTGAATTTTCGGGTATCAAGGATAAGTATGAAATAACGGAGGGTGACAAGCTCCCTGATTTCAAGAAAGGGGTATCGGTGAAGGACAATTATGATGCGAGTGTGGAGTTCACCGCTGAGCTTGACGGCAAGGCAAAGAAGTCCGACTATAAGGCAGGCGAATACACTATCACCTACAAGGCTAAGGACAGCAGTGGAAACGAAGTGACAGCCACTTCAAAGCTCATCATCAAGGAAAAGCCAGAGGAAGAGAAGAAGGACGATGAGAAGTCGGAGGAGACCTCTGACAACAATAACAATGGCAATTCAGATAACAACGGTGGAGGTAGCTCCAACAATAACGGTGGGGGCAACTCTAACAATGGTGGCAACGGCGGAGGCAGCTCCAATAACAATAATGGCGGAGGCAACGGCAACGGAGGCTCTCAGAATAACGGCGGAGGCTCTAGCAATAATGATGGTAACTCAGGTTCTGGTGGTGGCGGTAAGGTCTGGACATGGGATGATGATGACGGTCATCACAGGGGTACAATAGATGATGGTACGACTCCAGGCGGAAATACTGAAGGAACAGGTACTAGACAGTACGGTGACCCGTTTGGTTGGGGCTATGATTATTGGTATGTTGTATATCCTAACGGTGAAATAACCACCCTTTAATCTACCCATGAGTTAGTCATATCTACTCCAGTTTAGATATATTGAAATTGAGAGCGATTTCTTTCAGAGAGTTCGCTCTCTTTTCTTTAAAGAGAGGATTTGAAAGTATGATAAGTTACGATAAGAAAATGAGACATCTGGCAGCATCATCATCAGCAGAAGTAGTAACCTTTGACATACAGCTCAGGGGTAGAATAAATGTAGTTAGAGGTGCAGCCGCAACAGGTAAGACATATATGTGCAATCTGATAAGAAACGGAAATCCTCATCCAGATGTAGTAGTATTTGAAAGAGGTGTAGACTCAGTAAGTGATTTGACTCCCCTCTCAGATAAATTGATTATAATAGATAGAGCTGATATGTTGAGTGGTGAAGTAGTTGAGCACATATCTCAAGACCTTGACAACACCTACTTAATAATGGCACGAGTACCGTTAGGTTTGGGTATTACACCTCTTCTTTGATACAAAATTAGCAGATAAACAGCATCAAATCAAGTCCTGTTGGCGAAAACTCTTGCACCATTGGATTTTAGCAATATGGGGTATCAAGGGAGTGCATTTATCGCCGCAGACCGATTTTAGGGTGGTTTTCAGCAGCTATTTTGCATTATTAGCCGCCCTGCAAAATCCGGGTAGATTTTCGGGTGAGATTTATTCGTAATTTTGGAGATTTGAATTGCATCTAAACTAAAAAATTCACTATCTATGGGTACTACTAAATAAAAAGAGCACGGCTTGACGGCATTTTTCCTGCGGTCTGGCTGTGCTTTTTTCCTTTTGCCGCCACAGCCGCACACGGCGGCGTACACGGCTTTTGCTCCGCTGCTTGGGTATGTTTACCCTACGGCATTGCTGCAGCTCGACACGGCGGCACTCAGCGGCTTACGGCGTGGG
>UMCJ01051172.1_pt1 | contig 13968 bp, 10 predicted proteins | sample 1964171 | NCBI WGS metagenome assembly UMCJ01 (sample SAMEA4835962, study PRJEB28245) | human gut metagenome | biome: gut microbiome; material: fecal sample | place: Denmark | collected 2008
AGGTGGCGTGGCGGCCGATGTCCGTAAACATATTATAAACAAAGGGCAAAATGGTGCTCTTAAATTGGTGGTTCTCCAGTCGCTCCACCTTCTTTGCCAACTGGCCGATGGCGGTGTGTTTGGGTGGTTGAGAAGAATGGCCGCCTTTGGACTTTACGGTAATCTTAAAGTCCGCATAGCCTTTCTCTGCCACGCCCACGCCGGTCAGGTTGGCGTCCAGCAGCCCCTTTACATGCGCCGGCAGCATAGCGCCGCCCTCGTCTACCACGCTGTCCAGGTGCACGCCCCGGCGTTCCAATTCCCGCGCCAATTCCCGGGCACCGTTGTTGCCGCCGCTGACGATCTCCTCATTATGCCCCAGGCACAGGTACACCCCGCGCTTTGGGGTATAGCCCTCCTCCAGCAGCGTCTCCACGCTCTCCATCAGGCAGATCAGGTGGTTCTTCATGTCCAGCGCACCGCGGCCCCAAATAAACTGGCCGTCATTTACGCCGTCAAAGGCCGGGTGTTCCCAGTCCCCCTCGGTGCCCTCGCTGATGGGGACTACATCCTGATGGGCCAAAAAGGCAATAGGATCCAGGTCGGGATCCGTCCCCTCCCAGTAAAACAACAGACTGGCAGTGGAAATATGATCCAGTTTCAGATTTTTGTGAATCAGCGGGTAGGACTGTTCCAAAAACGCATGGAAGCGGTCAAACGCACCCCAATCCGTTTGGCTCTCATCCTCGCAGGAGATGGTCTTGATCTGAATCGCCTGACTGAGTCGGTCGCACGCCCGCTGCCCGTTCACCTGCTCCGGCGGGAATTCCTCCCGCTGGGGCTTGGGCGCCGTAAAGAACGCTGCACGGATCAGCGTGATCACGATAAACGCAGCCAGCAAGCCTAAAATAATGTACAAAGCCGTCATTTTCTTTTCCCCTTTCCGTAAAAAACAGCCTTAATCTGCAAAGCGGCACCCAAACCCGGGTACCGCTTATACATTTGTATTGGACTTACACGCTTATTTTGCTGCACCCAGCCCTTTCTCGTCAAAGTTCAGAATGGTACTGAGCACTACCTCGTAACCGGTCTTAAGAGCCTCCGGCACCAGGCGCTCCGCCGTATCCCGGCGATTATGGTAATAGTCGGCCGGTGTCGGGTCCATAGCAGCCAGGCAGGTGGCGTGAATCCCCGCCTGGGACAATGCCGCTGCGTCGGAAGAACCGAAGAACACGCTGGCGAACTTCAAATCCTTATGACCTGCCTCAATGGCACTGTCCATCACCAGCTGGCTGAAGGGCTTAGAGTTTTTCACCGTACCGGTCATATCCTTGCTATACACATTCAGGTATTCCAGATCCGTTAAGGTATCTACACACAGCACGGCGGTCTCAATCTCGTCACACTCTTTTTTATGGTCCTTGGCCCACTGCTTGCAGCCACGCAGACCGGCCTCCTCGCCGTCTGTGATCATGCAGCACACCTCGGTATTTTCAAATTCCACACCGGCCATATCCAGCATACGCAGAGCACACACCGCCGCATAAGTACCGGTCAGGTTGTCATTGGCACCGGGAGAAATGGTCTTAAAGTCCACAAAGCAGAACAGGGTGATCATAAACAGCGCGGTAACAAAGTGGAAATAGTAGCTGTAATTCAGCATAAAATCGCCGAAAGCGCCCATATCCGCAAAGTGAGCAATCAGGCAGATCACTGCGATAATAAAGGAGATGATCGCGCAGACAATGGTACCGCCCATAAAAATTCCCATCAAGGGCAGCTTGCCCTTGGCATAGTACAGATGACGCCATTCATAGGCTGCGTCAATATGGCCGCTGATTACAATGCGGCGCTTAACCTCGCCGGTGGGCTTGCGGGTGGCGCAAAAGTTGTGGCCCTCTACCTTCTTATAAAGCGGATCCATAAACTGCTTGTAAAACAGGAACTCCATTACGGTGATAAACAGCCCCACAAAAGTCACACCGCCAACAATACACTGGGCGATCCACCAAGGCAGCACACTGGTAAACACCAGCGCGGCACACACCACCACAGCCAGGATGATGGCTACACTGACGATTTTTGTAAAGTGCAAAAAGGCCTTAGGTGCCATTTTGTAGCTTTCAAAGTGGGTCTCGTCACAGAAGGGGTCCATCTCTTTTTTGATGTGCTTCTCGGCAGCCAGGCAGTTGCTGTTGCCGGACTCCCGGGGACCGTACTTCTTAATGATGTTGGTGATCTCCTTGACTGTGTAATCCACATTTTCGTCGATCACCTGCTGGGGAAATTGGCTAAATTTCATACTTACTTTTCTCCTTTTGCTTTGCGTTCTTCGTTGAGTTTCAACTCATAATGGGTGTCGCCGCAGTAGAACAAACGGCGGGGCTTTTGCCGCTGGAAGGTGCCCGGCTCCGCCACGCTGGTTACAGCATAGCCGATTCCCAAGGCGTCCAGCGTAGGCTTAAAGGCCTCCAGTCGCTCTTTGAAGTCCGCGTATTTTTTTCTCTCTTCGGCCGACCAGGCAACCTCTGCCAGAGCCTGCATACGGGGGTACACATTCAGATCCAGTTTTGGACGCTTGTCGATCCACTCGGTCCATACCTCAGCCTCTACGCCCAGCACATGGTCATAGGAACGAGGCAGAATATGATAACGACCCGGGTCGAAATCGTATGTATAGCTCAACGGGTACTGCCCGTAGGTCATATCAAAGTAAAAACTGCGGTGATTGCTCAGGATCACATCGCCGCCGCGGGCAATATGCCGCTCCACATTCTTATCCCGCTTGGGGGTCCAGTATTGACCGATCACAGAGGGGTCCAGATTGCCGGCGGCCAAAATCTCATTCCAGCCGATCAGGCGCTTACCCTTCTGCTTTACATATTCCAGCACCCGGTTGTTGAACCAGCCTTGCAGCTCTTCCACATCGTTTAGGTGCATCTCTTTCATCTTCGCCTGGCAGTGGGGACACTTTTTCCACTCGTCCTTGGGTGCCTCATCGCCGCCAATATGGAAGTAAGGCGCGTCAAACAGTTCGCACACTTCATCAATCACATCAAAGATAAACTGGAAGGTACTCTCCTTGCCCAGGCAGGCAGAGCGGTTCCAGTCCCTTATGCCGTGCAATGTAGGCACACGACCGCCAAAGTAGCCGGGCACCTCGCGTTCCAGTTCCCGACAAGCCAACCAGGGATAAGCTGCCTGCGCCGCCGCAAAATGGGCAGGCATATCAATCTCCGGCACAACCATAATGCCCCGGGCGTTGGCATAGGCCACGATCTCCCGAATATCCTCCTGGGTATAAAAGCCCTCATGAGGCTCGTTAACCATGTGAGAAGTATGCCAGCCGTCCACCTGGGTGCAGGTGCGCTTAGAACCGATCTCCGTTAAGCGCGGATATTTTTTGATCTCAATGCGCCAACCCTGATCGTCCGTCAGGTGCCAGTGGAACACATTGAGCTTCATCATAAAGAGCATATCCAGCAGTCGCTTGACTTCTTCTTTGCCAAAGAAGTGGCGGCTCTCGTCCAGGCTCATACCGCGCCAACCCCAACGGGGAGCATCGTGAATGCTGCAGCAGGGCACCGTACGCCCGCCGATATCATAATCCGCCAAAATACGCAGGGATTGCAGCGCATAGTAAGCACCGATAGGCGTAGCGGCAGTGATGTGCACCTTCTCCGGGGTCACATTCAAGGTATATGCTTCCTTTTGCAACGCCGGGTTGCGGGTGACAATGATCCGTGCCTCCCGGGTGGTGGTGCGCACCAAAGGAATACGCAGTTCGCTCTTCACCTTCTCGCCATCCTGCAAGGTGAAGGCGCCGTCCAACGCCTGATATGCGCGGGGATTGGGAATCAAATGCATACTCATTCTCCATTTCTGAAATTCCGACCGGGCGCAGTGCGTCGGATCGGGTAAAGAGTGAAATAAAAATATGTGCGTTTTCACGCCGTCTATTTTATCATATTTTCACCATAATGTAAACGCTTTGAGCCGCGCAAATTGTGAATTTTGTATGTTCGACACATTACTGCATTCGCCGCATAAGAGACCCATGTTCAAAATCCGCGCCTTGACACCGCCGTTCATCGTGTTATAATTAAGTACGTTTAGATTACAGAAATGAGTTGACGACTATGGAACAAAGCAAAGATTTTTTAGCCACCCGGCCCATCGGACGACTGCTGCTCCAGCTGTCCCTGCCCACAGTAGCCGCCCAACTGATCAATATGCTTTACAATGTGGTGGACCGCATTTACATCGGCCACATTCCCGGCGAGGGCGCACTGGCGCTTACCGGGGTGGGCGTGTGTATGCCGCTGATCCTAATCATCTCCGCCTTTGCGGCATTGGTGGGCAACGGCGGCGCACCTCGGGCCTCCATCGCCTTAGGCAAGAAGCAAACGGCAGAAGCTGAGCAGATTCTGGGCAACTGCTTTGTCACGCAACTGCTGGTGTCTGCGGTGCTGACAGCGGTGGTGCTCATCTGGAACCGGCCGCTGCTACTGGCATTTGGCGCCAGCTCCAACACCATTGATTACAGTGTGGCCTATATGAACCTTTACGCCTTGGGCACCGTATTCGTGCAGCTGACCCTTGGCATGAACGCCTTTATCACCGCCCAGGGCTTTGCTAAGGTAGGTATGCTCTCGGTGCTCATCGGCGCCGTTGCCAATACAGCGCTGGATCCGCTGTTTATCTTCGGCTTCCACATGGGTGTGCAAGGCGCCGCGCTGGCTACCGTGCTGTCCCAGGGACTGTCCTGCCTGTGGGTGCTGTCTTTTTTATTTGGCAAAAAGACTTTTATCCGCATTCGCCGGTGCAATCTGCGTCTGCGCGCCAAGGTCATTCTCCCCTGTCTGGCGCTGGGCAGTGCCCTGTTCGTCATGCAGGCCAGCGAGAGCGTGATCTCCGTATGCTTTAACACCTCACTGCTGAAATACGGCGGCGATCTGGCAGTGGGTGCCATGACCATTCTCACCAGTGTCATGCAGTTTGCCATGCTGCCGCTGCAAGGACTGGCACAAGGTGCCCAACCCATTATCAGCTACAATTACGGTGCCGGAAACAGCAACCGCGTACGCCGCGCATACCGACTGCTGCTCACTTGTAGCGTTTGCTACGCCATGCTCTTTTGCTTGCTGATCCAGCTGTTCCCCGGCGTGTTTGCCGCCATCTTCACCTCTAACGCAGAACTGCTGGCCTTTACCAAGCCGATGTTGCGTATTTACACTCTGGCACTGGGGCTGTTTGGTATTCAAATCGCCTGTCAAATGACATTCACCGCCCTGGGCAACGCCAAGGCGTCCATCATCGTGGCGGTGATGCGCAAGTTTATTCTGCTGCTGCCGCTGATCTACATGATGCCCCACCTGTACACTGCCGACCTAACCAAGGCTGTCTTTATGGCGGAGCCGGTGGCAGATGTGCTGGCCGTGGCCTTCACCGGCGTGCTGTTCTTCTTTGAATTCCGCAAGGCCCTGCGTTCCATGCCAAAAAGCGAGAAAAATAACTAAAAGTAAATGTCGGCTGTACCGGGCAGCGCCATTTCTCTGTCCTATAATTCTCCCTGTCATTTGCACCCGGTGACTTTTTGTGTTACAGTAAGAGTGCAAGGGAGGTCATGGTATGAAAAAGCAGCAGGACAAAAACAACCCGCCGGAGGAATGGGAATTGACCCTGACCCTGGAGCCGGAGGAAGAAGAACAACCGGAACCCGGCAACGGCAGCGCCTTAACGGACGAGGACATTCTGCTGCTGGGCTACTTAGGCCGCCACTTGGGTGGCAAAAAATAAAAAACTGTCCCCCTTTGGCGCTTTGTGTTATACTGAAAGTACCAAGGGGGATTTTTATGCGCGTATTTGATTTTGACAATACCATTTATGACGGTGAGAGCGTCATTGACTTTTACCTGTTCAGCCTGCGCCGCAATCCAAAGGTAGCACGCTATGTGCCGGTGGTGCTGTATCACCTGCTGCGTTATAAGTTGGGGCGCACCACCATGGCAGACTTGGAGCAGGCCGGACGCAAGCACGCCGCCCAATACCTCAGCAGCTTTGATGACCCAGAGGGGCTGGTCCGGGACTTTTGGGACGGGCATATGCGCAAGATCAAAGCCTGGTATCACCCGGAAAAGGACGATGTGATCGTCACCGCCTCGCTGAATTTGATTATGGACGAGGTGTGCCGCCGCCTTGGGGTGCGGCACTGTATCTGCTCCGTGGTGGACCGCCAAACCCTGACGGTGGAGTATATCAACTTCAGCGCCAATAAGGTGTCCGCTTTTCGCAAATGCTTTGGAGCAAGCGCCGTACCGGACGCATTCTATACCGACAACGCCGCCGACCTGCCCATGATCCATCTCTCCCGCACCGCCTACAAAGTCCGCCACAACCGCATAACCCGAATTAAATAGCAAAAAATCCCACCCGAGCAGGCAACACCTGTATCGGGTGGGATTTTTTTATATTTCTGCTTTACTCGTCGTCGGAGGAGAGTTTGAGCACTGCCAGGAAGGCCTCCTGGGGCACCTCCACCTGACCGAACTGGCGCATACGCTTTTTGCCCTCTTTCTGCTTTTCCAGCAGCTTTTTCTTACGGGTCACATCGCCGCCGTAGCACTTGGCCAGCACATCCTTGCGCAGGGCCTTTACCGTCTCGCGGGCAATGACCTTGCCACCGATGGCCACCTGCACCGGTATCTCAAACAAATGCCGCGGGATATGCTCCTTGAGCTTCTCCGCAATGCGGCGCCCCCGCTGGTAAGCCTTGTCCCGGTGGATAATAAAGCTCAGCGCGTCGATGGTATCACCATTGAGCAGCACATCCACCTTCACCAAATCCGAGCGGCGGTATTCCTTGATCTCATAATCGAAAGAAGCGTAGCCACGGGTGCGGGATTTGAGTGCGTCAAAGAAATCATAAATAATTTCATTTAGCGGCAGCTCGTAATGAATATCTACCCGATCCGGAGTGATATAGCTCATATTCTTAAAGATCCCCCGTCGATCCTGGCACATATCCATAATGGTGCCCACAAACTCGCTGGGTACATAAATATTGCAGTCCGCAAACGGCTCCTCGCAGTAGTCAATCAGGGACGGATCCGGGTAATTGGTGGGATTGTCGATCTCCACCATGGTGCCGTCGGTCATGTGGATCTTGTAGATCACCGAGGGCACGGTGGTAATCAGATCCAGGTTGTATTCTCGCTCCAAGCGCTCCTCAATGATCTCCAAATGCAGGAGACCCAAAAAGCCACAGCGAAAGCCAAAGCCCAGGGCGCCGGACGTCTCCGGCTCATAGCTTAGGGACGCGTCATTAAGCTGCAGCTTCTCCAGCGCGTCGCGCAGAGCCTCATAATCCGCACCGTCTGCCGGGTACACACCGCAGAACACCATTGGGTTCACCTTGCGGTAACCGGGCAGGGGCTCCGCTGCCGGCGCATTTGCCAAAGTGATGGTATCGCCCACCCGGGCATCGGAAACGGTTTTGATGGACGCGGTAATATAGCCTACCTCGCCAGAAGAGAGCACGCCGGTATTCTCCATGGAAGTGGCCCGCATACGACCCACCTCCACCACGGTAAACTGGGCACCGGTGGCCATCATACGCATGGTATCGCCGGCCTTGATTTTGCCGTCCATTACGCGCACATACACGATCACGCCACGGTAGCTGTCATAAACCGAGTCAAAGATCAGCGCGCGCAGGGGTGCATTGTCGTTGGCAACCGGCGGGCGGATCTCCGTCACAATCCGCTCCAGCACCTCCTCCACATTCTGCCCGGTCTTGGCAGACACGCGGGGGGCGTCCATACAGGGAATGCCCACCACTTCTTCCACCTCCTGGGCCACCCGCTCCGGGTCCGCTGCCGGCAGGTCGATCTTGTTGATCACCGGCATAATGTCCAGGTCGTGATCCAAAGCCAGGTAGGTGTTGGCAAGGGTCTGCGCCTCTACGCCCTGAGAGGCGTCCACAATCAAGATAGCGCCCTCGCAAGCCGCCAGCGAGCGGCTGACCTCGTAGTTAAAGTCTACATGGCCGGGGGTGTCGATCAAGTTAAACTCGTAGTGCTCGCCGTTTTTGGCGTCATAGCCCAGCGTCACTGCATGCGCCTTAATGGTAATGCCCCGCTCCCGCTCCAGGTCCATATCATCGAGAATTTGCTCCTGCATATCCCGCTGCTGCACAGAGCTGGTCAGCTCCAACAGTCGGTCCGCCAAAGTGGACTTGCCGTGGTCAATGTGGGCAATGATGGAAAAATTGCGAATGTTCTCTTTCTTTACAGCCAATGGTCTTCCTCCGAAAGTCAATGAATCAGCGCCCGGGCCCCGAAGATGGCCAGCAGGCACAAGCCTACGCTCAGCAGCGCATACAAGATCGCCGGTACCGTGCGCCCGCTGCTCAGCAGGTCATAGGCCTCCAACGAGAAGGTGGAAAAGGTGGTAAACCCGCCGCAAAGCCCCACCTTCAAAAACAGCAGCAGCGGCTGGGAATTGATTTTATGCCTTTCACACAATGCGGCCAGCAGCCCAATTCCAAAGGCGCCCAGCACATTGATGCACAGGGTGATAATGGGAAAAGGCGTTTGGCGCACCGGGATCAGTCCAAGCAGATAGCGCAGTATTGCACCCACAAAGCCGCCCAGACCTACAAAAAGTACGTTTATCACGGCCGATCCCCTTTGCTGTTCTTTAGCTGGCGAACCTCGCTGCGAATTTCTTTTTTTCGATGCCGCAGGCGGCTGAACAACCGCACAAGATAATAGAAAGGCAGCAAAACGGGGCATTTGTCCAGCACCGGGTAGGTGTTTTTCATAATGGATACTTTGGGAAACAGGCGAGAGAGAATATAGCGTCCTTTGCCGCCGTGCTCGTCCACTTTCTCCGCCATGGTCTTGCCCTTGCCGTAAACGGTACCGGAAAACATATCGTTCAACAGTTGCCGGCCGTCGTCAGTCAGTTCGCCGCCGGCAAACACAGCCTCCGCCAAACCGATCACCGTTTGGTGAAAGGAGGAGATCCCCATCTTCGACACCATAGACTCCACATATTTCATATTCATCTGCGGCTGCTTGGCGCGCAGCAAATACATATCGCAAAGGAATCGAACGCCGCAGCCCTCCATAATATAGTGCTTGTACATATGGCCCAGAGTGAACAGATAATTATCCTCCGGGGACATACGGTAGCAGCAGGAATGATCCGGGTCCGGCACCGCATGTTGCCACACCAGCGCCGCCGGAAAGGCAGTTTGCAAATCGGTGTGGTTAAACAACTCTCGATGGAACTCGATCAGGCAGTTGGGTTCTTTATAGTAATCATCTGACTTGTCCGTAGCCACCGTTAAGGTGAACTGGTGCTCACGCATGATCTTGGCCAGATCGCCGCGCCGATCGGGGTCGAACAGAATATCATTATCGCTCATTTGGCGCATCATGGTCTGGGGATAAAGCGCCCGCAGAACCAAGCCCTTTAAGAACATATAACGAATGTTCTGCGCCTCCAAATCCGCACAAACGGCTTGTCGCTGGCTGTTCACATACAGGGTACGCTGCAGCTCCGTTAAGCGATAGTCGTTCCAACGCTGCAGCTGCTCCGGCGGCAGCACCGCCGCCTTTTCCAGCACCGGCAGCACGGTGTTGTATACCTGCTGGCGATTGGCCAACTGCAACAGCGCCTCCCAGTTCAAATCCGTAGGCAGCGCCGGTTTTTCCTCTTTTAAAGCACAATAGAGCAGGTGCAGCAGACTGTCCTGCAAAAGATCTCCGGTGATCGTCTGCATACTCAGTCCAGCACCCCGGCAGCCCGCAGGGTATCCAGCATTTCACGCACATCCGCCCGAGCTGTGTCTGCGTCTACATCGTATTTCTCCGTGAGCGCCGCCACCAGGCTGTCCTCCGTCTGCTCCGTCTGGAGCAGTTCAAACAGAAATGCCGCCGTGGGATTGTTGTGGATCACACCGTTAAAGTGCTTCATGGCCTTGCCGGTAGCAATGGCAAAATCCTCGCCATCCACATGCCCCAGCACCATACCGTCTTTCAGTTTCATTTACCTCGTCCTTTCGTCAATTTTTCGTATTACGACTTAAAGCACAATTGATATTTAAATTGTGCCGTATTATATCGTCTTGCCAATGGCGAATGACATTCTTATCTATCAAATACTGCAATTCATAAATTTTTGCAGACGGAGAATACATTGCCCGACTCGTAACCAGTTGGGTAGACGATGAACCGCTTCCCGAGCATTTTTTCCTGCCGCTAATCAAGGGCAGCTTTTTCTTCTTTTTGAGAGCTGTATATTGTTTTAACATTTTTGTATATGACTTTGCAGCCAATCCGTATCGCCCTGAATAAGCTTCTAACAGCTTTTCTGTACTCTTATATACTGTTTTGAAATCAGGATTCAACGCATAGTAAGGGACCAAGCTACCATCAAAAGGATTTAGATAAATATGCATATAGTGATCAATATCAACAATGCAACCGTGTATCGTGCCATGCCCACCGAACAAATGCACTTCTCGTGAGATTTGATCCAATATATTTTTCAGCGGCAAGTATAATTGTGCAAGCCGGTTTGCATATTCCAACATATTTTCAAAATAATATGATATTTCAAAATCAGCAACACACTGTTTCCCACCGGACAAAACATAAAGCCTTTTTCCTTGCTGCAAGAACATATACTTATTATTGCGTTTCAACATATATATTTGGTCAGGCCGATTACAAATTATATGAACATTTCGGCCGCGATAAAATTCAACATATTGTTCTTTACTAATTTTGTAAATGCCATCGCTCCATTTTTCAAACGGATCGTATTCGCCCTCTATGGACAAACACTTAAACTTCCATGGTTTTGGATTATAACCGATTTGTGCGTCAGAAAGAACGCGAGCTCCATTATGCGTTTTTGAAATCCGATTCTGATGTGTGTGTCCGTTTATGTAAATCCAGTTTGTGCTATACTGGTCATCACTCCAATCTTGAATGGGCGTATGGGTAAGCACAAGAACACACTTATCTCCTGCGCATCGCAGCAATTTATTATAGGTATCTCTAAACCTTGCTGTACGAGCCACATCTTCGCTTTCGCTAACTACGCTCTGGTACACACCACCTCTCGCATTATACCAAGGATTGTTACCTGTAAATCCTAACCCGCCAAATATTAAGCAACTTGAACTATCGCACAGTTCTTTCAAATCGGCTTCGCTCATGGAAATGAGTTCTTCCTCTTTTAATACTCTATGTGACCAGCTCAAACCTTTATATCGATAGTACAGCGCATTCTCAAGTAAAGTAGCCAAAGAGCTATTGTCCTCTTCATACAACTTGAAAATCTCCTGACACGGAATGTGCTCGTCCTCTCCGCACCACAATTCGTGATTGCCAAGCACATAAAAAATCGGCATAGTCGTCGTTATTTCAATCATCAATTCATGCAGTACATACAAAAACGCATGTACTAATCTGCGATCATTGGCAATATCACCGCCTATTAAGATAATCCCTTTCTGTCCCGGCAAACATTTCACTAAATTCCTACATTTTAACAACAGCCAATCATAAATCTGCGGAAATGATTTATCCTTTAAATCGCCCTGCTCCTCCAAATGTATATCCGAAATATAGTAAATGGGTACTTCGCATACATAATCCGTACCACATATTCCATTCATCATTGTCATTGAATGTTCGCAAGCGGTAACCAGACTATTCACACTTTTCTTAAGCATAGACACTGAGGATACGGCGATATTATCATCAGCGCTATCATTAGTCATTAAACCGTTTTCCATCTTTCTTGACATATCAATCGTCCCTCTCCACCAGCACCACGGTCTCCACATGGGGGGTGCGAGGGAACAGGTCCACGCCGCAGGCGCGGCGGGCGGTGTAGCCCATGGTGGCCAAAAGCGCCAAGTCCCGTGCCAAGGTTGCCGGGTCGCAGGACACATACACCAGCCGCTCAATGCCCATTTTATCAATAGCGGCGAATACCTCCGGCGCGCAGCCCTTGCGTGGCGGGTCTACGATGGCCACATCCGGGCGCACGCCCTGGGACGCCAGCTGCGTTGCCGCACCGGCTGCGTCCGCACACAAAAATTCTGCGTTCTCAATGCCGTTGCGCCGGGCATTCTCTCGGGCGTTCTCCACCGCCTGGGGAACCACCTCCACGCCGATCAACCGGCGACAGCGATCCGCTAAAGTCAGGCCGATGGTGCCCACACCGCAATACAGATCCAGCAGCACCTGGTCGCCGGTCAGACCGGCAAAATCCCCTGCCAGAGCATACAAGCGTTCACATTGGTCGTGGTTGACTTGATAAAAAGCATGGGGGCCGATGGCAAAGGTCTTGCCGCACAGCTTGTCCAGCAGTTCGCCCTTGCCCCAAAGCACCCGATCCCGGTCACCCAAAATCACATTGGTACGCCGGGTGTTGCTGTTTAGCACCACGCCCACCAAACCGGGCACAGCGGCACGCAAGGCGGCGCAAAGTGCGTCCCCGCCGGGCAGATCCGTGCCGTTGATCACAATACAAGCCAGCACCTGGCCGGTAGCCTGGCCCTTGCGGAAATACAAGTGGCGCAGCAGGCCGGTGCCGGTCTCCTCATTATATACGGAAATTTGATATTCTTCCGCCCATTGCAGGCAAGCCGCCACACCGGCGGAAAAATCCGTACACTGGAGCAGGCAATCTCCGGTAGGCACCACACGGTGGCTCTTATAGGCATAAAAACCGGCTACCGGTCGGCCGTCTTGCAGCTGCACCGGGTACTGGGCTTTATTGCGATAGCGCACGGTATCGGGTGCTGCCAGCACGCCCTCCACCTGCAAATCCAGGTGGCCGATCCGCTGAAAAGCATCGTCGATCCGCTGCTGCTTAAAGCGCAGTTCCTCCGCGTAATCCACCGTGCGAAAGGCGCAGCCGCCGCACTGAGCAGACACCGGGCAGTCACTCTCCACCCGATGAGGCGATGGCTCCAGCACCTGCTGTAGCCGTGCCACGGCATAGTTCTTTTTGGCTTTAATGATATGCGCCGTAACCACATCGCCGGGCACAGCGCCACGCACAAACATCGGCACGCCGTCCTTGCGCCCGATGGCGCTACCCTCGGAAGTCAGGGCGGTTATATTCAGTTGAATCTCGTCATTCTTTTTGAGTTGCACCCAAATCACCGTCCTTTATCATAGCATAAAACCACGGGAAAAGGAAGTGTTAAAATGAAAAAGGCGGCGGGCAAATTTCCTTGCCTGCCGCACTTTTTTTGCAGATTTAACGATGGACGGCCCGCTGCACTGCCTTGACCAACTCCACCACCGGGATCACTGCCAGAGCCAGCGCCATCGACGCACCGTAGGCTGTACCGGACAGAGGAACAAAATCAAAGGCCGCAGCCAACGCCGGCACATACAGCACCACCGTGGACAGCACCAAAGACAGCACCATAGCGCCCCACAAATAGCCGTTTTGCCCCATAGAGAACAAACTGGCCCGGCGCGAGCGCATATTAAAGCTATGGAAGATCTCCGCCATAGACAGGGTAAAAAACGCCATGGTCATGCCGGTTTTATGGGCCAGCGGATCCGTAATATGTACCAGTGCCGCCCAGTCCATTTGTACCGGGCAGGTAAGCAGCAGACCGCTGAAGTAAGCCAACAGGGTCACCGCCGTTACCAGCAGTCCCTGCCAGGCCACATCGAAGCCCATACCCCCGGCAAAAATGCCGTCCTTTGGATCTCGAGGGCGGCGGCGCATGATCTCCGGCTCGCCCCGCTCCATACCCAGTGCCAACGCCGGAAAGCAATCGGTGATCAAATTGATCCACAGAAGGTGCACCGGCTCCAAAATGGTAAAGCCCAGCAGAGTGGCCACCAAAATGGTGAGCACCTCTGCCAAGTTAGAGGACAGCAAAAACTGAATAGACTTGCGGATATTGTCATACACCCGGCGGCCCTCCTCCACGGCCGC
>UMCJ01015673.1_pt1 | contig 13929 bp, 10 predicted proteins | sample 1964171 | NCBI WGS metagenome assembly UMCJ01 (sample SAMEA4835962, study PRJEB28245) | human gut metagenome | biome: gut microbiome; material: fecal sample | place: Denmark | collected 2008
TTTCCGACTCTGTATCCGAAACCACACAGCCTGCAACCAAATCGGGTGAAGCTTCACAAGAGCCGACAGAACAGGGATACACAGCCGAAACATCTTCAAATGACAGTGAAATTGTTGTTCCGACAATCAGCGGAGAGAAGCAAAAGCCAAAATTCAGTGCAACTCTTATTCCGTACTATGCAAAAGACGAAAATTCTTCTGAAGAATATTCTTTGAGAGATCTTTTCGGTTCTGCTTATTCAGGCGGCGGATTTACTTTTAATGAGGACGGAACATTCATTGACGGAATCACAAGTGCCTCGGCAAATTCGGGTGCGTACATAGTTGAGGGCGACTCCGTTGTAATAACATATTCCAACGATAAAAATGTTATTGCTGCCGTAACCAAATGGAACGGTGATGTTCCTGCTGAAATTACCGTAAACTACGGCGGAATTATTGTATCCTTTAAGTAAAATATCGGTGATTAAATGAGTAAAAAATCTGTTAAAAAGCCTGACTATGCAAAATTTGAGGCTAACAGGGCTGTAAAAAAGAAGAATAAGAAAAAGAAAACAACAGCAATCGTTTCATCGGTTATTGCCGCCTGCGTATTTATCATTGCGGCAATCGTTGCCGTTAATGTGCTTTCACCGTCAGTAACCGCCGAGCTTACCTCGTCTGCATGGGTTCCCGAAGGTGCTAAGAATGCGAGCGGTGATGAGGTTGAAATGAGTGAGGTTTACAACACAAATTACAGTGCTTATCAGGGTTCTATGTCATTTTCCGATGACGGCACTTTTACTTTATGGCTTTCGCCGGGAAGTCCGGATGACGGAACTCACAGCGGAAAATATACCGTGTCAGCTTCGGACAAAGTCAATTTGTCATTTGATGACGGAACAAATACTTCCGCCATACTCACACAAAAGAACGGTAAAATTTCGTCTGTTGTGCTTAAATATAACGACTATGAAATCACATTTGTAAAACAGTGAATACTTAAAAAAACAAAAGATATACGGTAAAATTTTCTGCCGTATATCTTTTTTATTTTTCTATATTCCGTCAAACAGACTTAGCTGTTCGGTTTTGCTTTCAAACTTATGCAAATACGAAAACACATTTTCAACTCCGAACATAATTCCGTGATTTCTGCAAACTTCTGAAATCCTGTTCATCAGAACATTATTGTTACTGCTTGTAAGCTGATATGAATTTCCGTATGTATAAATGTATCGTTCTTTCATATTCGGAAAGTGTTTGTCAAGCCGGCTGTAAAAATATTCTCTGTCACCGTCACGCAGAGTAAGACCTATGCCAAAGCATATTATTCCACGAACCTTTGCGTCAATGCAATACTTTAAAAGTCCGTCGATATTTTCTTTTGTATCATTTATAAACGGTAAAAACGGAGAAAGCCACACAACACACGGTATACCGTTTTCGTGAAATGCCTTTAGCGTTTCAAATCTTTCTTTAGTAACGGAAACATTCGGTTCAATTATTCTGCAAAGGCTTTCGTCTGCCGTTGTAAGCGTCATCTGTAACACAGCCTTGCTTTTATCGTTTATTTTCGTAAACAGGTCAATATCTCTCATAACAGATGCCGACTTTGTCTGTACAGTTACACCAAATCCGTAGCGGTTGATTATTTCAAGACATCTTCGTGTCAGTTTCAGTTCTTTTTCAAGGGGAATGTACGGATCGCTCATCGCACCCGTACCAATCATACATTTTCTGCGTTTCCTTTTTAAAGCGTTTTCAAGCAATTCCGGGGCATTTTCTTTCACCTCAATATCTTCAAATCGGTGATTCATCTGATAGCATTTACTGCGTGCGTCACAATAAATGCATCCGTGTTGACATCCTCTGTAAATGTTCATGCCGTTTGCGGCAGATAAAATTCCCTTTGCTTTGACCTTATGCATATAATCCTCCGCTTATTGTTTGGCATCGACAAACCACCTGTTTTCCTCCAAAAACAGATATCGTTCTTTGCCGAGGATATGGCAGGTGTAGCGTATTCCCGCACCGCCTGCTTTGAGAGACGCCGCATACCGCACATCGGAAATTTTGTCAATGCGGTATCTCCTTCCGTCATCCCACACAATATATTCGGGGATAAGATCTCCGTCACAATCAAATGTGGCAGTAACTTTAACATACTTTTTCATAGCTTGTTACCTCCATTAAAATCAGAGAAACATCTTTAATTTTTCGCCTAAGATGCATCGTTATCATAAATATCCGACAGGATGAATTGTATGATCCTCCTTTGGGTTAAAATCCGAAAGCTCCTTGTCATCGAGCAAAACGGCAGGGCGAACAGCATAATTGCCGAATCGCTTTTTTAATCTGTCAAGTGTTTTGTCAAGCTGTTCGTTCTGAATAAGTCGCTTTTCATCACGCAAAAGGCTCATCTGATGCGGCTGATCATCGTGAATAAAATCCGTAACGCTTACCCCGATACTTCTCAGCGGCTTTTCCATTTTATAGCTTTTTTTGAAAAGCTCAATAGCCGTATTTGTTATATCCTTTGTAAGATTTGTGTGGATTTCCGTTGTGTGCTGTCGGTTAAATGACATCAGCTCGTTGTCACGAATCGTAATGCAAACCGTTTTTGCCATAAATCCCTGTTCACGCATTCTTCTGCAAACGCTGTCACACAAAACGAATATAACCTGTTTTACATCGTTAAAGGTTACCATATCTTTCGGAGTTGTGGTTGAGTTACCGATTGACTTCACCTCGCTGTTTTCGTTCATATGGGCAACAGGGGAAGAGTCGTATCCGTTTGCAAAGCCGTAAATTAGGTCACCCCATTTTCCAAGATATGACCGCAGCAGCGTAACATCGGCAGTTGCTATATCTCCAATCGTATAAATGCCGATAGATTCAAGCTTTCTGCCCGTTGCTCTGCCAACATACAAAAGGTCTTTTGCAGGACAGTTCCACACAATATCTCTGTAATTTTCTCGTGTGATTTCCGTTATAGCGTCAGGCTTTTTATAGTCACTTCCGAATTTGGCAAAAATTTTATTAAAGCTGACTCCGATGCTTACGGTTATTCCGAGCTCCTGTTTTATACGGCGATTAATTTCGAGTGCAATCTCTTTGCCGTTCATATTCTTATTGTCGGTAACATCAAGCCATGCCTCGTCAAGTCCGAACGGCTCGATTTTGTCGGTGTATTCGCTGTAAATTCTCCTCGCCATTTTTGAAAATCGCTTGTATAAATCAAAGTGGGGAGGAACGGTTATGAGGTCGGGACATTTCTGCTTTGCCTGCCAGATTGCCTCACCTGTTTTTATATTATACTTCTTCGCAATCTCATTTTTAGCAAGAATAATTCCGTGCCGATTTTCCGCATCACCGCTCACGGCAACAGGTTTATTCCTGATTTCGGGATGATGCAAACACTCAACGCTCGCATAAAATCCGTTACAGTCGCTGTGAAGAATAACCCTGTCTTTTTTATATTTGCTTTTGTCAACGGCACAATTAATATTCACAACGCATCACCTCGAACATTTGTTTTTATTCAATTATAGAACACTTGTTCTATAAAGTCAAGCGTAATTTAGTCGTGTATATTAAAAGTAATGATACCAATGATATTAAAAATATTTCTAAAATACGATTTTTCTTTTAAAAAAACATTGACATATACTTATATAGGTGATAAACTGGAACTAAGGTAGAATGGTTGTATTTAAAAATAGTTAAGCAGGGACACAAATATAAATATTATAAAGGAGAAGAGTATGAAGAAAAAAATTAGAATAATTTCGTTGGTTTCATTATTGTTGTTGTCGATTTTTTCCACTCAAAGTGTATTGGCATCAGAGTCCGTAGATGATGAAAACGATAATGGTGGCTATATCGCAGATGATACAGAACGTTTGGAGGAATCATTCAGTTACGATGGTTATTCTTTAACTACAAAGTATGATCCAAGGGAAAGTAATCATTTAACAGATATAAGAAATCAAAGCGATGTCGGTATTTGTTGGATGTATGCCGCTGCTTCCACAGAAGAACAATTTATTGCAACACGGTACGGTAGAAAATTTGATGTTTCTGAATTGCATGGTGCAGTTGCTTTATCTGATTGTATTAAAAAAGAAAATAAAAATCAGACAGAGTCGGGTTATTATAACACAGGACCTGAAAGAGGTTCTACTCAGTCTGTTGCGGCGCAGTATTTGACAAATTGGAATACTCCGATTTTTTACAAGGACGTTTATAAGTGGCACGCAAATGTTAGTGAAGCAGAGTATCCATTGTCTATTTTTCAAATCCGTTATAATAGAGATCACAATTTAGTTGAAATAAAGGACAATGGTGATGCATTTACTGATTCAAAATCATTGTTTAATCTTACAGATTTTCGATATATTTCTAAAGATATAGATAATGTTAAATATGCCATTCAGAATTATGGTGCTGTTGGTGCGGGTATATTTTATAAGTCCAATATGGTGAAAAATGTAAATGGAAATGAACAAACTCTTAATAATTTGTCTGATGCTTATTTGAATCATGCTATAAGTATTGTTGGGTGGGATGATGATTTTTCAAAAGATAATTTTAGAAATGGTTATAAACCTAAAAGTAACGGTGCATGGTTGGTGAAGAATAGTTGGGGATATCAAGACATAAGAAGTGGATATATGTGGATTTCCTATGAGGATGCTACATTGAACGCAAAAAACAATCCGTTTGCAGTGACAACAGGAGTCCAACCTGCAGACGAAAGCGAATATATGCTCTCTTATGATTATTTACCAATAACAAACATGGTTAAACCAGAATATATTTTAAAAGATAGAGTGTTTTTGGCAAATGTATATGATGTGTCATCTTTTACTGATACTTATGAATGTATAAATAAGGTAATGCTTTATTTAAAAACTATTGATTGTACATACAATGTGAGAGTAATTCCTCTGCAAAATGGTTCTATTCCTAATAGTGTAAGTGATTATGAGGTTTTAGCATCCGGAATTTATAATGGAGAGGGATATTTAACTGTTCCTCTGAATAAACCATTTACTTTTTCCTCGGATGATAGATGTGCTGTAATTGTTGAGATAATACCTAACAGTAGCAATTCAAAAATTTATATTCCTTATGAGGGGGATTATAATGGAGCAAAAGGTATTTTAAGCGGAGAAAGCTATTATTGTATTGATAATGGCAAAAGTAGTTTGGAGTGGAAGGATGTAACAACAAATAAACTTTACGGAAATTTTTGTATTAGACCTGTATTAAAAGATACAGATAGTCAAAATTATTCTGTGTCGTTATCTCCGAGTTCTATAATAAATACAGATGAGGATGCTACTATAACATGTGTATCTGATTGCAAATTATTTAATATATCTAATTCTGACAATAGAGTGCTATATCAAGATACAGACTATGAACTTGAGAATGGTATTGTTACACTAAAAAAAGAATATTTGTCTTCACTTAACGGTAAGTATCAGGAATTATATTTTAGATTTAATAATAATATTGTAAAAACGGTTGTGGTAAATCCTAAATCTGAAATTAGCGATGTTAAAGTTGACGGACTTCCAATAGTGGGAGAAACTTTAAACGCTGTTTGCATAGGCAATCCAGTAAAAGATTCGTATCAAGTGAATTACCAGTGGCAATCATCAATCAACGGAAATAATTGGTATGATATAGGTAATGCTGTAAACTCAAGTTATGAAGTAACTGACAATGATTTTGGCAGATATATTAGGGTGAAAATTACCTCAAAAAAGTATGGAAATGTTGTTTATCCAACAACATTATACTCAAAGTCAACGCAATGTAAAGTTGTCATATTAGGCGATGTTAATTTGGACGGCGACATTTCTATGATTGATGTAACATCTATACAAGAATACTTAGCTAAACTAATAACATTTAATGAAGAACAGAAGTTGGCTGCGGATGTCGATATGGATGGCAATATTACCGTGCATGATGCGACAAGATTACAGAAAATAATAGCTCATATTTCTTGAGATTTGTATGATGTTACGAAAGTTTGGTTAAATAAAAAATTATTTTGAAAGGAGATTATTATGAGTATTAAAAAAAGATTAAGCGCTTTGCTGATTGCAGTTGTGTTAATTTCAAGTATAACAATTCTGCCGGTTTCTGCTGTTTCGGACGATGAAATTGATGTCAGTGAGTGCGAAAATTATGCACAACATATCATCAATGATCTTATGTCGACCGGTTGTAAAAGACCTTATGCAGGAAATTATTATAATAAATCCGGTGATTTAGCAGATGAACTTCTTGATGTAGCGTACAAGTACGAAAAGGGAGAAGTAACCGCCGTTGAATTGCAAAACAAGTATGACGAAACAAAAGAATTTTATGAAAATCCATGGATAAGTCCTTGTTATGCTGAACAAACCTGTTATGTTGCAGTACACGAGCAAAACTATAATAATTGGTACACTGACGAACAGTGGAATACATTTATCGAAAAGCGAGATAATCTTCTTCAGGCATTAAGGGTTATTGATTCTGATTTAGAACCTGCCAAATGGGGTAGTGTATATGATTATGATTATACAGTTAAACAACAGAAGTATATAAGTAAGTGCTTCTATGAGCTGCTGTACATCTACAATGAAATGACTTGTAAAGATATTATTCAGGGTGATGTAAACAGAGACGGTGTTGTCAACGTATCGGATGCTACATTAATTCAAAAATATATAGTTGGTGAGGTAAACTTTACCGGTGCACAAGAATTAAGGGCAAAGGTAAATGTGGATTCGTATTCGGTAAGTGTTAAAGATGCTACTCTTATACAAAAATATATTGTTGATCCGAGTATATATTTTTATTCCCGTGGAATCGTAAAAAATGAAAGCGATTTTGCAACATCATTGGATAACTGGGAGATTTGTTCTCAGTGGTAATTAAAGTTATATCAAAAAAGACTTCGTACTCTGTTGCGAAGTCTTTTTCTGTTTTAACATAACATTACGATTGATTACAGCTGTGTAACTGTCATTTACAAAAACGAGATATTGTGGTAGAATTTACAATGTTGAATTATGTAAAACTGTCGGATATTACAGATGTTTGTCCGAAAGCTATTTTGTATCGGAGGTTTTATTGATGGAAGCTTACAAAAAGGAATTCATTGAATTTATGGTTGATTGTCAGGTTCTCAAATTTGGCGATTTTGTTACAAAGAGCGGAAGAAAAACTCCTTTCTTCGTAAACACAGGTTTCTACAGAACAGGCGCTCAGCTCCGCCGTCTCGGTCAGTATTATGCAGAGGCTGTCAACAACAAGTTCGGTCTTGATTTTGATGTTCTTTTCGGACCTGCATACAAGGGCATTCCGCTTTCTGTTGCCGCAACTATCGCAATCAGCGAAAAATACGGTCAGGATATCCGTTATTGCTCCAACAGAAAAGAAGTTAAGGATCACGGCGACAAGGGTATTCTTCTCGGCAGTCCTATCAATGACGGTGACAGGGTTGTTATCATCGAAGATGTTACAACAGCAGGCACTTCAATTGAAGAAACTCTCCCGATTATCAAGGCTCAGGGCGATGTAAACCCAATCGGTCTTGTTGTTTCCGTTGACCGTATGGAGCGTGGCAAGGGTACAAAGAGCGCACTTTCCGAGATTGAAGAAAAGTACGGCCTTAAAACAACTGCAATCGTAACAATGGCAGAGGTTGTTGAACACCTTTACAACAAGGAATACAAGGGCAAGGTTATTATTGACGACAAGCTCAAAGCCGCTATTGACGCTTACTATGAGCAGTACGGCGTAAAGGAATAACAGCTTTTAATTATTAATATTAATCAGTCGGGGCGGTTTTATCCGCCCCCAAAGTTTGAAAAAACTTATTTTGCGGTGGGGATAATATGGCACGGACAACCGATAACGAACACAGCGGTCATCGTGAAAGAATGCGTAAAAAGTTCATAGAAAACGGCTTTGATGTGTTTGAAACACATGAGGCTCTTGAAATGTTCCTTTACTATGCTATTCCGAGAAAGGATACAAATCCTCTTGCACATCGTCTGCTTGACCGTTATATCACTGTCGGCGGAGTGTGTGACGCTCCGATTGACGAGCTTATGAAGGAATTCGGTCTGTCTGAAAATGCCGCCGCATTGCTCAAAATGTTGCCAGAAATGGCAAGGCTTTATACCGAATCAAAGATGTCACATGATAATATCATCGACTATGAAAATCTCGGTAAAATATTTAAAGCAAAATTTATCGGTCGAACAAACGAATGTGTCGCTCTCATGCTCGGTGATGCAAAGGGCAAGATGATTTATTTTGATATAATTTCAAAAGGTTCACTCAATTCATCCGATATGCCCGTCAGAAAAATTGTTGATTTATCACTTCGTCACAATGCCAAAACTGCGTTTATAGCACATAATCATCCCAGCGGAACAGCTCTGCCTTCGGGAAGCGACCTTGACACAACAATAGTTTTGAAGAGTACGCTTGCAACTGTCGGAGTTGAGCTTATCGACCATTTCATAATAACCGATGATGATTATGTTTCTCTCCGTGAAAGCAGGCTTGCGGGGAACATCTTCTATTATGAAAAGTAATAATGTTCTTTAAAAGAAACATTTGACAATTTAAAACATCTGTTCTATAATTAAAATCGAAATTTTGTTCGGATATGTTTTCTGTTACAGGACTTTTGTAATAAAGAGCCTTGTAACAGGAAACATAATAAAAAATCCGTATTTGGAATGTGATGTGTATTATGGAATTTAAACTTCATTCAAAATATCAGCCGACAGGCGACCAGCCGCAGACAATCGAAAAGCTTGTAAACAGTATAAATGCAGGCAACCGTGAACAGACGCTCCTCGGTGTAACGGGTTCGGGTAAAACTTTTACAATGGCAAATGTTATTCAGAAGGTTCAAAGACCGACACTTGTGCTTGCACACAACAAAACTCTTGCGGCTCAGCTTTGCAGTGAGTTCAAAGAGTTCTTTCCGGAAAATGCGGTTGAATATTTTGTGTCATACTACGATTATTATCAGCCTGAGGCATATGTTGCACAGACGGATACTTATATTGAAAAAGACAGTTCAATCAATGACGAGATTGATAAACTCCGCCACAGCGCAACTCTTGCACTTTCCGAAAGACGAGATGTAATTATTGTTGCCTCGGTTTCTTGCATATACAGCCTGGGCGATCCTATTGACTACCGAAATATGGTAATTTCACTCCGTCCGGGAATGGAAAAGTCCCGTGATGAGCTTGTAAAAAAGCTTGTTGAACTGCAGTATGAACGCAATGATGTAAGCTTTACCCGTAATAAATTCAGGGTTCGTGGTGATGTGGTTGAAATTTTCCCTGCCGCATCAAACGATTCTATAATCCGTGTCGAATTTTTCGGAGATGAAATTGACAGAATTTCCGAAATCAATCCGCTTACGGGTGAACTCAAAGCGATTCTGAAACATGCCGCAATCTATCCTGCGTCACACTACATTGTGTCGGGAGATAAGATGAAAAAGGCTCTTGCGGAAATTGACAGGGAGCTTGAGGAAAGACTTGCATATTTTCGTGAAAACGGAAAGCTCCTTGAGGCACAACGACTTGAACAGCGTACAAGGTACGATATGGAAATGTTGCAGGAAATCGGATTTTGTACGGGTATCGAGAACTATTCAAGAATAATGTCGGGCAGAGCGCCGGGCTCATCGCCGTACACGCTTTTAAGCTATTTCCCCGATGATTTTCTGCTCTTTGTCGATGAGTCCCATGTAACGCTCCCACAGGTACGAGGAATGTTTGCAGGTGACTATGCAAGAAAAAAGAGCCTTATTGACTACGGTTTCAGACTTCCGTCTGCACTTGATAACCGTCCGCTCAACTTTGACGAATTCTATTCAAAAATAAATCAGGCTGTTTATGTAAGCGCAACACCGGGCGATTTTGAGCTTGAAAAATCGGCTGTTGTTGCAGAGCAGATTATCAGACCTACAGGACTTCTTGATCCTGAAATTTCGGTAAGACCTACCGAAGGTCAGCTTGACGACCTTGTGTCCGAAATCAATATCCGTACAGCCAAAAGTCAAAGAACCCTTGTCACAACCCTTACCAAGAAAATGGCGGAAGACCTTACCGCATATCTTGAAAAGCTGGGTATCAGGGTTCGTTATATGCACCATGACATTGACACCGTTGAAAGAATGGAGATTGTCCGTGATTTAAGACTCGGAGAATTTGATGTTCTTGTCGGAATCAACCTTCTGCGTGAAGGACTTGATATTCCCGAGGTTTCTCTTGTTGCCGTACTTGACGCCGACAAAGAGGGATTTCTCCGTTCAACCCGTTCGCTTATTCAGATTGCCGGCAGAGCCGCACGAAACAGCGAGGGTACGGTTATTATGTATGCCGACAGCGTAACACCGTCAATGAAGGTTGCAATAACCGAAACACAGCGCCGCCGTGAAATTCAGAATAAATATAATGTTGAACACGGCATCGTTCCAAAGACTATTGTCAAAAAGGTCAGCGATATACTTGAAATTTCTACTCACGATGACAGTGAATTTAAGAATACAAAAAAGCTTTCAAAGGCACAAAAACAACAGTTGATAGAAAAACTGACAAAGGAAATGAAAGCTGCCGCAAAGTTGCTTGAATTTGAACACGCCGCATATCTGCGTGATAAAATCAAAAAACTGCGTGGTGAAAAATGATAAAGGAAGAGTAAAATGCCAAGAAAGAAAACCACCGATTATGATAATACCAGTATCACAACGCTAAAGGGTGCCGACCGTGTCCGTAAGCGTCCTGCCGTAATTTTCGGTTCGGACGGTATTGATGGCTGTCAGCACTCCGTGTTTGAGATTCTTTCAAACTCAATAGATGAGGCGAGAGAGGGTTACGGTAAAAAAATCACAGTTACACGCTATTCCGACGGCTCAATTGAGGTTGAAGATCACGGCAGAGGAATTCCCGTTGACTACAACGAAAACGAAAAGCGCTATAACTGGGAACTGGTTTTCTGCGAACTCTATGCCGGCGGTAAGTATAATAACAACGAGGGTGAAAGCTACGAATTTTCCCTTGGTATGAACGGTCTCGGTCTTTGTTCAACCCAGTACAGCTCCGAGTATATGGATGTTGATATCCGCCGTGACGGCTACCGATACACTCTCCGTTTTGAAAAAGGCGAGATTGTCGGCAAGCTCAAAAAAGAGCCGTACAGCAAAAAGGATACGGGTACAAAAATTCATTGGAAACCCGACCTTGAAGTCTTTACGGATATCGACATTCAGCCCGAATATTTTCTTGACATAATGAAAAGACAGGCTATTGTCAACGCAGGAATTGAATTTGTTTTCCGTAATCAGAACGGCAAAAGCTTTGATACAACAAGCTATAACTATGTAAACGGTATTGTTGACCATGTTGCCGAGGTAGTCGGTGAAAACGGACTCAGCTCAATTCAGCATTGGGAAACCGAGGTTAAAACCCGTGACCGTGACGATAAGCCCGAATATAAGTGCAAAATGGATATCTCGGTTGCATTTTCAAATAAAGTGCATCTCACCGAATACTACCACAACTCAAGCTGGCTTGAACACGGCGGCGCTCCCGATAAGGCGGTGCGGAATGCCTTTGTTTACCAGATTGACAGCTACTTAAAACAGAATAATAAATATAACAAAACCGAAAGCAAAATCAAGTATGACGATGTTGAGGACAGCCTTGTGTGTGTTATTTCGTCTTTTTCAAGTGTTTCATCATATGAAAACCAGACCAAAAAGGCGGTTACAAACAAGGGTATTCAGGACGCTATGACTGCATTTCTCCGTCAGAGTCTTGAAGTCTATTTTATTGAAAATCCGCTTGAGGCAGAAAAAATCTGCGAACAGGTGCTTATCAATAAGCGCAGCCGTGAAAATGCTGAGAAAACACGACTTAATATAAAGAAGAAGCTTTCTGGCAATCTCGACATAACAAACCGTGTTGCAAAATTTGTCGATTGCAGAAGTAAAGACACGGAACAGCGTGAACTGTTCATAGTAGAGGGTGACTCTGCTCTCGGCGCATGTAAACAGGCAAGAAATCCCGATTTTCAGGCGATTATGCCAATCAGAGGTAAAATACTTAACTGCCTGAAAGCCGACTACGATAAGATTTTTAAGAGCGAAATCATTACCGATTTGCTCAAGGTTCTCGGTTGCGGTGTTGAGGTTAAGTCAAAAGCAAACAAGAATCTTTCAAGCTTTGATATGAACGCACTTCGCTGGAGCAAAATTATTCTCTGCACCGATGCCGATGTTGACGGCTTCCAGATCAGAACACTTTTACTTACCATGCTTTACAGACTTACACCTACACTCATTGAAGAAGGCAAGGTGTTTATTGCCGAATCGCCTCTTTATGAAATTACATCCAAAAACGATGTATATTTTGCATACGATGAGGTTGAAAAGGATAAGTTCATTGAACAGCTCGGCAAGGAAAAATTCACAATTCAGCGTTCAAAAGGTCTCGGTGAAAACGAACCCGATATGATGAACCTTACCACAATGAACCCCGAGTCACGCAGACTTATCAAGGTTCTTCCTGCCGATGCAGAACAGACAGCGGAAATTTTTGATGTTCTTCTCGGTGACAATCTTCAGGGAAGAAAAGATTATATAGTAGAACATGGCAACGAATATATTGACCAGCTTGATGTAAGCTGATTGGAGGTGGAAATAAATGGCGAAAAAATCTTCAAAGACTCCCCGCAGAACTTCACCGTCAAAAACTCACGGTGTAATCAACGGTGCGGGTGAAGTAGTGGAACAGCCAATCGTTTCCACTATCAGAGAGAACTATATGCCGTATGCAATGAGCGTAATTCTCTCCCGTGCAATTCCCGAAATTGACGGATTCAAGCCGTCGCACAGAAAGCTCCTGTATATGATGTACAAAATGGGACTTCTGAACGGCGGAAGAACAAAATCGGCAAACATTGTCGGTGCAACAATGAAGCTCAATCCTCACGGCGACTCTGCAATTTATGACACAATGGTTCGTCTTTCAAGGGGCTATGAGGCACTTTTGCATCCGTATGTAGATTCAAAGGGTAACTTCGGTAAATTCTACAGCCGTGACATGGCGTGGGCGGCATCCCGTTATACTGAGGCAAAGCTTGACGCAATCTGCAACGAGCTGTTTCGTGATATAGACAAAGATACCGTAGATTTTGTAGATAACTACGATAATACGATGAAAGAACCGTCACTTTTGCCGGTTGCATTTCCGTCTGTACTTGTAAACGCAAACACAGGTATTGCCGTTGGTATGGCGTCAAATATCTGTTCATTCAATCTGCGTGAAATCTGCGAAACAACAGCGGCACTTATCCGTGATCCCGACCATGATATAAAATCAACTCTGCCGGCTCCTGATTTTACAGGCGGTTGTCAGATTATTTATGATGAGAATGTCATCAATCAAGTCTATGAAACTGGCAGAGGAAGTATCAAACTCCGTGCAAAGTATGTCTATGACAAGTCTGCAAACTGTATAGATATCCTTTCAATCCCGGCTACAACAACTTGTGAGGTTATCATTGAAAAGGTAATCGACCTTGTAAAGCAGGGTAAAGTCAAGGAAATTTCCGATATTCGTGACGAAACAGGTATTGACGGACTTAAAATTACAATTGACCTCAAGCGTGGCATTGATGCCGACAAGCTTATGACAAAGCTTTACCGTTTTACAACACTCGAAGATTCCTATGCCTGCAACTTCAATGTGCTTATTGCTGGTGTTCCGAGAGTTCTCGGTGTAAAGGCGTTGCTTGAAGAATGGATTGCTTTCAGAATTGAGTGCGTCAGAAGAAGAACATATTTTGACCGCAACAAAAAAGCTGACAAGCTTCATCTTTTAAGAGGTCTTGAAAAAATTC
>UMCJ01021340.1_pt1 | contig 13604 bp, 8 predicted proteins | sample 1964171 | NCBI WGS metagenome assembly UMCJ01 (sample SAMEA4835962, study PRJEB28245) | human gut metagenome | biome: gut microbiome; material: fecal sample | place: Denmark | collected 2008
AGGAGCCGTTTGCCGCCAGCTTTTCCGCAAAGTCTACCAGCGGCGTGAAACATTCGCCCAGCCCTACTGCGTCTGTGGGCCAGTAGTTCATCTCGGTGTTAATATTGGTGGTGTAGCTGGAGGACCAGGGTGCGCGCACCTGCTCGTTCCAGATCCCTTGCAGGGTCATGGCGTTGGTGCCCGGCCGGGAGCCGGAGACCGTCAGGTACCGCCCGTACTGGAACAGCAGGGCGATTAGGCTTTGGTCGCTTTTGTCCTTTTGCATGCGTTTTAGCCGCACATCGGTGGGCAGGCTGTCGTCGCCCCCCTCCAACTCCAGAGTCACCCGATCCATCAGAGCGGAGAAGTCCGCAATGTGGGCGGCCAGCAGCGTGGGGTAGTCTGCCGCACCGTCAAAGTAGGCCAGCATACGAGCCTTTTCGTCTGCGGTGGGCATGGAGCGGAAGTCCACATAAGAGGTGGCCATGGACAGCAGCAGCGTTACTTCCTTGCGGTTCTCAATCCGCAGGCTGTCGCCGGTGCAGGTCACTTGGCCGTCTGCCCGCAGCCCGGCGCAAAAGCGCATACCCCGGCTGCCTTGCACCACCGTCTCTCCCTGATTATAGTAGGGGGGCATACACACCTCCGGCGCTTGGCCGGTGAGCAGCAGGGTGCCGTCCTGCGCGGTAACGGTGCTTTGCAGCAGGCTGTCCAGTCGGCATGTGGCGCTAAAGGGCCGATCGCTCTCTATATGTACCACCACCAGCTGGGCGGGGTGGGAGACAAACACCGTCTGGGTCAAGCCGTCCGCTCGGGTCACCGCCACGCCGGTGCGCAGATCCAGGGTGCGGCTGTAATTCTTTTTGTACGCCCGGTCGTAGTCAATGCGCAGATTGCCCAGGGGCAGGTACGCCTCGCTCCAGTGGCCGTGCATATCCCGGTTAAGAATGTCCTTGGCCTTGGCGTAATCCTTGGCAAAGATGGCCTCCCGGCAAGCAGCCAGGTACTTGTGGGCGTCTGCCTTGTTTTGATCCTTGGGGTAACCAGACCACAGGCTGTCCTCGTTTAGCGACAGGCGCTCGTGGCGCAGGTTGCCGTAGGTCATTATCCCCAGCCGTCCGTTGCCCAAGGGCAGCGCCTGCTCAAAGCACTTGGCCGGCTTGGTATAGTACAGTTGGTTTTTCAAATCAACACCTCCGTTGTCTTTCTCTATTGTACTGGATATAAAAGGGGATTGCAACAGGATTTGCAAGTTTGGTGATCGGTGAACCCCTCTGTTTGCACGCATGCTGGCTGCGTCGCTGACTGAGGGATTGGACGAAGGCAAACGCCCCATGGAAATACAAAAAAAACATTGCAATTCAAAAACAAAAGGACTACAATAGGGTGCGAAATAGATGAAAAGGAGCGAGCAGAATGAAAAGACGACCGGTGCCTATTCACGAAACAGGCTATATCTGCGCCTCTCTGGCTATGGTCAGCGGCTTTTTGGAGACCTATACTTATTTATTAAAGGGTGGCGTGTTTGCCAATGCCCAAACCGGCAACTTTGCCCTGCTGGGTATGGCCATCGCCCACGGCGATGTGAAGAAGGTGTTTACCTACCTGATCCCCATGTGCTTTTATGTGATCGGCATTGCCATGACGGTGACGATGCCCCGCCTGTTGGATGAGAACAAGCTGCTGCGGTGGGATACAGTGTTCGTGGCGCTGGAGATCGGCCTGCTGTTTGTGGTGGGCTGCCTGCCAAAATCGGTGCCCTTTACCGTGTCCACCGTAACGGTGGCCTTTATCTGCGCCATGCAGTACAATACGTTTAAGCGCACCAACAATATGGCGTTTTCCTCCACCTTTTGTACCAACAATCTGCGCCAGCTGGCGCTGCATTTTCTGGATTATCTGCGCACCAAGGAGCGCCAGAGCCTAAAGAACAGCCTTACCTATATGATGATCAACGGATCCTTTTTGCTGGGGGCAGTGATCGGTACCCTGTGCGCCCGCTGGCTGGGCGATCGGGCAGTGTGGGTGTGCTGCGGCGTTCTGGTGCCGGTGTTGCTGTCGCTGATCTTTGGCAAGCGGGAGGTAGAGAGCGAACTGCTGGCCGAGGAGAGACAGGAGTTGGCCGTGGAAGAACGCGCTTTGGAAGAAGAGCAGCGGGAATTGCAGGACGAGAATAAGGGATCGTAAGCAGACGGAGGCATTGTACGCGGCGGATGGTATCCGCTCCTACGGTTATATACATTAGGACAACTTAAATTGAGCACCCAACCGGGTGCTCTTTTTTATATATAATAGGTATGCTTGTCCCGCATTTGGCGGGTCGAAGGGTGTCGGCGGGGGCGGCAAGGTCAAAATGCCGGTGTCGGGCAGCAAAATATCGGATTTTTGGCTTAAAATCGAGCAAAATGCGGGGTACGAGATATTGTGGATCGTGGACAAAATATGACAGAATATTACCATATTTTGGGAAAAATATGAAATTTGGCAACAAAAAGGTTACAAATTGCAATCTTTGGAAGCCGGATTTCTACCAAACCTACAAAATTTTGCTTTCACGCGGTAAAGCGTGTAAACGAAAGACCACAAGATATTGATTAGCGCGGCGGCATTTTTGTTTTACATCAAACGGGATTTGTGCAACTTCAACAAAAACATCCGGTTTGAAAAGTTGACTTCTTAGTGATTTGTGATATAATCGTCAGCGTCTTAGGGAAATACTAACGGAAAAGGCAGAATAAATTGCTTCTGCTCTTGTGGTGGCTCCCCTCAAAAGAGCCCCTCAATAAAAAACGGCAAGCCTGTTTTCTATTTTCCAAAACAAAAGGAGATTCAGATGATTTATCGATCCAAATCCGGTGGCGTAAAACGCTGGGCAAAGATGCTCACCACAGCTGTGCTGGCCTTTGTGCTGGCCATCGTTGTGTTCGCCTCCACTGCATTCGCTGGCCTGCTCAACGAATATAATGTGGATATTGTGGTAGATGGCGTGACCACCACCGTGACCACCAGAGAAGAGAAACCAACCGAGATCCTGACCAATGCAAACATTACGCTGGAGAGCACCGACAAGCTGGACCTTTCAGGCTTTGAAGCCGGCAAGGGCGGCAAGATCGTGCTGGACCGGCAGCATACTGTCAATGTGGAAGTGAACCGCACCATCACCGCCTATGCCGTGTATGCGGATACCGTAGGCGATGCCCTTACAGAGGCGGGTATGGCGTTGCACAGCGCAGACAAGGTGAATTACGCCCTGTCCGATCCGGTAACGGACGGCATGGTCATCCGGGTAAATACTGCCTTTACCGTTACCCTGACGGCAGACGGCAAGACCCAGAGCTTTGCCATGGTGGAGGGCACCGTGGGCGACCTGCTGGACCTGGCTAAGGTACAGCTGGGTACGAATGATTATGCAGAACCTTCAGCCGCAACATCCCTTAAGGCAGGCATGAAGATTCATGTGTACCGGGTCAGCTACAAGACCGTCACCGAGACAGAGACCCTGTCCTATAAGACGGAGACCAAGACCGACAGCAAGCTCACCGTAGGCAAGACCAAAGTGGAGCAGCAAGGCCAGAACGGCTCCGCCGATGTGACCTATAAAGTGAAGCTGGTTAACGGCAAAGAAAAGACCCGCACGGAAGAGAAGCGGGTGGTTACCAAAAAGCCGGTGAAGAAGATTGTGCGCACCGGTATCAAAGCCGCCGGCGTAAAGGCAAACGGCGTAAAGTCCAGAGGCGGTTATTCCGTGGGCCAGAGCATCAGCGGTCGGTACACCCATTACTGCGCCTGCGCGGTGTGCAACGGCAACTCCCGCGGCATCACCACCAGCGGCCGCCGCATTTATAACGGTATGTCCAATCCCCATTATGTGGCCTGTAACTGGCTGCCCCTGGGCTCCGTGATCTCCGTGAACGGCACCAACTACACCGTAGTGGACCGTGGCGGCAGCGGGCTGTCCAGCCAGGGCAGAATTGATATTTTCACCCCGGAGGGGCACGCAGCCTGCTATCGCTACGGCACCGGCAGCTGCTCCATTAAGATCGTTCGTCTGGGTTGGTAAGTTGGTAAAAAAGAACCCCATCGGTATTGCACCGGTGGGGTTTTTACTTTGTAGCGAGTGCATGATTGTACCGTTGCATTTTGTAGGGGCGGAAACCTGCCACCTGCCAATTCCGGAGGTGCTCTAAATGTATCACGGGCGGATACTATCCGCCCCTACGGCGTTTCTGTTGCCATAACGCCATAAAAAGCCGTAGGGCGGGGGCTTGCTCCCGAGTGAATTGCACGCAGTGCAAGAGACACGAGGCTCCAAATGCGTCAGCGTTTGGGAGAAACAGTCCGGGGGACTGTTTCGTAGCGAGTGCATCAATCCTTCCGAGTTTGCCTACGGCAAACCCACCACCTAACCGGTGCCCGTCCCCTCTGTCGCTGCGCGACTGAGGGATTGCGCCGGAGACGATGGGAAGAACGATCAAAAAACAAGCCGCCGTACCCATGTGGTGCGGCGGCTTTTGCATTCTGTTCATTCACTGACTTTTCTTGGGCTTGGCGTAGGTGGAATAGGTGGTGTAATTCACCTTGCCGCCTACGGTGCGGGTGAGTACATACTGCTTGCCAGTTTTTTTAATGCTAATCTTTACATCCTTGGGCTTTACATTCTTTTGCCCCATTACCTTGCAGGTGAGGGTGCCGTTCTTGGCAGTCATTTGCAGCCGAATGTCCGTGCCGCTGGTGTTCTTAAACTGAAAGTCCGTGGTATTCCACTGCACGGTAGCGTCCCCGCCCAGGGGTACATAGCTAATCTCCAGCGAGTGGGGCGCCCGGCAGACCACCTGTAAATTGGCGCGGAGAATGCACTCAAAAATGGTGCTGCTCACCTGGCATACCCCGCCGCCCAGGCCGTCTACAAACTCGCCGTCCTGCACCACCTTGGCAGTGGCGTACCCGGCCAGCACTGTGCGCTTGCCCACCGTTTGGTTAAAGCTGAAGGTGCGCCCCGCAGGGATTACCAGGTTGTTCAGCTTGCGAATAGAGGCGGTGATGTTGGCAGTGCGGGTCTCGTTCTTGGCGTCGTAGTAAGTGGTGTAGCTGGCCAGCTCATGGCTGTACCCGCTACCGCTTTTGCGGTGGAGCGCCGGATAAATGGTAGAGGTATAGCTCTCCCGGAAAGTGGTCTTGGTGTTCTCCGTGGTGGTGACGGTAGTGGTTTCCGTAGTGGTTTCCTGTTTGGTTGTGGTGTCTGTGCCGGCAGCGGGCTTGGCGGCGCACCCGGTAAAGGCGCCCACCACCAGTGCTGCCGCCAGCAAGCAGGTGCAAATGCGTTTCATAACCATTTTACTTCTTTTCTTTATAAGGCTTCTTCTCCGTGACCCAGCCGGGCTTGTTTACCTGGCGGGCACGGGCAATGGACAGGGCATCGCCGGGAATATCGTCCGTAATGGTGGAACCGGCGGCAATGTATGCCCGGTCGCCCACTTCTACCGGTGCCACCAGGTTGGTGTTGCAGCCGATAAAGGCGCCGTCGCCGATCTTGCAGCGGCTCTTGTTTTTGCCGTCATAGTTGACCGTTACCGTGCCGCAGCCAAAGTTCACCCCGGCACCCACATCGCTGTCGCCAATGTAGGTCAGGTGGGCGCTTTTGGTGCCGGCGCCTACGGTACTGTTCTTCACTTCCACAAAGTCGCCGATGTGCACACCGGTGTGCAGCACGCTGCCACCCCGGATTTGTACAAAGGGGCCTGCGTCCGCGCCGTCCTCCACGGTACTGTCCGTCAGCTTCACATTGTCCAGGGTTACCCCGTTGCCCACGGTGCCGTCCATAATATAGGTGTTCGGCCCGATCAGGCAGTCCTTGCCGATGGTGGTGTTCCCCAGCAGGATGGTGCCGGGCAGAATGGTGGTGCCGGTGCCGATCTGTACCGTGTCGGCGATCATCACACCGTCGGTGCAGGGAATGTCCACCCCGTCTACCATCCATTGGTGCATGATCTTTTGGCGCAGGATTTCGTTGAGAATATGCAGCTGGGCTCGGTCGTTGGCACCCAGTACCACATCGCTGTTCTCTACTACATAGGCGTTGGCGCCGTTGCCGGCTCCCAGCAGAATGGAAAGGCTGTCGGTTAGGTAGTACTCATTCTGGGCGTTTTGATTGGTAATCCGATCCAGGGCGTACAGCAGCTTGTCGCCCATAAACCAGTAGCACCCGGCGTTGCTCTCGTTGATCTTTTTTTCTTCCTCGGTGGCGTCCTTGTGCTCCACAATGCACTGGAGCTTCCCGTCGGCGCTGCGCTTAATGTGGCCGATCCCGTTGGTGTCCTCCACCAAGGCGCTGATGAGGGTGATGGCGTTGCCCTCGCTTTTGTGCAAAGCGTAGGCACCGTTAATGGTAGGCTCGTCCAGCAGCGGACCGTCGCCGTTCAGAACCAAAATATCGTCTCCCCGGTGGCGCTCAATAAAATCCCGGGCGCACATGACCGCGTGGCCGGTGCCCAGCTGGGGCTCTTGCAGGGCGGTCTCAATGGTTGGATCCAGATTTCGCAGGTGGTCCTCCACCTCCGTATGCCGGTAGCCGGTGATCACGCAGATGGCCGCACACCCGGCGCTCTTTACGGCAGAAACCACATAGTCAATCATGGGCTTCATCAGCACCTTGCACATCACTTTGGGGCAGTCCGCCTTCATCCGGGTGCCTTTGCCCCCGGCTAAAATAATTGCACATTTCATAGGTCTATCGTTCCTTTCCAAACCGGATATTCTTTGATTTGTGCTTTCATTATGCAACAATCGGCGGCGCTTTGCAAGTCTATTTGACAGAAAGCGTATAAAATAATAAAAAAATAAGAAAAAGTATTTGTATTTTAGCCCCCGCTGTGCTATAATTTTACCGCATTATACTGACGCAGTGTAAATTTGCGGGTATATTACAAACTATTTTTTGGAGGTATTCTCAATGGCAAAAAAGTATTGCTACCTCTTCTCTGAGGGTAATGCAAACATGAGAGAGCTTCTCGGCGGTAAGGGTGCTAACCTGGCCGAGATGACCAACATCGGCCTGCCGGTGCCCCAGGGCTTCACCATCACGACTGAGGCCTGCACCCAGTATTATGAGGACGGCCGCGAGATCAATCCTGAGATCATGGATGAGATCAACCAGTATATCGTAAAGATGGAAGAGATCACCGGCAAGAAGTTCGGCGACAAGCAGAATCCGCTGCTGGTATCCGTTCGCTCCGGCGCAAGAGCTTCCATGCCCGGCATGATGGACACCATCCTGAACCTGGGTCTGAACGAGGATGTTGTGGACACCATCGCTACCCAGTCCGGTAATCCCCGTTGGGCTTGGGACTGCTACAGAAGATTTATCCAGATGTATTCCGACGTGGTTATGGAAGTGGGTAAGAAGTACTTTGAGGAGCTCATCGATGAGATGAAGACCAAAAAGGGCGTTACCCAGGATGTGGAGCTGGACGCTGACGATCTGAAGGAGCTGGCTTCTCAGTTCAAGGCCGAGTACAAGGCCAAGATCGGCGAGGACTTCCCCACGGATCCTAAGGAGCAGCTGATGGGCGCCATCAAGGCTGTGTTCCGTTCTTGGGACAACCCCCGCGCAAATGTATATCGTCGTGACAACGACATTCCGTATTCTTGGGGTACTGCCGTTAATGTGCAGTCCATGGCCTTTGGTAACATGGGCGATGACTGCGGCACCGGCGTTGCCTTTACCCGTGACCCCGCTACCGGCGCCAAGGGCCTCTTCGGTGAGTTCCTGACCAACGCCCAGGGCGAGGACGTAGTGGCCGGTGTGCGTACACCTATGCACATTCAGGAGATGGAGCAGAAGTTCCCCGAGGCTTTTGCACAGTTCACCCAGGTTTGCCAGACTTTGGAGAACCATTACAGAGATATGCAGGACATGGAGTTCACCGTGGAGCACGGTAAGCTGTTCATGCTGCAGACCCGTAACGGTAAGCGTACCGCTCAGGCTGCTCTGAAGATCGCTTGCGATCTGGTAGACGAGGGCATGAGAACGGAAGAAGAAGCCGTTGCTATGATCGATCCTCGTAACCTGGACACCCTGCTGCACCCGCAGTTTGACGCTGCCGCCATTAAGGCTGCTACCCCGGCCGGCAAGGGCCTGGGCGCTTCTCCCGGCGCTGCTTGCGGTAAAGTTGTGTTCACCGCTGATGACGCTGTGGAGTGGAACGAGAGAGGCGAGAAGGTGGTTCTGGTTCGTCTGGAAACTTCTCCCGAGGACATCACCGGCATGAAGGCTTCTCAGGGCATCCTGACCGTTCGCGGCGGTATGACTTCTCACGCTGCCGTTGTTGCTCGTGGTATGGGTACCTGCTGCGTATCCGGCTGCGGCGACATCGTAATGGACGAGGCCAACAAGCAGTTCACTCTGGCAGGCAAGACCTATCACGAGGGCGACTACATCTCCATTGACGGTTCTACCGGTAATATTTATGACGGTATTATTGCTACCCAGGACGCAACCATTTCCGGCGACTTCGGTCGTATCATGGGCTGGGCCGATAAATTCCGTGTACTGAAAGTACGCACCAATGCAGACACCCCCGCAGACGCTAAGAAGGCTCGTGAGCTGGGCGCTGAGGGTATCGGCCTGTGCCGTACCGAGCATATGTTCTTTGAGGAAGACAGAATTGCTGCTTTCCGTGAGATGATCTGCTCTGACACCGTTGAGGAGCGCGAGGCTGCTCTGGAGAAGATCCTGCCGTATCAGCAGGGCGACTTTGAGAAGCTGTATGAGGCGCTGGAGGGCTGCCCGGTAACCATCCGTTTCCTGGATCCCCCGCTGCATGAGTTCGTTCCCACTGAGGAAGAAGATATTGAGAAGCTGGCTAAGGCACAGGGCAAGAGCGTTGAGCAGATCAAGGCCATCATTGCTTCTCTGCATGAGTTCAACCCGATGATGGGTCACCGTGGCCTGCGTCTGGCTGTGACTTATCCTGAGATCGCTAAGATGCAGACCAAGGCCGTGATCCGCGCTGCCATCAATGTACAGAAGGCACATCCGGATTGGACCGTGGCTCCGGAGATCATGATCCCCCTGTCTTGCGATGCCAAGGAACTGAAGTATGTAAAGGACATCGTGGTTGCCACCGCTGATGCAGAAATCAAGGCTGCCGGCAGCGATATGAAGTATGAAGTGGGCACCATGATCGAGATTCCCCGCGCAGCTCTGACTGCCGGCGAGATCGCTAAGGAAGCAGAGTTCTTCTGCTTCGGCACCAACGACCTGACCCAGATGACCTACGGCTTCAGCCGTGATGACGCCGGTAAGTTCCTGAACGCTTACTATGACGCCAAGATCTTTGAGAACGATCCCTTCGCCAAGCTGGATCGTGACGGCGTTGGCCAGCTGATGCAGATGGCTGTGAAGAACGGTAAAGCTACCCGTCCCCAGCTGCACTGCGGTATCTGCGGTGAGCACGGCGGTGACCCCAGCTCCGTAGAGTTCTGCCACCAGATCGGTCTGGACTATGTGTCCTGCTCTCCGTTCCGTGTGCCGATCGCGCGTCTGGCCGCTGCACAGGCTGCTATCGCTGAGAAGAACGCATAAGTTCTCCTTACAAATCCATAACAAAAAGGACAGTCCTCGGACTGTCCTTTTTTATTGTTGCTTTTCATCGTCGAACAGGGGACAGACCCCTGTTTCCAAATCTTGTAGGCTCGGTAGTTACAGCGAACCGCATTTATTTTTCTTTCCCCAGTAATCGGCGAAGCTTCTTTTTCAGGCGGGCGAGACCAATGCCAAAGGTGGAGGTGCGCTGGTACCAAGCCAGGCGGCGCAGGGGCTTTTTGGTTGCTTTCAGTTCTGCTTTCAGGGCTTTGCGCTCTTCTTTTAGCGCCTGAATTTGCGCGTCTTGCTTTTTGTTGCGCTCTTGCAGCTGGGTGACCTTGCGCTGACTGTCTCGCAGCTGCGTGGCCAGGCGGCTGTCGTCCTCTATCTCTTTGCGTTGCAGGCGCACGGCGGTATCCACCCGGCGGGCGATCTCCTCCGGCGGGCGCACCAGCATGGAATGTACCGGCTGAGCATAAGAAGTGACTGCCGTTTTTTCGTCGTACAGCGAGCGGGCAGGCGTGCCTGTGCGGTCATCATAAATGGTCTTGATCCCGTTTTTATTCAAGAAGTCGATTAGGTGCCAGAACCGCTCCGCGTGGCCGTTGTTCACCTGGCGGAAGTCGGTTTGATCATACAGCACTGCCAGATCCGTGTCCGGTGTGACGGCAGAGGCGGGAATGGCAGGAATGTTGTGGTACTCTGCCAGCTCCCGAATGCGGGCGTCCGTGGGAAACAGCAGACTGGGCACGCCACACAGAATATTGCCGATGGCACCGTGAATGCGGGTGCCGTAGTTAAAGTCCATCTCTCGATTAAAGGCGAACATACTGGGCAGGTTGATGAAGAACCGGGCCTTGTCCTCCAAAAATACCGGGTGGTCCAGATTGGTGGGGTGCAGCACGCGGCTGTCTGCCGTGTCCGGGTGGGGGATCCCCAGGTACATCAGCCGCAAATCGTCAATAAACTGAGGCACAAAGTAGGTGTTGGGGAACCGTTCGGTGCAGCGCACGGCGAACTTTTTGAAATCCGGCGGATTGGACACAGAGCCGGTAAAGCACAGCTTGGATTCCGGGGTCAAAGGCTGCTTCTCTCGCAGGGGTAGACCCGGGCCGTTCAGTGCCAAAGAGGGGCAGCCGGTCACATCGATCTGGGAAAAGCCCAGTCCTTTGAGATAATCATAGGTAATCTGGCCCCGCACGCCCACGCTGGCAGAATGATCCAGCACGGCGGCGATAAAGTCCCGGGCAGCGCCGTCAAATTCCCGGGGCTGCTCCAGGTGTGGCTCGTATGGCAGCTGAATGCCAATGCCGGTGACCGTTACGGGAATCGTCAGCTGGCGAATCAGTGCCGTCCAGTGCTTTAAGCACTTGCGGGCAAAGTCCTCCCGAAAGGCGTTGGCCATGGGCAGGATCAGCCGGTCGTAGTTCTCATTGATCTCTTGGGCTGTAATCTGCTTTTTCACCAACGTCAGGTCAGAGATAAAGTCCACCCGACTGTCCGCAGTGGCCACCAGCCGGGTGATGCTGTTGGCAAACAGCAGATTCCCGGTGTTGTTGCCGATGATCTTGTCGGTGATTACATCCAGGGCATTGTATTCTGCCCAGGGCGCTACCCCGGCGCGAATGAGTATCCGTTCCATTTTCTTCTCCGCTCTTTTTATTTTTGCGTAAAGTTTGATAGTCTACTTTATGATACAGTATAACAAAAAAGCCGCCCCGTGTCAAAATAGATGCCCGTGAACAGGGGACGGTTCCTTGTTTTGCGGGCGCGCTGTATTTTTTTGCCTTTCTTTTGCCTTTTGCCGTTGACAAGGGGCGCGAGTGGTGTTATAATACGACCTAAGCACTAATGGACTTTAAAGTGCTAAAGTGCCGAGTGCAAAATGATAACAGGAACAGGAGTAACCAACCATGACCCCCAGAAAAGGCAATTTAATGGGCGTGCGCACCGACATTAAGGTGCTGGACGCCACCATTCGCGACGGCGGACTGTGCAACAACTTTGACTTCAGCGACGAATTTGTGCGGGAACTGTATAAGACCAATATCAAAAGCGGCGTGGACTATATGGAGTTTGGGTATAAGGCCAGCCGCACCCTTTTCAACGAGGCGGATTTTGGCAAGTGGAAGTTCTGCAAGGAAGAGGACATTCGTGCCATTGTTGGCGAAAATGTAAGCGATATGAAGATTTCCGTAATGGCAGATGTAGGCCGCTGCGATTTTAAAACGGACTTTCTGCCAAAGAGCGAGAGCGTCATCGACATGGTGCGTGTGGCCTGCTACATTCACCAGATCCCGGCAGCCATTGAGATGATCGAGTATTTCCATGACCTGGGGTACGAGACCACCTGCAATATTATGGCCATCAGCCAGGCCGGTTCCGGCCAGGTGGGCGAGGCGCTGGAGATGCTGTGTAACTCCTCGGTGGATGTGATCTACCTGGTAGACAGCTACGGCTCCCTGTACCCGGAGAATGCCGGTGTGTTGGCCCAGCGGTACTTAGAAGCGGCCCCTGCTGCCGGCAAACAGGTGGGCTTCCACGCCCACAACAACCAGAACTTGGCCTTTGCCAACACCATTGAGACCCTGTCCTACGGTGTGTCCTACCTGGACGCCACCGCTATGGGTATGGGTCGGGGCGCCGGCAACTGCGCTATGGAGCTGCTGCTGGGCTTCTTAAAGAACCCCAAGTACAGCTTGTACAGCCTGCTGCTCTTTATTGAGAAGTATATGATCCCCCTGCGGAAGGCCGGGGTGCAGTGGGGCTTTGACCTGCAATATATGTTCACCGGCCAACTGAACCGTCACCCCCGGGAGGCCATGAACTTTACCGCCCAGCACCGCACGGATTACTGCGAATTTTACAAATCTCTGCTGGACAACGACTAATATACAGAAAATTGCCCCGCAAGCGACCGTTTCGGCTGCCTGCGGGGTTTGTTTTGTACTTATTTGTTTTTCTCCAAATCCTGAGCGATTTGGGCATGGTCAATGGGGTGATCCCGGAAGTAGTATTTTTTGTCCCGATCACTGATGGGGCGCAGCACCCGGCAGGGGTTGCCCACCGCCACTACATTGGCGGGAATGTCTTTGGTAACGACGGACCCGGCGCCGATGACCGTATTGTCGCCGACGGTGACCCCGGGCAGGATGACTGCTCCGGCGCCGATCCAGCAGGTACGGCCAATGTGCACCGGCATATTGTATTGGTAGTCGTACTCCCGCAGCTCCGGGAGCACCGGGTGGCCGGCGGTGGCGATGGTCACATTGGGGGCGATCATGGTGTTGTCGCCGATATAAATATGGGTGTCGTCCACCATGGTAACGGCAAAGTTGCAGTACACATGGTTGCCCAAATGCACATGGGCGCCGCCGAAGTTAGAATAAAACGGGGGCTCAATATAGCAGTTCTCGCCCAGTTCGGCAAACATCTCTTTCATCAGCGCCTGGCGCTTGTCCGTTTCTGTGGGTCGTGTGTGGTTGAATTCATACAGACGGTCCAGGCACAGCCGCTGCCGGTCCATAATTTCATCATCGCCGGGCAGGTACAGCGCACCGGTGTGCATTCTGTCTTTCATTGCCATAGGGGGCACCTCCGCATTTTTCCTTTATTATAAAAAAAGGTGTGGGTATTTGTCAATGCCCACTTGCAGCTGTTTCGCCGCCGTGCTATAATACACCCGATTTCTACGGCAGTGCGCTGCTCCTCAAGGAGAAAAAAGATGAAAAAGCCCTATCAAAAGACCATGTATGCCTGCTTTATCGGCTATATTGTGCAGGCCATTGTAAACAACTTTGTGCCCCTGCTTTTTGTCACCTTCCAGACCGACTACCGGGTGCCGCTGCAAAAGATTACCCTGCTGATCACTGTGAATTTTCTTATCCAGCTGTGTGTAGATCTGCTGTCTGCCGGGTTCATTGACCGGATTGGTTACCGGGCGTCTGTTCTGCTGGCCCACGGCTTTGCAGCTGCCGGGCTGATCTTGCTGACGATTTTGCCGGATCGTACTGCCGATCCGTTTGTGGGTATTTTGCTGGCG
>UMCJ01041215.1_pt1 | contig 13097 bp, 13 predicted proteins | sample 1964171 | NCBI WGS metagenome assembly UMCJ01 (sample SAMEA4835962, study PRJEB28245) | human gut metagenome | biome: gut microbiome; material: fecal sample | place: Denmark | collected 2008
GAAAAAAGATTTTCGTAACGCCGTACCTTTACCTGTTCTCTTGTGATAAGCCCCTTTTCAAGCTGCTTCCACTGATAAAGGTTTAAGATATGATACCTGTCAAGCACCTTTTCCTCAGCCTTAAGTCCGAATTCTTCAAGTGTTCTTGCGACGGCGATTCTCTCGGCTTTCGTAAAGTCCAAAACCGTATCATCAAGGTCTAAAAATATATTTCTTACCATACGAAGCTCCTTATTTTTTTCACTGCAATAAAAAAACAGCCTTCCGTTATTCTAACAGAACGGAAGGCAATAATCAATTAATCGGCTGTTAATCTCAAGTCAAGGCATAAACCGACTTAAAAGCTACAGGTTATAGAGAACATGTGCATTTTCACACGTTATGTCAAGGAGCTTTTGAGGCTCCACAGCCCTTATCTCTCCTATGACATTCGCAACGTATGCTATAAGGGACGAGTCGTTTCTCTTTCCGCGAAACGGTACGGGTGAAAGGTACGGACAATCCGTTTCAAGAACCAGTCTGTCAAGCGGGATATCACTCACGACCTCAACCGCTTTTCTGGCATTTTTGAAGGTGACCACACCGCCCATTCCTACGAACATACCGAGCTTTACAACCTCACGAGCCATCTCAAAAGAGCCGGAGAAGCAATGTACAACACCCTTAGGTCTGTACCTTTTGAGTATGTCAAGAGTGTCTCCGTGAGCGTCTCTGTCATGAATGATAACAGGCAAATCAAGGTCTTTTGAAAGCTCAAGCTGTCTTTCAAAGAGGTCAATCTGTTCCTCACGCGGAGCACCGTCATCATAGTAATAGTCAAGTCCTATTTCACCTACGGCAACCGCCTTCTTCTCATTTGAAAGAAGCTCCGCTATGAGCTCAAGGTCTCCCTTTCGCTCGTCACCTATGTTTTCGGGGTGATATCCGAGCGCAGCATAGACAAAGTCATATTTTTTTGCAAGCTCAAGGGATCTTGCGGAGGAAATGAGGTTTGTTCCGCAGGTAACAACCCCTGTCACGCCTTTGTCGGGGAGTCCGGAAAGCAGTTCGTGAACGTCATCACTAAATGCCTCGTCATCATAGTGTGCATGCGTGTCAAAAATATTTGTAAGCATCTGTCTTTCCTAACTGTACCTTATCTTATCCTTGAGCCGGTATCGAAGTCATCAACAAAGATAACCCTGGCGCCGTCATTACAATCGGCAGCGAGAATCATTCCCTGTGACTCGACTCCGCACAGCGTTGCGGGTTTTAAGTTTGCGACAAGCACCACCTTGTGTCCCACAAGCTCCTCCGGTGTATACCACTGAGCAATACCGGAAGCAACCGTTCTCTCTCCCTCTCCGTCATCAAGAGTGAGTTTTAAAAGCTTCTTTGCACGTTTTACAGGCTCACATGCCTTTATCTGTGCAACGCGGAGCTCAACCCTTGCAAAATCATCAATGGCTATTTCAGAAAGGTGAACTATTCCCGTTTTTTCATCAAGCTGTTCTTTCACCTTTGCATTGTTTGCCTTTTCAAGGGCAGCCGCTTTTTCCTGACGTTCCGCAACGGTCTTCATCATCTCTTCCTTGTCAACACGTTGGAAGAGAGGCTTTGCCTCTCCGACTTTTTTGCCGACCATGTCAGAAAGACCGAAGGTGTCAAGCGAATCATAATCACGGCGCGGAAGTCCGAGCTGTGCAAAAATCTCGTCTGAGGTTTCAGGCATAAACGGAGTGAAAAGCACGGCAAGGAATCTTATAGCCTCTACAAGGTTAAACAACACCGTTCCGAGACGCTCCTTTTGTGACTCATCCTTTGCGAGAGCCCACGGCGTTGTCTCGTCGATATATTTGTTCGCACGCTTTGCGATTCCGAGAATCACGTCAAGCGCATCTGCGATTCTGAACTTAGAAAGAAGCTCGTCAACCCTCTTTACGGCATCTGTACAAACAAAAGCAAGATCCTCGTCAATCCTGAGAGCGTCTCCCTCTGCCTTTACGGGGCTTTGGATAACACCGTCAAAATACTTGTCGGTCATTGCTATTGTTCTGTTTATAAGATTTCCCAGAGTGTTTGCAAGATCAGAGTTGTAACGCTCTATCATGGTGTCGTAGGTTATCGAGCCGTCAGCGGCATGCGGCATCTCCGAAAGAAGATAATAACGCACAGCATCCACTCCGAATAGAGAAACAAGGTCGTCGGCATAGATGATATTTCCCTTTGACTTCGACATCTTGTCCTCACCGAAGAGAAGCCACGGATGACCGAACACCTGCTTCGGCAACGGCTCGCCGAGTGCCATGAGCATGATGGGCCAGTAAATGGTGTGGAATCTCACTATGTCCTTGCCTATTATGTGAACGTCTGCCGGCCAGTACTTTTTGTACAGGTCGGATGAGCCGTCGGGGTCATAGCCGAGAGCGGTGATATAGTTTGAAAGTGCGTCTATCCACACATAAATAACATGGTTTTCATCAAAAGTTACGGGTATGCCCCACTTAAAGCTGGTACGTGAGACACAAAGGTCCTGAAGTCCCGGCTTTATGAAGTTGTTGAGCATTTCCTTTTTGCGAGCTTCGGGGAAGATAAAGTTTTCATTGGTTTCGATATACTCCTCAAGTCTCTTCTGATACTTCGAGAGCCTTAAGAAATATGCTTCCTCCTTGGCAGGCTTTACCTCACGTCCGCAATCGGGGCACTTTCCGTCCACAAGCTGCGACTCTGTCCAGAAGGACTCACACGGGGTACAGTAGAGACCCTCATACTCCGACTTGTATATGTCACCCTGGTCGTAAAGCTTCTTGAATATCTTCTGTACAATCTTTTCATGGTAGTCGTCGGTTGTACGGATAAACTTATCGTATGTCGTGTTAAGAAGGTCACAGATCTCCCTTATCTCTCCCGAAACCTTGTCAACATACTCCTTCGGACTTACTCCGGCAGCGTTTGCATATTCCTCGATTTTCTGTCCGTGCTCATCTGTTCCCGTAAGGAAGAAAACGTCATAGCCCTGCATTCGCTTATACCTCGCAAGTGCGTCCGTCAGGACAATTTCATAGGAATTTCCTATGTGTGGCTTACGGCTGGTGTAAGCTATGGCCGTGGTGATGTAATACTTTCCCTTATCCACGTAATTTCCTCCCTTTTATTTTTGTGTATTTTATTTGTGTGTTTACTCAATATAACCCTGAGTTTTATCCTTTTATAAAATCAAAACTGTCGAGTCTCCCCGACAGTTAAGGTTCAGCGTCCTCTTTTGTCCGTCGAACGTCTCATACCGTGATTTTTGAACTCTTCAACCTGTTCAAAAATGCTCTTTTCCTGTTCGTCGGCTTTCTTTTCGGCAAAAACATCCGTCATGAATTCTGTAACTTCTTCGGTTTTCTTTCCCTTGACCATAGAGTTAACACTGAACTGCACGTCAAGAGTACGGAGATACTTTTTTCTCTCGTCGTTCTCGGATTCGACAAACGATTCCCAGTGCTTTTTCATGTCCTCAAAGCGTTTGTTTTTCTTTATCTCTTCCGCATCCGGAAAAACAATTTTTCCTCTCTCGTCCAAAGTACACAATCCTCCCCGGAAACTATACTCATTATGCGCAAATATTTTATCAAATATTATATTTATAGTCAAGATTTTGCCCTTAACTTTCACAAAAAACAATGTATGAGATTTAATACCATACGAGTATAAAAAATCTTCGTTTTTTGTTTGTACAATTTCCGTATTTTGTATATATCTTTCCGAAAAAATGCTTTTTAAAAACCCGCAAAAACATTATCCCTACAGCCATCATCTTTGTTATTTATATAACAGGGGAAACCGTTTCCGAATACTTGAAAAGTGTTTCTTGTTGATATATAATTTTCATTAATTCGTGTACATCATGTTTATTGCTGATGTATTATTGAAGTCGTTTTCAAAAATATTTTTAGGAGGAGAAGTATTATGGAGTTTAAAACAAACTATCCATTCGTGCTCGTGCACGGTATGCTCGGCTTCGGAAAAGATGAATTTATGAACCTTGTCTGCCCCTATTGGGGTATGCTTTCGGGAAGTCTTCCCGCATACCTTACAGACCAGGGCTTTGAGGTATATGACCCGTCAGTAGGTAAGTACTCAAGTGCATGGGACAGAGCATGTGAGCTTTACGCTCAGCTCATGGGAGGCACTGTTGATTACGGTGTTGCTCACTCGGAGAAGTACGGCCACAAGCGTTACGGACGTACATATGAAAAGCCTCTTTTTAACGGATTCGGTCCCGAGAAAAAGGTAAACCTTGTCGGCCACTCATTCGGCGGCGCCACGATAAGACTTTTCGCTACCCTTATGGCTTACGGCTCCGAAGAGGAAAAAGCAGCAACAAAAGACGGACAGCTTTCCGAACTCTTCAAGGGCGGAAAAGCAGACTGGATTTACTCAATCACAGCCGTTGCCTCTGTTCACGAGGGTACAACACTCCTGAGCTCTGCAAGAAACGTCATGGATAAGCTTGAGGATGTCACATACGTGCTTGCAAACATCACCGGCAACAACCCGCTCGGAAGACTCTATGAGAGCCATATGGAGCAGTGGGGACTCATCGACTGTGACAAGCCGGGCAACGTAGTAAGCCGCTCGTTCTCAAAGGCGAACCAGGAGCTTATAAAGACCAGCCACGACAACGTTTGGTATGACCTTACACTCAAGGGAGCAAGCGAAGTAAACGCAACCATCAAGACACTTCCGAACGTTTACTATTTCTCATGGCCATGCTGCAGAACTACACAGAGATTCTGCTCGCTTAAGCCGCGTCAGACTCCTCGCTTCGTAATGAGTCCGGTATTTTGGCCGATGTCACGCTCCATAGGTAACTACAGCCACGACCCGAACTTCCCGAAGGTTGATGAGCACTGGCTTGCAAATGACGGCGTTGTTCCCACCATTTCGGAAACCGCTCCGTTTGATGAGCCGCACATGGATCTCCATGATCTTAAGGGAGACCCGCAGCCGGGTATCTGGTACGTATATGATCCGCTTCCGTATGACCACCTCGGCGTAATCGGCGGATTCCTTCCGGCAACTCCGGCATCACAGCTTCAGCCTCTTTACAGAAATCATTTCAGGCTCATAAACCAGCTTGGAAAATAAGAGGGCTTTTCTGAAAATTCAGGGCGATGTATCCTTTGTCAAGGATTACATCGTCCTTTTTTCATTTTGTAAATTTGCCCAATTCTGATACACTTTTTTCTGTAGTTATCCCATATGTATTTTTATGAACACATACACTATAATTGAGTAGTATTATTTTTTTTGAAGGAGAGATACTTATGGCAAACAAATACCCGACCGTCATTCTCCATGGCTTCATGGGATTCGGAAAAGGAGACTGGATCAATGACTACCTTCTCTACTATTGGGGATTCAAGTTCTTCTGGAATCAGAAGAACAAGGTAATTCCTCACCTTAAGAAGCAGGGCTATGAGGTTTATAACCCACCGCTCGGACCGTGGAACTCGGCATGGGATCGCTGCTGCATACTTTGGGCTTATCTCATGGGCGGCACGGTTGACTACGGAAAGGCTCATTCCGAAAAATTCGGTCATGCCCGTTTCGGACGTACATACCCGGGCGTACTTAAAGACTGGGGTAAGCCGGGCAACCACGAGAAGATAAACATCATCGGTCACAGTCTCGGCGGTTCTTTCGTTATTGCATTCTCTGACATGCTCAGAAACGGTTCTGCGGAAGAGAGAGCAGCTACGCCGGAGTCTGAATTGTCACCTCTTTTCAAGGGCGGACAGGGCGACCTTCTCCACACAGTTACAACTCTTGCCGGTGTAAACAACGGCACAACCATGGCTTCAACTCTCATGGAAAACGGCGGATACGAAAAGGTTATGAAAGCGGTTTGCTACGGTGTCGGAACCATAGGCAACATGGGCTTCATGACTCACTTCTGGGATCAAAGACTTGACCAGTGGGGAATCACGGCAAATCCCGAGGACAAGCCGCACTTCATACATATCGCAAAGCCTGACGAGTACCGTGACGGCGCTATCGCTTATTCAAAGGCAAAAGAGGACAATGTCGGTTGGCAGATGACTCTTGAGTACATGAAAGAAACCAACAAGAACCATGTTCCGAATCCTAACACATATTATTTCGCATACGTCGGAGAGGCATCCAAGAAAAAGCTTTTCAAGAACGAGCACAAGCCTATCTGGAGTGCTATGAACTTTGTTCCTTACTTCGCAGGCTGGGTAACCGGAAGCGCATGGTCCAAGGAGATGTCCAAGGTTTACAAGAAGCACCACAAGAAGAAAGAGTGGCTTCCAAACGACGGTTTTGTAAACGTACTCGGACAGCGTGCTCCTTTCAACGCACCTCAGGAAGAATACTCACCTGACAAGAAGCTCAAACCGGGTATCTGGTACAACATGTCCACGGCACACCAGTGTCACCTCTCATGGAACGGCGCACACATCCCGCATGACCAGTTCTTTGACTACATGGATGAGATGTTTGCTCGCAATGCAGGCCTTAAATAAGTAATAAAAATCAACAAATTAAACAATTACACAACAAAGCCCTCCGACTTTTTTGTCGGAGGGCTTCATCATAACTAAGAAAGTATTTTAATTAAAAAATTTTAGATTTACATCTTTGGATGCCTCTTGCCATAGATTGTATTGGTCAATAAGACGGTATATTGTTTCTCTGTTATTGTCCAAAAGCTCTTTCTGAAAAGAGTCATACGACAAATCATTATCCATTTCTCCTTTTTCATTTATTATTAGTGGATATTCCATATTTTTATCGGATAATAAAATGCATATTATATCGCTTTTTTTATATTCTTTTATAATTAACAATAGATTACCGTTTTCATCGGATATGTCTAGATTTCATACTCAATCTTTCCTCTTCCGAAAAGCTGTGAATCGTGAGTTACGAGAACTATTGTTTTTCCTTGTTTATTCAGGCTGTCCAACAGATCAAAAACCATATCTGCATTTTTCCTGTCAAGTGAGCCTGTCGGTTCATCGGCAAGAATTATGTTGCATTTTTTCATGATAAGCCTTGCTATGGCGACTCTCTGTTGTTCCCCGCCTGACAAGGTATAAACCTTTGCTTTCAGAATATCTTCCGGCAAACCGACAAAAGAAAGAGCGTCCTTCATATCAATGTCCTGTCGATATTTTTTCTTTACAAAACTGAGATTTTCTTTTACCGTTTTTTCCTCAACCAAAGCAAAATTCTGAAACAAAAAACCAACTTCCTCACTCAGTATTTTTTGTCTGTCTCTCTTTTTGGAAGTATCATAACCGTTCACTATTACCGAACCGGAATCAATATCTTCAATTCCTCCTATCATATTCAGAAGGGTTGTTTTTCCGCATCCGCTCGGCCCCTTGAAGATAACAAAACCTCCGTCTTCAATATTCATATTGAATTCCTTGTACAGTTGCCTTGAGTTAAATGATTTATTTAAATTCGAAATTTTAATCATAGCGCCGCTCCTTTTATCAGCCTTACCACTTTTGCTTTTTCAACTTTATTAATAAAAAAGGCAATTGAAATAAAATCAATGGCAGTTATCAAAGCAAAGGCCGCTAAAATGTATTTGTATTCCGTGTGTATTGCAGTTCCAACTGCAATTCCCACCACCAGAGAAATTAGCAGAGTGACAATATCAATTAAAACTACAAACCAGTATTTTTCTGCTTTTGTATAGCCAAGGCTACTCTTTATTGCAAATTCTTTTGCCTTGTAGGTCATCTCGGATTTTATAAAAATATATTGCATCATAACTATCAATAAAACAGCAACACACGATTCAATGAGTTCTACGGTAAAATCATGTGAGATTGAGGAATATCTGTAATTATAATCATCAAGAATATTCGTTTTGAGTACTGAGTCAACAGAAGGATCAAAACCAAGTGCAGACAGTTCTTCACCAAGATCAATCTTTGATAAGTTATACATTATGTAACTGTTAGCAATCGTTATATTTACATCACCTGTTATTTCATTTTTAATTTGACTTTCGTCTGTCGAATTTAAAACCACAATGGGGTCTTTGTAAATTCCGACAGTTGCTTTTCTTTCTCCATTGCTCATTGCTATTAATTTTACATTTTCCGGATAATAAGCAGTCTCATAGTTGTAAGTCAATCCATCCGAAGAATCAATTAACCATGTCATGGTTCTGTTAAAATCACTGATTTGTGTATCAGTAAATGCCGTTTTGTATCTCTCAGGTATGAAGGTATAAAGTGTTCCGTCTTTTGAAGTGAAATCTTTCATTTTCATGTTTTCAAGTAAATATTTTTCGGCATTCTTATTAAAGTAAAGCACACTTTTATTTCCAAGTTCAATGCCTCCGTCTAACTTTAATTGAATACGTGCACCAGCTTTATTAAAAACATTTCTGTAAAAATTCAATTCCTTCTGCCGTGTATTAAACCCACGCGAATCAGTTTCATTGAAAGAAATTGATACATAGCTATACTCTTTATTTTCTTCAAAAAAATCATTTTGATCAGAAAGAGAAGCATACGTTGATGAAGAAACCATAAAGTCAGATAAAAAAATCATACCCACAGACATAACGAAAATTTTTGTCAGCACACCAAAAGCCAAAGAGCTTTTATTTATCTCTTTTCCCTTAATTGAGTTTTTTATGTCAGAAAAAAACAAAGCTATCCAAAAAACAGAGTTTACTATACAAATGACACCCAAAATAATTAAAGATTTTTTATACATGAATTTACAAGGTGTAACAAAGGAAATAAGTATACCAAGGACAATATAAAGACCTATAAAAACAGCAATATCTGATAAAATATTATTTGCTATAGTTTTTTCCCTGTTCTCTCCAAAGCACCATCTCACAGAGAACTCTTTTTTCTTGGAAACTATTTCGAAAATCGTTAGGCTTAAAATAATTATCCCTATTATGACCCATATAAAATATACCTCTGATTCTTGATTTGAGATTTCGGCACTGTCTAAGTCGTATGAGAAAAAATCGTATTTTTCTGTAACATCATTAATGAATTTTTCGATATTTTTTTCAGTACCAATAACGCTGATTGAATATATTTTTTTAATTTCAGTCAATTCATCGAAATTTTTATAAGAAACGGAAAAATCACCTGACAGAAAGCTGCCAAAAGTTCCTTCTCTTACGTAGTTATCCTTATAGAGTTTTTCTTTTGCGGAATCATCTGATATATAAAAAGTGTAGTTTTTACACGTTTTTGATTCACTTTCACCGCATTCTGAAAACAGCGCAACATTGTGCTTCTTTGATTTTTTAACAATGTCATTAATTATGGACTCCGAATCATTTATCTCAACTTCACCATATTGCAGGTAAAGACCGGGATAGACTGTATCCTGCAAAGAATTAATGTAAGACTCATATTCTTCTCCCTGAAAAACAAGTCCCAAGGATATCAGCAGCACGCAAATAAGTATCTTGATATATTTCATAACTGTTATACCTCAAAAAGGGAGACCGGTGTCGGCCTCCCCCCCACAAATTTTAGTAAAGTAATTTCCAAACAGGCTTCGCTACATGCTTTACAAATACGGTCTTTGTCCACGCGCCAGCGTTTGCACAATATGCTTTCTCATATATAACAAAATCCGATAAAATGTAATCGCTAGAAAACATTTTAGGAATGTCGCATATGTCCTGCTTCATTTTTATCAAAGTTTTTCGCACTCCAACAATTGACAAAGAACATATTTCAGTCTTTTTTAATTATTAAAATAGAAATACAATTCTCTATTCTTCGTAGGTAAATGATACCCGCGAGGCAAAGTCAAACAAATCCTCTATGGATAGTGTACCATTCTTGTCCTCTATGATAAATATAACACAATAGTTTCCTGAATCACTAAATATGTCTAAGGTATATAATCCATCTTTGTTATAATCAATCAGACAGTTATAACCTCCTACACCGTACCAACATGCTCCCGGATATCTCTGACTTATCTCATATCTTTCCTTGGAATATTTATAGTTTTCAAGTAATGAATATACAGTTATTTTAAAGTTTCCTTCATTAAACTGATCTTCAAAAACGTACCCATAATCTTCATCACAAAGATAAACTGTTTCTTCCCTTGGCCTCAGTTGTATTCTTTTTACCTGCATGGTTACATTTCCATTGCTGTAATATCTGTTATCATCTGTATACGCTTCTGTTTTTTTGAGACTCCACAACAGTTCGTACTTTACAAGCCCGAATTTCTCCGGGTTCTGTGGCTCAACAGGTGAACGGTCAGTAAATGAAAATCGCACGTCCTGGTGAGCCTCATAATAGTTTATCATTATAACAAGATAACTTTTCAAACCCAAATACAGTACAAAAATCACCGCAAAAAATGCAACTAATATCTTTTCAGCTTTCATACCTTAAAACCCTTTAATCGTTGCTTTCTGCAACCATTATATTGCAGTGTGGCAATACATTTTTCAGTTTTTCAATCTCACTATCCGGTATATTGTTTTTATCAAATGACAAATTTTCCAGTTGTGACAGTCCCATAAGGGGTGTTATATCTTTTACGGGATTTGCACACAAATCAAGTTTTTTAAGATTTTTAAGTTCTGAAAGTGCTGAAATATCGGATACATGATTAATACCAAGACTCAAATCTTCAAGATTCTCAAGAGAAGAAATCCCGGAAATATCTGAACATTTGCATACCGTCATATAAAGTACTTTTAGCGATACGCATCCTTTAAGTCCGTCAATATTGCTTGTTGGAGTCTCTGAAATATTCAACCATTCTAAACCTTCAATACTTGACAAAGGTGATAAATCTCTTATTGGATTTCTACCTATAGCCAAAGTCTTAATATTTTTAAGTTCTGACAAAGGAGAAATATCATATATATTGTTTGTTTTCAAATTGACAACTTTAAGACTTTTAAATTTAGTAATAAAACTTATGTCCTCGATATCATTTTCACAAAGCGTAATTGACTCAAGTGTCGGAATATACGGAAGTTCAGAAAAATCTGAAATACCTGACTTTACAAAAGCAATTTCCTTGAGATTCTTAAATTTTGAAAGTTTGTGTAAATCATCGGTTTCAATAACGCCCTTTACATAAATACTTTCACTGTTTACATTGTAAATTTTTTTGCCTATTTTGACTAACTGTGAAGATACAAAAAAACCTGATAACAATAAAAATACTATCACTGAAAAAATTATTATGGTTTTCTTTTTCCTCATATTTAACACTCCTATTTTACTGTTCTTTTTGTGAATGATGTACATAACTAAATAGTATGTTATAACCCAAAAATAAAGTTATGTAGAGCCATGTCACAATTTCCAAGCCTGTCACAATGCCATTCACGTCTACCGTTATTTCTTCATTTTCATTGAAAATAGAGAAAAAATCTATTATTTCCATAACAAAGCCATATGTCGGTTGCACCCAAGCATGTATTATTACAAGTATTACAAAAATAATGGAACTCTTATACTTAAAGTTTTCAAACATAAGTATTATGATTAAGGCATAAATATTCATTGCAAACAATGATGAAAATCTATCACTATAAGTATACCAGCCAGATGTTTTAGTTACCGTATAACATAAAACAAAATACAATACTATTGGTGAGAAGGCTCTAGAGTAAAAATTATCCTTCATAATAAAATCAAACATTTTTTCCTCCATGTGAAAAAAATATTCCACATTCCATCAGTTTCAGTATATGACAAATTATGATACAAAGCAACAATGGTATTAAAGTTTGTCAAAAGTTACCGTTTGTATGTAGACTTTTTTATATTTTACCAACCTTATAAAAACAACAAGACCCTCCGGTTCTTTATGAATCGGAGGGTTATTTTGATTTACTGTTCAGTTTTAATAAATCAAATTAATGCTATAGCTGCAACAAACAGCATGATATCCAGTATAACAAAGATCGCGAACAACGCATTTGCCCTTTTTCTGTCATAGGCAAATTCAGGCTTCCACGGCTTTGTATGCGTAGCTTTGGATTTTATGAAAATGATTGTATTTACCACAAGGAAATACACAAGAATGAGGATTGAAACGATTGCCGTCGCAGCAATCACAAGAATCGACAGGTCACTGTCATAGTTCTCACCCATCGTCCAGATAAACACAAAGTCGAGCGCCATGATATCCACCGCAACCGCAAGCTTTGAAAAGTAACGAAGCTCTCTTACACGAGCCTTCGGGTTCCAAAATGATTTATTTTTTTTCGGATTTTGTTCCGGATTCTGATTTGCTTTTTGCATCTTATTCTTTACAAAAACAAAAATCGTAAATCCGATAAATGCCGCTCCGATAAGAACATAGGCCCATGTCGGCAAATCATTATCCATTCTCGCAACCGCACGGACAACAACAAAAACTATAACGGCGATGACAGAGCCGACAGATCCCGAGCCCGGCTTTACAAATTTGTTTCTCTGCGGATTGAATCCGACCTTACCGCGCTGTGAAAAAACAGAATAGAGCTCTTCATACATCCCCTTTTGCTCACGCGTTTCAAGAACGTCAAAGTGAAGTGCCATAAAGACGGGACCGTAAAAAGCGTCCGTCAGTTCCTGGTGTGACTTTACAAATTCCGTAAGCGCATGAGCGAAGAACGGGATGTCGCAGCATTCTTTAAAATAGTTACTTAAGATAACATTGTTTACGGCTTTTTTTCTTTCCTTTTCATTTGGATATGATACTGCTTTTTCAAGAGAGGTCATAACTGCTTTTGTGGCGGCAATGACCTTTTTTTCATGTTCCTCATCGGCATTTTCAAGAACCTCGTCAAAGTCAATATCCGTGTCCTTGAAGTTTTCAGTATCACTTTTTTCAGAATCGTCAGGTGTGTCGGGTACCTTCGTCTTATCAACAACCCTGAACATATTGTATTTGCTTTCGGACTCATGTATCTCTGCGCTGTCTGCGGCTGCAAAAAAGTCATTGTCTTCTGTCGGCTCGATTGCCTTTGACATTTTTGCAGGTTCAGACACCTCTTCCGCCTGTCGTTTGTCGGCTTCACCAACGTCAAACTTGTAGGTTTTAGCGAGCGTCAGCGCCGTTTCGTATGAGTCATGAAG
>UMCJ01023156.1_pt1 | contig 12905 bp, 10 predicted proteins | sample 1964171 | NCBI WGS metagenome assembly UMCJ01 (sample SAMEA4835962, study PRJEB28245) | human gut metagenome | biome: gut microbiome; material: fecal sample | place: Denmark | collected 2008
GATCGTACTTTTTGCGCAGGGGCGCCATTTCCCGGGAAAAGGCCACCGCATTCTCCACCGGCGGCAACAACAGCTTCTTTTTCTCTTTCTCCAGCGTGCCGGTAACAAAGTCGAACAGTTCGTACTCCACCGTCACCGTCTGGCGAGCGTTCAGGTCGTTGAGCACATACACATCAAACCGTTCCTTGCTGTCCTCTACCGACACGGACAGAGGCGCGTTAAACCGCCGTGCGCCGTATTGCAGTGCCTTGTAATTGCCGTAGTAGTCCAAACTGGACCAGGAGCACACACCCCAACAGTCGTTAAACTGCCAGTACATAGCCCCGTTGCACTGCCCCTTGTGGCGGCGCCAGTGCTCGGTGGCGTCTGCAATGCAGGTATCCTGGGTCACCTGGGACAGATAGATATAATCCCAAAACCGCCGGGGCAAATGGAAACGAGAAGCAATATAATACACCATCTTGTCGTTGCCGCTGGCGCACTTTTGGTGCAGGTTAAATACCGGGCTGTTCAGGGCGTAATCCCCAGGCTTTGCGTACTGGCGAATGGCCTTGGCATCCGGCAGGCTCTCAAAGCCGAATTCGCTGCAAAAGCGGGTCATTCGTTTGCGGTAATACTGCATAGGCTGCAAGCCGTGCCACACGCCCCACAGGTGGGTGTCGCCTACATTGTCGCTGTAAACGCCCTCATTATGGGCAATGCCCACCGGCGAACCGGGGGTGTAGGGCGTGTCCGGATCCTCCGCCCGAATTTCCGGCTCCAGGATCTCATAAAAGAATTTTTCTGTCCACTGCACATACTTTTGCATGTGCACCCAGGCCATGTGCATATCCTCGATCTCGTTATTACCGCACCACACCGCCAAGCTGGGGTGGTGGCACAGCCGCTGCACCTGGGCGTGCACCTCGGTCTTTACATTCTCCAGGAATTCCGGCAGGAAGAAGGGGTACGCCTGGCAGGCAAAGCCAAAGTCTTGCCACACCAGGAGCCCTCGCCGGTCGCAGGCGTCATAAAACGCGTCGGATGCATAGTAACCGCCGCCCCACACCCGCAGCATATTCAGGTTGGCAAACTGTGCAGCATCCAGCAGTGCCTCTAACTTTTTGTCATCAAAGCGGGTAATAAAGCTGTCCGGCGGGATCAAATTGGAGCCTTTGATAAACAGGGGCACGCCGTTTAACCGGAACTGGAAGTTCATACCGTATGGATCCCGCTCCCGGTTCAATTCAATGGTACGCAGACCCACACGCTTTTCCGCCCGGTCCAGTTCTTTCTCTTTCGCCGTCAGCACCGCCGATACCGTGTACAGGGGCTGGCGGTCCTTGCCGGACAGCTCCCGGGTCCACCACAGCTCCGGCTTCTCAATTTCGAACACAGCCTCGGTGCCTTTTTCCGTCAGCACTGTGCCGTCCGGGCAGGTCACCTGCAAGGTGCAGGTACAGTCACCGTACTGCTCCACTTGGGCCTTGGCGGTAATCACCGCCCCATCTCCCTGCAGCTGCTGGCGCACGGAAAGCTGCGCTACCCGGGCCGTATCCACAAAATCCAGCCCGATTTCCTCGGTAATACCGCTCACCGGCAGCACCGGACCCCAATCCCAGCCAAAGTGGCACTGGGGTTTACGAATATGAACAATGCCGTTCTGCCCATTGGAGTTCATAGGGGTCATACACTTTTTGTATGCCGCGCTCACATATTCCACCGGTGAATAAAAGCGAATGGTCAGGGTGTTCTCCCCTACCTGCAAGTGCTCTTTTACCGGCACCCGGTAAGGCACAAAGCAGTTTTTGCCTTGCAGCACCCGGTGACCGTTAAGCATCACATCACAGATGGTGTCCAGCATATCGCAGCGCAGGTACACTGCATCCGCTTGCAATTCTTCCGCCGTTACGGTAAACTGCTTTTCGTATACCCAGTCGGCGTGGCCGACCCAGCCTACTTCTTTTTCGTTCATACCCACAAACGGGTCCGGGATCTTGCCGGCTGCCATCAGGTCTAAGAAATTGCAGCCCGGCACCTTGGCCGGCATCCAGTCGCCCTGATCTGCCCGGCGAAAACGCCAGTCCCCGGTTAATGTTTTATACATCGGTATTCCCCCTATAGGTCAAGTTTTGCTATTCCATTATACCTAAGCCTACCTGTAAAGTCAAAGCAGAAATGCAGCACCCGGCGTCGCAACGAAAAAAAAGCGCAATTACCGCTACACTTTTGTGACCTACTGCGCCTTGGCGGTGATCCGGGATCGGGTGCAAAGCGGCGCCGGCCAATTCCCGGAATACATTGCCGACTTTATCGTCCAGAACGGCAAAAAAGACACTTTACAGTATGAAATTCACAGCATTAAAAAAGGACCTGTGCCGATGCACAGATCCTTTTTGTTTACGCTTTTGATCAGTCGATCTCCACCGCAATTTTCTCGTCGCAGCGGGTGGCGGCAGCGCGCATAACCACGCGGATGGCCTTTGCAATACGGCCCTGCTTGCCGATGACCCGACCCATATCACTCTCTGCAACATGCAGGTGATACACGATCACGCCCTCTTCGTCCGGCTGATCCACCTCTACCGTGACAGCGTCCGGCTGATCCACCAAACCACGGGTGATGGCTACCAATAGTTCTTCCAAGAAAACACCTCCATATTAGTTCTTGCAAATGGGCAAAGAACTAATTATAAAATGCCTTCCTTCTTCAGAATAGCCTTCACAGTGTCAGTGGGCTGTGCGCCGTTAGCGATCCACTTCTTTGCCTTCTCGCCGTCGATCTTCACCTCAGCGGGATCCACCATGGTGTTGTAAGTGCCGATCTCCTCAATGAAGCGACCGTTGCGGGGATATCTGGAATCCGCCACAACTACACGATAGAACGGTGCCTTCTTTGCGCCCATGCGGCGCAGTCTGATTTTTACTGCCATTTTTGTTACCTCCGTAAAAATAAGTAATAATGAATTTATATAACCAAAATGCTTTTGGCAATAGATAAAGTTAGAACCCAAAGGGGTTAGAGCCGCCGTTTTTGCCCATCATACGCTGGGCCATCTCCGGGTTTTGGCTCATCATGCGGCGCATTTTCTTACTCATCTTGGGGCCGCCTTTGCCGCCGCCGAACTGTTTGACCATCTTTCGCATCTGCTTAAACTGGGACAGCAGCCGGTTCACATCCTCCACCTGCATACCGCAGCCGGCGGCGATACGCCGCTTTCTGGAAGGATTGATGATCTCCGGCTTGGTGCGCTCCTCCACGGTCATAGAGTAGATAATGGAGCGGAAGCGGTTAAACGCGCCCTCGTCAATGTCTTCGTCCTTAATCTTGGAGCCGATACCGGGCAGCATCTTAATGGTGTCACGCAGGGAGCCCATGCGCTCGATCTGGTCGAACTGATCCAAAAGGTCGTTCAGGTCAAATTTATTCTTCGCCAGCTTGCGTTCCAGCTCTGCCGCCTTTTTCTCGTCCAGGCTCATCTCTGCCCGTTCAATGAGGGAGAGCACATCGCCCATACCCAAAATACGGGAGGCCATACGACTGGGGTGAAAAGTCTCCAGCTGGTCCAGCTTTTCGCCGGTACCGATGAATTTAATCGGCTTGCCGGTCACGGCACGCACAGACAGCGCCGCACCGCCGCGGGTGTCACCGTCCAGCTTTGTCAGAATCACGCCGTCAATGCCTAATGCCTCGTTAAAGCTCTTGGCCACATTCACAGCATCCTGACCGGTCATGGCGTCAATCACCAGCAAAATCTCGTGCGGGTGAACAGTGGAGCGAATGTTTTGCAGCTCCGCCATCAGCGCCTCGTCCACATGCAGACGACCGGCGGTATCCAGCAGCACATAGTCGTTGCCGTGGTCCCGCGCGTACTTTACTGCCTCGCCGGCAATGGTCACCGGGTTCTCCGTGCCCATTTCAAACACAGGCACATCCACCTGGGCGCCTACCACCTGCAATTGCTTAATGGCTGCGGGTCGATACACATCGCAGGCCACCAGCAAGGGTCGGTGCCCTTCTTTCTTCAACTTCTTTGCCAGTTTGGCAGAATGGGTGGTTTTACCGCTGCCCTGCAAGCCGCACATCATCACAACCGTCGGCGGGTGATTGGCAATGGCCAACCGGGACTCCGTGCCGCCCATCAACTCCGTTAACTCCTCGTTGACGATCTTGATGACCATTTGGCCGGGGGTCAGGGACTCCATCACATCCGCACCGATGGCACGCTGGGTCACCTTGGCGGTGAACTCCTTGGCCACCTTATAGTTGACATCCGCCTCCAGGAGCGCCATACGCACCTCGCGCATAGCTTCCTTTACATCGGACTCTGTAAGCTTGCCCTTGGCACGCAGCTTTTTAAATGAATTTTCCAGCCGTTCGCTGAGCCCTTCAAATGCCAAGTTCTACACTTCCGTTCTTTTTATCATTCGCAAAGATAAGCGGTCAGGGCCTTGATCCGGGCCACATTGTCGTTAATCTCCCGGGACAGTGTGTGCGACAGATTATACGCATTAATGGCCTCGGCGCACTGCTCGATTTCTTCCAGTCCCTTCTTCAGGGTCTCGAACTTCTTAGCCAGACCCAAGCGACTCTCCATCTCAAACAGCTGGTTCTCCGCCCGCTTGATGGCGTCGCGCACGCCCTGGCGGGTAATGCCCTCATTCTCTGCGATCTCAGAAAGCGAAAGGTCCTCGTCATAGTAATACACCAAAAAATCGTGCTGCTTTTGGGTCAACATTTCGCCGTAAAAATCCAGCAAAAAAGAAACTTCCAAATTCTTGGCCAAGGACGCCCTCCCCTTTCTAAGTCTCTTTCGCTGTAAAGTGAAAGCTCTTTACAGCAAGGGGTATTATACTAAAACCGGGCCGCCTTGTCAACCGCTCTCTGCATATTTTTTGCAACAAAATTTACGAAAAAAGTGCTTGACACAAGCTATGGTGCACAGCAAAAATGCCACCCCACCGGATAGTGGTGCGCGCCGAAAAAGCAAAAGACACGATTTGTTTACAAAATCGATACAAATCATTGACAACCTGTCGCCTAATACATTATAATAGTCAAAGTCCAAAAAACACGGAGGTACTGTACATGAATCCATTGCATGAATTTGCAGCGCTGTTCTCCAACTTCGGCAACATTGATCCCCGTATGATCGTGATGTGGGTGGTTGGCGGCGTGCTGGTCTACCTTGCCATTAAGAAGGAAATGGAACCCACCCTGCTGCTGCCCATGGGCTTCGGCACCATATTGGTGAATCTGCCCCTCAGCGGCGCCATTACCCAAGCCGGGGCGGAGGAAGGCCCCATATCCGTACTGTTTGATGCAGGCATTGCCAACGAGCTGTTCCCGCTGCTGCTGTTTATCGGTATCGGCGCCATGATCGACTTTGGCCCGCTGCTGAAGAACCCGTGGCTGATGCTCTTCGGTGCAGCCGCCCAGTTCGGTATTTTCTTCACTTTCTTTGTGGCCGGCTTCTTCTTTGATATTAACGACGCCGCGTCCATCGCCATTATCGGCGCTGCCGACGGCCCCACTTCCATCTTTGTGGCCAATACACTGCATTCCAAGTATCTGGGCGCCATTATGGTGGCTGCGTACTCTTATATGGCGCTGGTGCCCATTATCCAGCCGCCGGTGATCAAGGCTGTAACTTCCAAGAAAGAGCGCCTGATCCGTATGAAATACCATGCAGGCGATGTAAGCAAAACCACCAAGATTGTGTTCCCCATCGTGGTAACTGCCGTTGCCGGTTTGGTGGCACCCAAGTCCGTTGCACTGGTAGGCTTCCTGATGTTCGGTAACCTGATCCGCGAGTGCGGCGTGCTCAACCAGCTGTCTGAGACGGCGCAGAACGCCTTTGCCAACATTATTACAATTCTGCTGGGTCTGACCGTTGCTGCCAAAATGCACTATCAGGACTTTGTATCCTGGCAGACCCTGATGATCCTGGGTCTGGGTCTGGTTGCCTTCATCTTTGATACCGTAGGCGGCGTAGTGTTTGCCAAGTTCATCAATCTGTTCCTGCCCAAAGAGAAGAAAATCAACCCCATGATCGGTGCAGCCGGTATCTCCGCATTCCCCATGAGCGGGCGTGTGGTCAACCAAATGGGTCTGAAAGAGGACCCGCAGAACTTCCTGTTGATGTACTCCGTCAGCGTCAATGTTTCCGGCCAGATCGCCTCCGTTATTGCCGGCGGCCTGATCCTGACCCTGGTATCGTAAGGAGGATATGATATGCAGACTTTATTTGCTTCTCTGCTGGCTGTGGTTACCATGGCCATCAACGCCCAGTCCTGGAAGACCACCCTGCCGGATATGCTCTTCGGTATGATCGGCATCTTTATCGTGATCGGCGTGATCATTCTTGTCACCTATGGGCTGAACAAAGCCTTTTCCAAAAAGAAGAAAGACGACAAGGACGAGAAATAAAAACAAAATGAAACCCAAAGGCGCTCGGCAAGTCCGGGCGCTTTTTCTGCGCAAAAAACAGGGTTGCAAAATGCGACGGTCTATTGTATAATATAGGCAAATTCAAACGCTATGACGAAGAAAAGTAGCGCTCCCCCTGCTGTTTAGAGAGTCGCGGTCCCGGCTGAAAGCCGCAGCACAGCAGCCTGCGTGAAGTTCCCTTCCGAGCGGTTTTGCTGAACCACAGTAGGCAAGAACGGTGTGAGCACCGTTATCAGGCTCAAAGAGTGTTTGCTCCGATTGGCACTTGCCAACTTGCAAAAAACAGGGTGGTACCGCAGGTAATTCCGACTTGTCCCTATACGAACGGGGCAAGTCGTTTTTTATTTGCACACTGCCGCGAGCAATACAGAATGAAAGAAAGGATACGAAGATGAAAGCACAACTGGAACAAATCCGCCGGGCCGCCAAAGAAGCACTGGCCTCCTTTGACAGCGCCGAACAGCTGGAAAAAGCCCGTATTCAGTACTTGGGCAAAAAAGGCGAGCTGACCGCTATTTTGAAGCAGATGGGCAAGCTGTCTGCCGAGGAGCGCCCGGTAATCGGCCAACTGGCAAACGAAATTCGCAAGGACATTGAGGACACCATCACCAACAAGTCCGCAGAGATCAAAAAGGCAGCCCAGGAGAAGCGGCTGGCTGAGGAAACTCTGGATGTGACCATGCCCGGCACCCTGCCCCAGATCGGCTACAAACACCCGCTGTCCATCGTCCTGGACGAAATCAAGGACATCTTTATGGGCATGGGCTTTGACATTGCCGAGGGCCCGGAGGTGGAGTACGACTACTACAACTTTGAGGCACTGAACATCCCCAAAGACCACCCGGCCAGGGACACCCAGGACACCTTTTATATCAATGACAACATCGTACTGCGAACCCAAACTTCTCCGGTACAGATCCGTGTAATGGAAAAAACACAGCCCCCCATTCGCATCATTGCCCCGGGCCGTGTATTCCGCTCCGACGCGGTAGACGCCACCCACTCTCCCCTGTTTCACCAGATCGAGGGCTTGGTGGTAGACAAGGGCATTACCATGGCAGACCTGAAAGGCACGCTGGAGACCTTTGCCAAGCGGCTGTACGGCGAGGATACAAAAATTCGCCTGCGTCCCCACCACTTTCCCTTTACGGAGCCCAGCTGCGAAATTGATGTAAGCTGCTTTAAGTGCGGCGGCAAGGGCTGTCCCTTCTGCAAGGGCGAAGGCTGGGTCGAGATCCTCGGCGGCGGCATGGTGCACCCCAAGGTGTTGAAAAACGGCGGCGTAGACCCGGATGTATACAGCGGCTTTGCCTTTGGCGTAGGCCTGGAGCGGCTGGTGCTGTTCCGCTTTAATATTGACGATATGCGTTTGCTGTATGAGAACGATATGCGTTTTCTGTCCCAGTTTTAAGGAGGTGCAAATATGATTTTATCCAGAAAATGGGCCAACGATTATGTGGACCTAACTGATATTGACAACAAGACCTTTTGCGACGAAATGACCCTGTCCGGCTCTAAGGTGGAGGGGTATGAAGTCGAAGGCAGCGACATTGAGAATGTAGTTGTGGGCCAGGTGCTTTCTATGGAGAAACACCCGGACTCCGACCACCTGTGGGTGTGCCAAGTGTCCGTAGGCGACGATCAGCCGCTGCAAATCGTCACCGGCGCCCAGAACTTAAAGCCCATGGACATTGTGCCGGTGGCACTGGTGGGCGCTACGGTAATCAACCGCAAAGACCATAAGTTAGAAAAAATCAAAAAGGGCAAGCTGCGGGGAGTTGCTTCTGCCGGTATGCTGTGCTCCTTTGACGAACTGGGTCTGACCCAAAACGACTTCCCTTATGCCTGCGCCGACGGTATTTTTGTACTGGGGGACGACTGCGACAAAACCCTGGGCATGGATATTCACAAAGCCATCGGCTATGACGACACCTGCGTTGAGTTTGAGATCACCTCCAACCGGTGCGACTGCCTGTCCGTAACCGGTTTGGCCCGTGAGGCAGCAGCCACCTTTGACCGGCCTTTCACCTTGCCGGAGCCGGAAGTGAAGCCCGGCCACGGCAATGTAAACGACCTGCTGCAAGTGCATATTGAAGACGGCGAAAAGTGCTACCGTTACACCGGTGCCGTAGTAGAGAATGTGCGGGTCAAGGAGTCACCCCGCTGGCTGCGGGAGCGACTGCGTGCCTGCGGCGTACGCCCCATCAGCAACATTGTAGATATTACCAACTATGTGATGCTGGAGTACGGCCAGCCCATGCACGCCTTTGACCTGCGTTACCTGGTGGGCAACACAGTGAATGTGCGTAACGCCAAGGCCGGCGAGACCATCACCACCCTGGACGGCGAGACCCGGGAGCTGACGGAGAATATGCTGGTAATTGCCGATACGGAGAAGCCTGTGGCCGTTGCCGGCGTAATGGGCGGCGAATACAGCGGTATTATGGACGACACCACCACCATCGTATTTGAGTCCGCCTGCTTTAACGGCACCTGCGTGCGCCGCACCGCCAAGGCGCTGGGTATGCGCACCGAGGCCTCTGCCCGGTACGAGAAAGAGCTGGATCCCAACCAAACCATGCGCGCCTTAAAGCGTGCCCTTCAGCTGGTACAGCTGCTGGACGCCGGCGATGTGGTAGACGGCGTGGTGGACTGCTGCAAGAAAGTCAAAGAGCAGGTCACCGTGGACTGGGACTATCAGTGGATCAATCGGTTCATCGGCTTTGATCTCAGCGAGCAGCAGATGATCGATATTTTGAAGAAGATCGAATTTGATGTGCGCGACGGCAAGGTCTATGCTCCCACCTTCCGCAATGATATTGAGCACCTGGCAGACCTGGCGGAAGAAGTGGCCCGGTTCTACGGCTTCCACAACATTCCCAACCACATGCTGCAAGGCGCTGCCAACGGCAAGCTGACCCACCGCCAGTCTTTTGAACGCAAGCTGGGCAACACGCTGCTGGCCTGCGGCTGCACCGAGGTATCCACCTTTAGTTTTATCAGCCCTAAGGCTTATGACAAGATCTGCCTGCCCCCGGACAGCGAACTGCGCAACTCCATTGTAATTCTGAACCCCCTGGGCGAGGATACCAGCATTATGCGCACCACCATCCTGCCCTCTATGCTGGATGTGCTGTCCTTTAACTACAACCACAAGACGGAAGCCGCTTGTATGTACGAGATGGGCACCGTTTACACCCCCACAACCCCGGACAAACTGCCCATCGAGAGCCAAAAGGTCACCATCGGTATGTACGGCAACGGCGCAGACTTCTTTGCGCTGAAAGGCATTGTGGAGAAGCTGCTGGACTGCCTGCATGTGGATCACTACGATGTGGAGCCGGTAAAAGATAACCCCACCTTCCACCCGGGCCGTACCGCCGCCTTCACCATGGACGGCAAGTTGCTGGCTACCCTGGGCGAAGTACACCCCACCGTGGCAGAGAACTACGCCATTGGCACCCGGGTTTATCTGGCGGAGCTGGATGTGAACACCGCTTATGAGAACGAGAGCGGCACCCGCACCCACAAGCCTCTGCCCAAATACCCGGCCAGCAACCGTGACCTGGCCTTTGTATGCGACAAGGAGATCCCGGTGCTGAAGTTACAGCGCGCCATCGGCGAGGCCGTAGGCAAGACCCTGGAGAGCGTCAAGCTCTTTGATGTGTATCAGGGCGAGCAGATTGAAAAGGGCAAAAAGAGCGTGGCGTTTAACATTCGTATGCGCGCCCATGACCGCACCCTTACCGATGATGAAGCCGACGCTGCTATGAAGCGGGTGGTCAAAGCCCTGGACAAAATGGGCATCAGCCTGCGGAGTTGACCGAAAAAAAGGACAACTGCCTGGTAATTTGACCGGAATATCGGAATTTTTGCATTTTAATATTGTAATTATTTCAAAAAATGTATATAATGATGTGTACGGAGGTGACTTTACCGTGACAGATAAGACCATGACATTTAGAATCGGTGATGAAAAAGAGGATGTTATGAAGGATACCTTAACCCAGGTGTTTGACGCCCTGCGGGAAAAGGGGTACAATCCCATTAACCAGATCGTAGGCTATCTGCTGTCTGAGGATCCCACCTACATCACCACCCACAACAATGCCCGCAGCCTGATCCGCCGGATCGACCGGGACGAGTTGTTGGCCGCTATGGTAAAGTCCTACTTAGATTAAAAACGAAGGAGGCGTTCCCTTGGCGAAGAAAGGCGAATTCTTGGAATACAAAGGCAGACCGCTGGTACGCTGCGGCAACACCATTTACTACGGCAGTATGGCCGACCCGTTCGTTGTGTGCCTGAAGGTACAGAGTGAGAAGAAGCAGGGCGACCAAACCATTGCCGACAAAGTGATCATTCAGCTGCTGAATACGGACGAGCAGATCTCGCCCAAAGAGCAGGTGATCAAAAAGAGCGAAAAGACCGGCCTGTTCAACGCGCTGGATCTGGGTGCCGTTTGGCTGGAAAGAGCCTTAAAGAAAAACGCGTAATCCCAAGTAACCAAAAGAACCGAGTGCAGTTTGCACTCGGTTTTCTTTATTGCCTGTTTCCGACGGCCTGCTCTTATTGCGGATTGCACAAGGGCGGGGGCGTTTTTTTATGCAATATGTGAATTGACTTCACCGGATCGACAACTTATAATTAAGATAAGGGTAATTTTACGCACTTTTGCAACGGAAGGGGCAACTGGATATGAAGAAGAATTTACGCAGCCTATTGTGCGGTCTGCTGGCACTGGTGCTGGTGTGTTCCTGCGCCGGCGCAGCCTTCGCCAAGGACAACGGCGCCACACCGGTAATCTCTGTGCACGGCATGGGCGGCTCCGGCCTGTACCTAAACCCGGGCACGGAGGATGAGCAGCAAGTGGGCGTGTTTGACGCCAAAAGTCTGCTCAGCCGCGGCGGACTCATCCAAAATGTGCTGGCTGCCGTCGGCGGCAAGCAAACGGACCCGAACACCGTCATTGACCAAATCGCCGATTTAATGAGCGACTACCGCAACATCGCCTGCGATGAGGACGGCAACAGTCTTTACAATGTAGGCATCGCCAACTACTGGACCGACAGTCTAAAAAACCACCCGGGCTACCTGTCCGGCACCAGCAACGAGCCGGCCATTTGCCGCCAAGTGGCGCAGAATATCGGCGCAGACAAAGTGTATGCCTTTAACTACGATTGGCGACTGGACGCCTGCGAAACGGCTGCCAAGCTGGCAGACTTTGTGAGTCAGGTCAAAGCCAAAACCGGTAAAAAGCAAGTGACCCTGATCGGCAGTTCAGAGGGCACGGTGATCCTCAGCGCCTACATAGATCAGTACGGCGATCGGGGTGACATCCGCCGTCTGGTGATGATCAACGGGGCGCTCACCGGCGTGTCCGTCACCAAGCTGTTTTGCCAGGATCTGCTGTTTGACGCGGATGTGGTCAAGAAATACTTGGACCGGGTGACCACCTCTTACCATAACCCGGACTTTGACTTTAGCCAGCTGAACCGGCTGGCAAACAGCCTGAATGTGAGCTACCTGTGCGACTTTTTGACCCAAGTAGCAGAGGACCCTGCACTGGTGGAGCGTGTGTATAATGAGATCTTTTACCCGGTGTTCGGCTGCATTCCCATGCTGTGGGAGTTTATCCCCTATGATGATTTTGACGACAGCGTGGATGCCATGACCGCCATCGGCTTTTTAGACCAAAGCAGCGGCCTGTATAAGAAGATCACCCGCTATCATAAGGTGCAAAAGCGCCTGCCCGGCAATCTGAAAGCCATGCAAAAGGCCGGCACCGATGTGGTGATCGTAGCCAACTACGGCCTGCCCAATATTCCCATCAACTCTGCGTATGCCAATCAGACAGATATTCTCATTGACACCAAATACGCTTCCGTGGGAGCCACCACGGCGGACTACGGCAAGACCTTGAAGCGCACCGGCGCCCACGTGTCGCCGGACCGTATTGTGGACGCCGCCACCTGTTTGCTCCCCAACAACACCTGGTTCTTTAAGGGCGTGGCCCATGTGAACTTCTGGTACGACAGCCAAGCCACCAAATTCTTGGCCGGACTGATCACCAACCCGAAGAAAAAGCAGTCTGTGCAGACAGTAAAAGCCGCCACCGGCAACGGCCAGTTTGTCAATACGGACGAGAAGCAAAACATTGTACCCTTTAGCGCCGGCAAGAGCACAAACAGCAGCGGTACGAAGAACACCAATCCCAAGAACACCGCGACCGCAGCTATGAAGTCCCCTGCCACCGGCGCCCATTGGAGCCTGGCAGTGGGCGGCTCCGGTTTGGCCGCCTCCGGCTTGCTCTTTGCCCTGTACGCTCTGTTTGGCAAAAAGAAGAACGACGCAGCCACAAAATAATATCTATACTTAAACCAGCGCCCCCTTGCATAAGCAAGGGGGCATTTTTTTACCCAAAATTCGAAAAAATTGCGGGCCTATGTAGGCATCGGCCCCTACTTACCAATCCCT
>UMCJ01058414.1_pt1 | contig 12832 bp, 8 predicted proteins | sample 1964171 | NCBI WGS metagenome assembly UMCJ01 (sample SAMEA4835962, study PRJEB28245) | human gut metagenome | biome: gut microbiome; material: fecal sample | place: Denmark | collected 2008
GAACACGCCCGGTTCCATTTTTGGAAATAATCTTTGAAAAAAGCATAATCGTCTCTCTGTTAACTGAATCTTCCCGTAATATAATCCTCCGTTTCTTTCAGGGAGGGATTGGAAAAAATCTTTTCCGTAGCATCAAATTCCACCAGCCTGCCCAACATGAAAAAACCGGTCAGGTCCGAAACGCGCGTAGCCTGTTGCATATTATGGGTGACCACAATGATGGTAAACTTGTCCTTGAGACGGTGCATCAGCTCTTCCACCCTCACCGTCGCAATGGGGTCCAGGGCGGAACAGGGTTCGTCCATCAGCAGGATGCGCGGCTTCACGGCAATGGAACGGGCAATGCACAGCCGCTGCTGCTGGCCGCCGGAAAGACCATTGGCGGAAGCATGGAGACGGTCCTTTACCTCATCCCAAAGAGCGGCATGCCGCAGGCTTTCCTCCACAGCCTCGTCCAGAATGCCGCGTTTTTTTACCCCCGCCAGCTTCAATCCGTAGGCTACATTCTCATAAATGCTCATCGGGAAAGGGTTGGACTTCTGGAAAACCATGCCCACCTCCCGGCGCAGACGAATGGTATCCAGGGAAGGAGAAGTCACGTCCACCCCATCAATGCGGATGGAGCCTCCCGTAACGCGCGCCTCCGGAATACGGTCATTCATCCGGTTGATACAGCGCAGCAGCGTAGACTTCCCGCACCCGGAAGGGCCGATGAACGCTGTCACCCTGTTCCTGGGGACTTTCATGGTGACGTTGAACAGGGATTGCTTGCTCCCATAACAAAAATCCAGGGAATCCACCTCTACGGCGGTCTGGTCGGCTGCTGCTGGATGCGGAGTCATGTTCTTCTAATGGCGCGTCCTGCGCCTCTGGACGCATGGTATCCCAAAAACAGGGCTCCCTGGCTACTCCGGGTTTGTGACGATTTCTTAACCAGGATTCTCTTCCTCACCATGGGGGCAGGAGGGTATCACTACCCCGTCTTCCGCCATGAACGGCCCCGCCGGACGGAAACGGAAGACGCAACACACCAAAAAAGACGCCATGAAATTTGTCGCCAAAATCCTGACCATCGCCGCCGCCCTCAGCTCCCTGAGCATGGGCGCCAACCAAGTGACCGTTGACAGCAGCATCAAGCCGTATGCGCCCACCAGCGGCGTTTCCGGCAACCTGAACGCCGTCGGCTCCGATACGCTGAACAACCTGATGACCCTCTGGGCGGAAGGATTCAGCAAAAAATATCCCAGCGTCAAAGTCGGCGTTGAAGGCAAAGGCTCTTCCACTGCGCCGCCCGCCCTCACGGCAGGCACGGCCCAGCTCGCCCCCATGAGCCGCCAGATGAAGCGGGAGGAAATCGCCGCCTTTGAAGCCAAATACGGCTACAAGCCGACGGAAATCAAAGTGGCCCTGGACGCCGTGGCCTTCTTTGTCAACAAGAACAATCCCATCCAGGCCCTTACCCTGGCGCAGATCGACTCCATTTTCTCCTCCACTTTCAAGCGCGGCGGCTCCAACATCACCGACTGGGGCGATGCGGGGGTGCCCTCCATGAAAGGAAAAGCCATCTCCATTTACGGCAGAAACAGCGCCTCCGGCACGAACGGGTTCGTGAAGGAAATAGCCCTGAAAAAAGGGGACTATAAAAACTCCGTGAAGGAACAGCCCGGTTCCTCCGCCGTCGTGCAGGGCATCAGTTCCGACGAACAGGGAATCGGCTATTCCGGCATCGGATACGTCACCTCCGGCGTAAAAACCCTCTCCCTGGCGGAAAAAAGCGGAAAGGCGGCGGTACAGCCTTCCTACGATAACTGCATCAACGGAACATACCCGCTCTCCCGTTACCTGCTGATTTACGTCAACAAGAAACCGGGAGAACCCCTGGACACCCTGACCAGGGAATTCATCAAATTCATCGTATCCAAAGACGGCCAGGAAATCGTGACCAAGGACGGTTATTACCCGATTCCCGCCAAAGTCAGCGCAGAAGTGCTCAAGAGCATTGAATAAACACGCCCTTCCCGTGCCGTAAACACATGCCGGGGCAGGACTCCGGCCCGCCCGCCGGAGTCCTGCCCTCCAACTTCTCCTCTCTGCCGTCATGAGTTCCAATGCTCCCTCCCCCGCACCTTCCAGAAAGCCCAAACCCGTTCCGGAACGCTTTCAGGTGGCAAAAACCACGCTGTGGTTTGACCGCATCATGACCAAAACCATCATCGGCGGAGGATTCACCGTCATTATAGCCGTTTTCGGCATTCTTTTCTTCCTGCTGGCCGTTACGATTCCTCTCTTCCAGAGCGCGGACGTGGAAGAACGGCAGCACCCCTCGCCCTCCTCTCCGGTTCCGGGAACCTGGGGCCTGGACCCTTCCGGCACGCTTCCCTTTGTCTACGGCAACGGGAAAAACATCTTCTTCCTGGACAAAACTACCGGGAACCTGTCCTCCGTTCCCGTTTCCCTGCCGGACGGCGAAACCGTCTGCGCCCATTCCTATGATGCATCCCTCACCGCCTACCCCATCGCCACAGAATCCGGCAAGGTGGGCCTCATCCATGTTCATTCCGGACTCAACGTCCACGGCCGGACGAATGCCCACGGCCCGGACAAAGCCGGAGCGGAAGCCGGCCCTCTCTACCCCCTGACGGAAAGCGGCTCCGTCCCCGGCAAAATATCCGGCATAGCCTATGCGGACGCGGGAGAACGGAAAATATTTACCGCAACCGTGGAGACGGAACAGGGCACGCGCCTCCTGCTGATGACGCTGGAAGAATCCCGCCCCCTGCTTCATGAGGGAGAACTGGCGCCTTCCGGATTCCATGACCTGACGGACCAGCTGGAAGGCCGCCCCACGGCCATGCTGCCCGGAGCCTCCGGAGACAGCCTCGTCATCGCTACGGATGCGGACAAACTTCTTTACTTCTCCTATGATGAAGACGGGGAAACATGGGTCAGACGCCAGATGATTCCGACCCCGCTGGGGAAAGGGGAAAAAATGACTTCCGTCAACTGGCTTTTCGGAGACATGTCCCTGGTCATAGGAGGCGACAGGGGAAGCCTTAAGATTTTCAGCCTTTATCCCCATTCCCGCCCGGACGGAACTTCCCTGCGCCTCTTCGGCCAGACCAGGCAATTCTCTCCCATGGACGGTCCGGTGCAGCATTACGCGGCATCCGGCATCAACCGTTCCTTCCTGGTCTCCACTCCGCGGGAACTCAGGCTCTGCTACGGAACCACGGCCGACATCCGCTGGAACAGCGGACCTCTGGAATTCGTTCCGGTCCAACTGGCCGCCAATGCGGAATTCAACGCCGCCATTGCCGTGGACCCATCAGGAAACATCCATTTCTTCTCTCTGGAAGACAAGCACCCGGAAGCCGGCGCCAAAGCCCTGGTCGGGAAAATATGGTATGAGGGGTACGATTCTCCCAAATGGCTCTGGCAATCCGTGGGCGGCACGGATGATTATGAATCCAAGCTGTCCCTGATGCCCCTGGTCTTCGGCACGCTGAAAGGCACCCTGTACGCCCTTGTCTTCGCCGTCCCGGTAGCGGTCACGGCCGCCATTTACACGGCCCACTTCATGGCCCCTGCCGTCAAACGGGTGGTAAAACCCGTCATGGAAATCATGGCCTCCCTTCCTTCCGTAGTGCTGGGCTTCTTCGGCGCCCTTTACCTGGCCCCCAGAATGGAAGACAAAGTCCCCGCACTGCTCTGCATGGCCGTCCTCATTCCCGGCCTGGCGGCCCTCATCGCATGGTTCTGGACCACCCGGCCCGCAGCCTGGCGCAACAAATTCAGCCGCGGTGTGGAATACATCGTCATGACCCCCGTCATCCTGCTCTGCGCCTGGTTCTGCTGGGAATACCTGGGCTACTGGCTGGAACAGCCCCTCATCAGCCTCTGCCGCAGCGTCATGGGCCTGTGGGGCGACGGGGACTTCCAGGCCGCCAGTTTCGCAGATCTGTGGCGCAACGGCTTCGGCATGCCCTATGAACAGCGCAACTCCCTGGTGGTTGGATTCATCATGGGCTTTGCCGTCATCCCTGTCATCTTCACCATTTCCGAGGACGCCCTGAGCAACGTCCCCCCTTCCCTCATCGCCGCCTCGGAGGCTCTGGGGGCCAGCCGCTGGCAGATGGTCCGCACCGTTGTTCTTCCGGTGGCTTCCGCAGGCATTTTCTCCGCCCTGATGATAGGTCTGGGCCGAGCCGTGGGGGAAACCATGATCGTACTGATGGCCACGGGAAACACCCCCATCATGGACTGGAATATCTTCAACGGCATGCGCACCCTCTCCGCCAACATCGCCACGGAACTGCCGGAGGCGGCGCAGGACTCCACCCACTACCGGGTCCTCTTCCTGGGCGGCCTTATCCTCTTCTCCATGACATTCATTCTGAACACTCTGGCGGAAATAGTGCGCCAGCGTCTCCGCAAACGCTTCAACGTCGTGTGAACCATCCATCCCTTTCCCTCCCATCCATCCACCTTCCATGAAACAGGACTTCAGCCTTCCGCCCGCCCCCAAACGTCCCCTGGGGGAAGTCAATATCTGGCTCGCCTCCATCGGACTCTCCCTGGGCCTCATCATGATTTTCGGCCTGCTGGGCATCATCGTCTTCAACGGTCTGGAGGCCTTCTGGCCCAAAACCATCCATGAACTGACGCTCGCCCCTTCTTCAAAAGAAGAACAACCGCTTGTCCTGTACGCCGGCATCACAAAGGACCAGACGCGCCACGTCCCCGCAGACCCCGCCCATCCCGGCTCCACAGCCAGAGACGTGCGGGAATACCAGCTTTTCACCGGCAGCAAGGAATCCTATGGACAATCCTACCGCTATGTGGACGCGCACAATGTCACTGCCTCCGCCACCCCCAAAGGCCTTCTGTGCCTGGAACGCATGGAGGGAGGGAAAGCCCTGGTCAAACCTCTGGAACTCAAGCTGGCCTCCGGAGAAACCATCCCCGCCGCCTCACCGGAATTCATGGAGGCTTTCCGCCGCGTGCTGGACCGGGAAACAGACCTGAGGGACAGGGTCAAAACCATTGACACCAGGGACATCGGCTCCGTCAATACCCGTCTGGCGGACGTCAGACTGGATATCAAGGCCATAGAACGTTCCTACGACATCCGGGAAGAAAACGGACAGCGTACGGCCGTCCCCAGGAAAAACCCCATTCTCACGGATATGGACGACCCGGCCAGTGAACTGGACCGGCTCCGCGCCAAAGAGGAACAGCTCAATGCCGAATACGCCCGGTACACCGCGGAAGCAGCCAAACTGAGGGCTCAACAGGGCCGAGACTCTCTTGTGTATGCCCTGGGAGACGGGGAAAGAAAGGAAATCCGCATGGATAAAATCGTTTACGGCTACCAGCCGAATGACCTGGGGTTCTTCGGCAAATGCGGCGTCTTCCTCCACAACCTGTACCATTTCATCACGGATGATCCGCGGGAAGCCAACACGGAGGGCGGCATCTTCCCCGCCATTTTCGGCACCTTCATCATGACTTTGCTCATGAGTGTGCTGGTCACGCCCGTGGGGGTCATCGGAGCCATCTACCTGAGGGAATACGCCAGACAGGGGACTCTGGTTCAGGCCGTGCGCATCTGCGTGAACAACCTGGCGGGCGTGCCTTCCATCGTCTTCGGCGTTTTCGGCCTCGGCTTCTTCGTTTACTATCTGGGAGGGAGCATCGACGAACTTTTCTACTGGAAAAAGCTGGCTGTGGACAACACCCCCACCTTCGGGACCTCCGGCATCCTGTGGGCATCCCTCACGCTGGCCCTGATGACGCTGCCCGTAGTCATCGTCTCCACGGAGGAGGCACTCTCCGCCGTCCCCCGCGGGCTGCGGGAGGCTGCCCTGGCCTGCGGGGCCTCCAAATGGCAGATGATTAAACGCATCATCCTCCCCAGCGCCCTGCCGGGCGTCATGACCGGCCTCATTCTGGCCATGGCCCGTGGCGCCGGAGAGGTAGCCCCACTCATGGTCACGGGAGTGGTCAAGCTGGCCCCCTCCCTGCCCATTGACGGGGAAGGCCCCTTCATCCACCTGGAACGCAAATTCATGCATCTGGGCTTTCATATCTACGACGTGGGCTTCCAGTCTCCGGACTCGGACGCCGCCCAGCCCATGGTTTTCGCCACCACGCTGCTCCTCATCCTGCTGGTGGTGGCCATGAACCTCACGGCCATCCTCATCCGCAACCGCCTGCGCAAAAAATACGCGGCCTCCAGCTTCTAACCCCATTTCCTTCACCATCCCATGACTGAACCAGCCGCCGCAGACGACGAGCCCATCATTGAAGTGGAAGACTTCTCCTTCTTTTACGGGAGCAAACAGGTTCTCTTCAACATCGGCATGACCTTTGAAACCAACCGGGTAACCGCCCTCATCGGGCCCTCCGGCTGCGGAAAATCCACGCTGCTCCTCAACATCAACCGCATGAACGACCTGGTCCCGGACGTGCGCCACCAGGGGGATATCCGCATTGACGGCACCAGCCTGTATGACCCGCGCGTGGAAGTCATCTCCCTGCGCAAGCGCGTAGGCATGGTCTTCCAGAAATACAACCCTTTCCCTAAAAGCATTTATGAAAACATCGTCTTTCCCCTCCGTGTGGCCGGCCGCAACAGGCGCGCGGAACTGGACGAAACCGTGGAACGAAGCCTGAAGGGAGCCGCCCTGTGGGATGAAGTGAAAGACAAGCTGCATGAAAGCGCCTACGGCCTTTCCGGCGGCCAGCAGCAGCGGCTGTGCATCGCGCGCGCCATTGCCAACCGCCCCCAAATCCTGCTGATGGATGAACCCTGCGCCGCCCTGGACCCTATCGCCACCTTAAAAATAGAGGACCTGATGGAAGACCTGAAAAAAGAACTCACCATTGTCATCGTCACCCATAACATGCAGCAGGCCACACGCATCGCGGACCGGACCGCCTTCATGTACATGGGCCGCCTGGTGGAATACGGGGAAACGTCCCAAATCTTCACCAATCCTACGGAAAAAGAAACGGAAGCCTACATTACGGGCCGTTTCAGCTAAAAGCCCATTACCAAACCATTCTCCTCATGACATCCTCCGGCAATCACATCCTCCCCCACTACGACGCGGCCCTGAACGCTATCCGCCTCCGCGTCAATGCCATCTGCGGCAGCCTGCTGAAATACATGGACATTCTGGAACGGGTCATTTCCGGCCCGGACAGCGACGGGGCCAACAGCATCATTGCGGACAGCGACCCGCTGCAGGAAGAAACCCGGCAGGTTCTCTCCCTCTGCTCCTCCGTACTCACCCAGTTCCATCCGCTGGGACGCGACCTGAGGCTCGTCATCACCTTCTCCCGATGCGGGGACAAGCTCCAGGAATGCATGGAGGAAGTAACGGGTATCGCCAAGCATGCCAAGGCCTCCATCAGGCATCAGGAATCCCTCTCCCCGGATATTGTGCTCCCTCTGCTGGAAATGGCCGTATCCGAATTCAGAGACGCCGCCAGGTGTCTGGAAACGCAGGATGTGGACGCCGCCAGGGAAATACGCCTGCGCGACAAAAAACTGGACAAAGCCCATCGCAAAGCACTGGCCCTTCTGGTCTCCCCCGAACGGGAGGACTCCCCTTCCCTCAACGTCAACCTTCTCTTCATTATCCGTTCTCTGGAACGGATAGGAGACATTGCCAAAACCATCGCCGCCACCGTCGTCTTCCTGAAGGAAGCCACGGATATCCGCCACGGAAAAGAAAGATAAAACCATTCCTGCCCGCACGCTCATTCCGCCCGGCCGACGCTGAAACAATACACGGCGGGGTTAATCAGGGCCAGGGGAAGATAAAACACGGCAAAGGAAAGGGAGCCGCCATACAAAACCAGGCACAGGATGGACATGACAAACAGCACGCTGATTTTCAAGCTCCGCGCCCAGTCCAGACGATGCACCAGCGAGACCAGGGCGGCGCACACAAAACCAATAACCGCGCACAACACGCCGCCCAGGGTCAGAAACTGCATGTAGCTGGAACAGAACTGCTCCAGCCACCGCACATTATCCGGCCCCGGAGGATTCCCTTCCCAGGCAAAAACACCCGGCGGCAACAGCACCCACAACAGCACGGAAAAAAATACCAGACGGTCCGTATTAAGGCGATAAGTCATGCGCTTTCATGATACCATTTCCGTGCACGGGATAACAAGGGAAATCGCCCGTGCGCCGCGGTTCCGGGAACAGCAGGATTTACAAGGGGGCAAAGGCGGACTCTCCGGCTCCATTAACGGCTATTCCGTCTATTTCCACCAGCCAGCCGGGGCGGCAGACAGGGGCCTTCAGCATCACATGCGGCACAGCGGCCAGCGGAGAGTCCATCAGCCGGTTCCGGACCGTTTCCCGGTCCGCCCAGTCGCGCAGGTACACTACGGCCTGCTTCAGGTCGGACAGGCTTCCCCCGCTCCTTTCCATCAGGGCGCTCATATTTTCCAGGGTGCGGGCCGTCTGGCCCACCACGTCCCCCGGATGGACAATGTTTCCCTCCGCGTCAATACTGGCGGTGCCGGAAAGGAAATAATGGGAGCGGTCCCCGTACACAATACGGACGCCGCGCTCAAAGGCCACCCGGTACACATGCGTGGGGGACAGGTAGTCCGGCGCTTCCATGTACCGGACCTGCCCGGGCTCCAGCCCCGCGATGCCCAGACTGTCCATATGCAGCAGGCGGCCCGGCAGCTCCGTACAGCCTTCAATGCCGGTACTGGCGATGAAATGGCTCTCCGGAGTCAGCCCGTAACGGTCAAAGCATCCGTTGCGGCCTTCCACCAATCCCCGGTAGTTGTTGTCAATGTCCCGGCAATAAATCCAGGTGCGGTGAATCAAATCCGGCACGGTTCCCCCCTGTAAGGCGGCAATCCGGTCCAGCCAGCGGAATTCCTCCCGCATCTGGCCGCAGCTGTCCGGGGAGGAGAATTCCCTCTTGCCCGCCAGGAACAGCCGGTAATGAGCGCGGAGGGCTTCCACGACCGTTCCGCCCTGTTCCGCCATATGCCTTTTTCCCAACATTCCGCCGATGTGCCAGGCTTCCAGAGCCACGCGGGCCCCGTTCGCAGGGGGCTGGCCAACCATGGAAACATAGGAGTTCCTCTCCCCTATCATCCGCCGCAGCGCAGCCGACTGGCGCACCGGGTCGCTGACATGGAAACGCAACAGGAATTCATCTTCCTCCCCTCCCCCCAGATTGCGGTACCTGGTCATCAGGGAATGCAGTTCTTCCTCAAAACTTGCGCCCGGCTCCGCCGTCATGCAGAAGAAGCGTTCTTCCGCCCCGTTTTTTCCGGACCATTCCAGTTGTTCAGGTGCATTCGCCGTCATCATGCCCTCCCGCCCCTTTACAGGGACTGCACGTAATTGATCAAATCCTCCAGTTCACGGTTATTCAGGGAACTCGTCTTCCCTCGGATATCCCCCGGATTGCATGTCGTGATGGCTTCCCGGATCGTCTTCGCACGGCCGTCGTGCAGGTAAGGGGCGGTCCGCCACACTTCCGCCAGGGAGGGCACCAGAACGCTTTTACCTTCATCCAGCCCCGTGGCCGTCCCCGTGGACACCAGTTCCTTGGTAGTGAAGTAAGGATGGGGGTGGCACCGCACGCACCCGGCTGTTTTAAACACTTCCCTGCCCCTCCGGGCAGATTCGGACAAGGAACCCCTTTCCACGCCGGGAGCATGGCACTGGGCGCACCCCTCCCCCCCTGTCTGCTGTTTGGAAGGGGTATGCGCCACCAGGAACGGGCTGGGAACTTCCTTCATGTTTTTCAGGTATGCATTCACGCATTCCGCCAATTCACCGGAAGGTTCCAGAAACTGGATGTGCACAAAGCCTGCCGTCACGGCCACTTCCGCAGAGGCGCGGACGCCCAGCGTCATCACCGGGCTTGTCCGGTGGGAAAGGAACATGGTGCGCGTATTTTTCGGGTTGCCCATGCCGTCATTCAGCAGATCCCAGTTCAGGCCGTCCACCCGGCCGTCCGGGTGGCAGGTGGCGCAGCTCTGCCACCCCTGGAAGCAATGGGAGGCATCATTAAAATACCGTTCCCCCAGTTTTTCCCGGGAAGGCCGGAATTGGCCGTTCAGGGGAATTGCCCTGGATTTGCAGGCATCCTTCAGGGAGACTTCCGCCAGAGAATCAGAAAAGTAGCCGGCTACATAAACGTTTTTCCCATCGGAGGCCACGGAGCGCGGGCCGTTCAAGGGCAGCGCGATCCGGGTGCGGAGACCGTGCAGGAAACCAAGCCTTTCGGAAACCGGCTCATTGCCCCGGCCTTCCCGCTTCATGCGCTCCAGCAGGGCCGGGAAATCAATTACGGAGAGTTCATGCGTCCCCGCATGCGTCACAAACAGTTTTCCGCCATCTCCGGAAAAAGAAACGCCCCACGGGTTGGCCGCCCCCGCATCCGGGTCATCCAGCAGAACGGGATGGGGCTTGTCCGGCTCGTCCGTATCGATAACCGTCACGGCATTCGTGTTCATCCAGCCGCGGTCCAGCTGCGTGGTGGGCACCTGGTACCGGCTCAATACATGCGCCACGGCCAGATAGCGGCCATCCGGGCTTATCGCCATGCCGCGCACGCCCTGCGTCCCGTTGGAAAGCGGGAAATGGACAGCTTTTCCTTCTTCCACCAGAGTCAGCGCGGCAGCCGTGAAATCCCCGTCCGCAGCCCCGGCCGGCAAATGGCCGGCAGCCCAGATTTTCCTGCCGTCCGGAGAAACGGCCAGCGCTACGGGTTCACGGGGGACATTCCAGGAATCCAGCACGGTTCCGGTAGCGGCGTCCATTTCCAGCACGCGGGAATCAAACCGGCAGGCCACATACAGCTTTTCCCCCCGCACCACGGGAGACATGGGCGTATGCCCGGCAGGAAAAGAACGCTTCAACGCCCCGCTTTCCAGATCCACTACTTCTACTGCTCCGCGCGGGCCGCCTTCCGCCACATAGGCCGTTGCTCCATCCACGGCCATTCCGTTGGGAGGCTGGGCCAGCCGGATGCTTTTCACCTTTTCCCCGGAAGCAGGATCCACCAGTTCCAGCACGCAGCTCTCATGCCCCAGCACGGCAACCAGGTGATCGACGACCTTCACATCCACCGGAGCCAGCGGGCCGGAAGCAGCATCCGGTCCCTGCCTGCATGAAATGAGGGCCAGCAGGCAGCAAAGGGCAGTCGCAAAAGCGCGGAACATTTTTGTCAGTTTCATGGCAATTTCAACAATCAGTCTTCTATGATCACCCGGAACCCCACATTGTACACCGGACGCCAGCCGGGATATCCCCAGCGCCAGGAGGACGTGGCCCTCCTGGGACGGTCATACCAGGAACCGCCGCGCACCGCACGGGGAACACGGGAGTCCAGACCTTCATTGCGCCCGTCCCCTTCCTTCCAGGGGTAAGGCCTGTATTCGGAACGGGTCCATTCCGCGGCATTGCCTATCATGTCGTACAATCCGTAGGCATTCGGCGTGTAACTCTTGACGGGGGCCAGGTGGAGCTTCCCGTCATTGTATTTCTCATCCCTCGGCACGAAGTCCCAGAAACGGTTGGGATTTTTAATCGGCCTGGGATCCACGCCGGAAACGGCCAGTTCCTTCAGCGTCACGTCCCCCAGGTTGGCATACGCGGAAAAATCCGCATCCCGCTCCCCGAAAAAGAAATCCGTATCAGCTCCCCCCCTGGCCGCGTATTCCCACTGCGCTTCCGTAGGCAAGGTCACTTTTTTCCCGGTTTTCCCGGAAAGCCAGCAGCAAAATTCCATGGCCCTGGCCCAAGGCACCCGGATGACGGGAAAACGCGGATCGGCATCCATGTCGTAGCCGGGCCTCACCTGGTCCTTGTAATGCATGTCATACCATCCGTTAGCATACTCCGGGTCGAAGCGGCGGTATTGCTCCAGTGTCACTTCCGCCTCTCCCATCCAGAACGGCCTTTCAATCCCCACCGTGGAAACAGGACGTTCCGCCGGTGTTTCCCGTTCATTCCCCATCCTGAACTTCCCTGCGGGAATGCGGCGGAATGTCATGTTCACGCCGTCGCCCAAATCCACAGTCAGCGTTTCATTACGCGGTTCCGGAACGGGAACGCTCTTTCCTCCGGTGCGAGCAATGGGCTTCCCGGCGTCAGGTTTGGAAACGCCGGCGCTTCTCCGGAACAGGGAATCCTTCATCGTCACGTAATTACGTTCCGCTCCTGAAAATCTGCCGTGCAGGTCATAACGGCGTTTCAGCAGCCCTTCATTGCGCTCTCCCGGCCATTCGCCCAGATAGGGGGCGTTCATGTCCATCCACGTGACCAGGCGGTTCCAGTCCTCCTGCGGCATTTCCACGCCATGGTGGCCTTTTTTAAGGAGCTGGTAAAGCTCCGACGTATCCGCGAAAAACTCCGTGGGGGCCAGCCCCAGATAGTTCCCCTCCGGGCCGTTGCGGCGCACATAGGGGTGCAGGTTCCAATAAGAGACGGAACCGGGGGCGGGAGCCCCCTTGACGGCCTCCAATGTCATGAAATCCGGCACTCCTCCACGGGCCTTGCTTTCCGCTGTGTGGCAGCGTATGCAATGGCGGTCCAGCACGGGCTGCACTTCATTCATGAAGGAGAAAGTGCGCGCCGGACCGTACCACGGAACAATAGGAGCGGGTTTCTGGCGGGAAGCCATGACGGCCCTGGCGGGGGGAGCGCAGTTCTGCCGTTCATGGCAGCCGATGCAGCTGAGCGTTTCCCCCGGCATGGCGGTAAACCAGCTCCGCATCAGCGCCAGGGCGCGCCCCTCCCCGTCCAGCACCTGAAGCGTCAGAGGCTGGCAGG
>UMCJ01007120.1_pt1 | contig 12727 bp, 9 predicted proteins | sample 1964171 | NCBI WGS metagenome assembly UMCJ01 (sample SAMEA4835962, study PRJEB28245) | human gut metagenome | biome: gut microbiome; material: fecal sample | place: Denmark | collected 2008
TCTGTTGTTTACTTAATGAATTAAATAGTAAAAAAATAAGCTATTAACTGTGCTCTGGCTGAGAATTTTTCATTTTCCAGTAATTCTTTAAGCTGTTTTTTATCTGCAAATAATGGCTGAATATATTCGTCCGCTTCCGTCTGCGGATTGAATTCACCTTCTACTTCTGCTATAACAACCCATGCTGATGAATCACTTAAATCAGGAGCTGCATAAGCTGGCGGAAGTATTTTGCAGATTTTTTTAATGTGCAATCCAGTTTCTTCTCTAAGTTCCCGCCTGGCACATTTCTCCACTGACTCACCATCTTCAGAATGTCCTGCTGGCATATTGTAAATAAACTGGTTTACACCCATACGGAATTCTCTCAACAGCAAAAGCTCATCATCCCGGAAACCAACAATCACAACACCAGAGGCATTCTGCCCAATCTCATCTGGTTTTTCATAATCGAAATTACTTACCATTTCGTAGAGTTTCTCGTTGCCTTCGGTATTCGTATAATTCAGTGTATAACTTTTCAAAAAACGTGTATTTCGGTTTTTAATCATAGAATTTAATACAGGAACTTTCTTTTCACACATAATAATCCTTTCTAATTTTTGATTTGCCGCAGGCAAAGGAAACGCTCTCCAAGAGAGATGTCTTTGGCCGCCGGAATAATAGCAGATTCAAGAATCCTCAAATCTTTTCGGAATTAAATTCTGAGTTTTCTTCAGCAGCCAAAGCCTGACTCCAGAAAGAGAAATAATCCATATTTGCGACTAAAGTCACAAATATGGATTATTTCTTTTTCTGAGGTCGTCTGTTCACCTGAGTAAGCCAGAATTAATCTAGCATCTCCTTGAGAATCTGATTAACCATCGCTGGATCTGCTTTTCCTTTCATTGCTCTCATTGTCTGGCCTACGAAGAATCCCATAGCTTTCTTCTTACCTGCTTTATAGTCTTCTACAGACTTTGGATTGTTAGCAACGATTTCTTCAATTACTTTTCGTAATGCGCCTTCGTCGTTGACGGTCTTTAATCCGTTTTCCTCTACATAAACTTCTGGATCTACGTCCTCGTCAAAGATTGCTTCGAATACTTTCTTAGCTACTTTACGGTTGATTGCTCCAGATTCGATCATTTGAATCATTTTTACAAGGTTTGCAGGGCTGAAATGGATGTCGGATGCTTCCATTTCTTTTTCTTTTAAGAGACGCATAATGTCTCCCATGATCCAGTTGGATACTTCTTTGGCTGCTGCACCAAGTTCGATACAGGATTCAAAGAGATCAGTAAGTGTCTTATCTTCTGTAATGATATTGATGTCATATTCAGGAAGTCCGAACTGTTCTTTGTAACGTGCCTGTTTTTCATCACGGAATTCTGGCTGACGGCTGCGAATTTCGTCTAACCACTCGTCAGAGATTACGATTGGAGTAAGGTCTGGTTCTGGGAAATAGCGATAATCCTGTGCGTCTTCTTTGGAACGCATTGGGTAGGAATATTCTTTGTCATCATCCCATCTTCTTGTTTCCTGTACAACTTTTTTGCCATCTTCAATTAAGTCGATCTGACGTTCCATCTCGCCCTCGATTGCTCTTGCGATTGCGCTAAAGGAGTTTAAGTTCTTCATTTCTGTTCTTGTTCCAAACTCTTCTGCTCCCACTTCGCGAACGGATAAGTTGACGTCTGCTCGCATGGAACCTTCCTGAAGCTTACAGTCAGATGCTCCAAGATACTGGATGATCATACGAAGCTTTTCAAGGTAGGCGATAACTTCTTCTGCGGAACGCATATCTGGTTCAGATACGATTTCAATTAAAGGTACACCGCTTCGGTTAAAGTCTACTAAAGAGTTACCTGTTGATGGGTCATGTACTAACTTTCCTGCATCTTCTTCCATATGAATCTCGTGGATTCGTACATTTTTCTTTCTGCCATCTACATCAATTTCTACGTGACCGTTGCGGCAGATTGGAAGATAGAGCTGGGAAATCTGGTAGTTCTGTGGGTTGTCCGGATAGAAATAGTTCTTACGGTCAAACTTGCAGTACTGAGTGATTGTGCAGTTTGTTGCAAGACCTACTGCTGCCGCATATTCCACAACCTGCTTATTGAGTACAGGAAGAGAACCTGGCATTCCGGTACATACAGGACATGTATGTGTATTTGGCGCACCGCCGAAAGCTGTGCTGCATCCACAGAAAATCTTTGTTCTTGTGGCAAGTTCTACATGAACTTCGAGACCAATGACGGTTTCATATTGTTTACTCATTCTATTTTTCCTCCTTTCCGCTCAGACTCCAGTTTGTAAATTCACGGCTCTGTTCAAATGCATATGCTGCACGAATGATATTTTTCTCTTTAAAGCAGTCACCGATGAACTGGATACCAATTGGAAGGCCTTTGCTGTCGAGACTTCCCGGAACACTGATTCCCGGAAGACCTGCAAGGTTTACGGAAATGGTATAAATGTCTCCAAGATACATTTTAATCGGGTCACTTAAACTTTCACCAAGCTTTGGGGCAGTTGTTGGAGCTGCCGGTCCTAAAATGACATCATATTTTGCAAATGCTTTATCAAATGCCTGTTTGATCAATGCTTTTGTACGAAGTGCCTTTAAATAGTATGCATCGTAGTAACCAGAACTTAATACGAAAGAACCAAGCATAATTCTTCTCTTTACTTCCGGTCCAAATCCTTCAGAACGAGTCTTTTTATACATATTGTGAAGTCCTTCGTAACTTTCTGTACGATAGCCGTATTTTACACCGTCAAAACGGGCAAGGTTGGAGCTCGCTTCTGCAGAAGCGATAACATAGTACGCAGGAATCGCATACTGAACAAGGCTTAAATCAAACTCCTCTACGATAGCACCTTTTTCCTCTAACTTCTTTGCTGCATCAAGAACGGCTGCCTTTACTTCCTCGTCAAGGCCTTCTCCCATGTAGTCTCTGGGAATACCGATACGCATTCCCTTTACATCATCTGTTAAGGCAGAAGTAAAATCATAATCTTCTCTCTTTACAGAAGTAGAATCTTTAGGGTCATGAGAAGCGATTGTTTCAAGAATCGTTGCACAGTCTGTCACATCTTTTGCCATTGGTCCAATCTGGTCAAGGGAAGAACCGTAAGCGATAAGACCGTAACGGGAAACAGTACCATAAGTAGGTTTCATTCCAACAATACCACAGTAAGAAGCTGGCTGACGGATAGATCCACCTGTATCGGAACCTAACGCATAACTACATTCACCTGCGGCAACGGCAGCGGCAGAACCGCCTGATGAACCACCTGGCACATGTTCTGCATTCCACGGATTCTTTGTCACTCCATAATGAGAAGTCTCTGTTGTACTGCCCATCGCAAACTCATCCATGTTTGTCTTACCAATAATAAGGGCACCAGCCTTCTCAAGATTCAAAACTGCTTCTGCTGTATAAGCTGGCTCAAAATTTTCAAGAATCTTAGAACTACAAGTTGTACGAGTCCCTTTTGTACACATATTGTCTTTGACTGCAACTGGTACACCGGCAAGAGGGCCTGTAAGAGTTCCATCATCAATCTTCTTCTGAAGTTCCTCTGCCTTTGCCTGCACTGCTGCTCTTTCCTGTACCGTTACATAACAGTTAAATTTATCTTCTAAAGCGTCAATCGCATCCATAGCCGCATTTGCAGCTTCTAAAACAGATACTTCGCCCGCTTTGATTTTCTTACCCAGCTCAACGGCTGTATAATCCATCAAACCCATGTCTTTCCTCCTAATCAAAAGTCTTAGGAACTACGAAAGCTCCTTCTTTTGCTTCCGGCGCATTTGCCAGAATCTCTTCTCTATCATCTCCATTGGTCACTACGTCTTCTCTGAATACGTTATTTACAGGAAATACGTGACTCATTGGCTCTACTCCACTGGTATCAAGTTCATTCAATGTATCAATATAGTCAAGCATATTTGCCATATCTTTCTTTGCCTGTTCTTTCTCTTCATCGGAAAGTTCAAGCTTGGCAAGAATACCGACATATTCGATTGTTTCGTCTGAAATTATATTTGCCATATTTCAATCTCCTTATTATTTTTACAACTGTCTCTAACTTTTGAATTTATCATATTTACTATGCATAATCAAGTGATTTCTGATTTGCAGGGGGAGGGAGGAATACACAGACGAAGCCGCAGCCCCTGTAATATGTAAAAATGCTTCGTTTCTCTGCGCCCAAACTGCTCATCCGCAATTTGGACTTGCTCTAAGGCGCATTTTTACATATTACAGGGGCTGCGGCTTCTGTGTATTCCAATCCTACAAATCAGTTGAAAAGATTTGGGGATGGGGACAGGAGAAATAGGAATCGTGAAAAATCACTTCAATACTGTAATTATAATTTATATGTCAATCTTTAATATCTCATTTCCCGTAAATCTACAACCTGCTGATAAATCCTCCAAACCCTCCAACATGAAATCTGATTTTACTTCTACAGCCAAAGACAGCTCCCCCAAAGAGACGATAGCCTATATTTGTGGCCTTAGAGCGAGGATTGAATGTGAGCCTATAAGCGAACATTCAACCCGCAGGGATAGAGTCACAAATATAGGCTATCGTCTCTTTGGGGGGGGGCGTCTCCCTGCGAACTAAAACAACATTTCTTCCACTTCTATATGTGTTGGAAGTATCGTTTCCACTTTTACTTCTTCTCCCTTTTTATGCTCCGGACGAAGATACTGGATTCCATTTCTAAGATGTGCTTCAATAAGATTTAGTACATAAATATTGTCAAACCGATTATAAATGGATTCGCCGCCTAACCCTGTCAGGCAGATCAACTGTGTATTTGTTTTATCGGCAAGATTCATTAATGGTTTTAAAAGATGTTCTGCATTAGTCTGGGCAAATGGATTGTCCATCAATAAAACTTTACCTTCATTTTTGTCCATGAAAATGTCAGAATCATCTTTTCGCATATAGTCAAGCAAACTTGATAATATGACAAATGCAGACAGGAAACCTTCTCCTCCTGAGTTTTTTGCTACCTGGTTCCAACTGATCTGCTGTTCCCTCTGTTCTTCAATTTTATAAAGCTGAATCTGAACATTTCCAGTTCCCACCACAGTATCATATAAGTTTTTGCTTGTAACTTTTCTTCCGATATATTCCTGGGCATTTTCGTTATTTTCAAATAAACGGATACCTTCTTCTGTGATTTCGTCCACAAAATCACTTAAGCGGAGGCTATATAATTTTTCATTATCTTCCCATACCGGTAAAATGACTTTTAGCATTTTTATTGATTTTTCCCGTATTTTTATTGTAGAATTACGTCCTATCTTTTCAAGGTTTTTATGAATATTCTGGACATAATCTTCCAGAAGTTCCGTTACATTTTTCTTTTCTGTTTCTACCAGAGAAATATCTACTTCTAACTGCTTCATAAGTGAATCATAGGATTCCAGGGTGATGTTTAACTGACGTAAAACTTTCGCTGCATCGTCACAGACTTTAAGCATATTTTCAAGAGGCGTTTTATAACTTGCATCCTGAAATGCTTCCTGTCTCGCGATTTTATTTAATGTCTGTGCAAGAGTTTCTCTGCATTTCTGAACACATCTAATTATATCATTATAATCTCTGATCAACATTCCCTTAAAATCACGCAGTTCCTTTTCACTCATTTTTTTGAAGTCCTGCTCAAAATGGATTTCTTCATCTGCGGAAAAATTATTATATTCAGAAAGTGCTGTGAGATTCTCTCTGTATTTCTGTATTGCTTTTTCAGAAAATGCTATTTTCCGCTCTAATTCGCTGAGTTGATATTTCGTCTGGTTCTTTGCACTTTCTAAATCTTTCTGGCTGATTTTTTCTTCTTCTAAAGGATTTCCTTTTCCACATTCTGATACTATCTGCTTTAAAATCCCTTCTAACTGGCTGTTTAAAATTCCTATTTTTTTATCTTCCTCATTTAGAAGATTTGCTTTTCGCTCTATTTTCTTATCGTAATCTTCTAACTCTGCCTCCTGGTAAAGCTGCTCTCTTTTGTCATAAATGATATTTTGCCATTCTGAGTTTTTCAGATTATATTTTTGACATAGTTCCCGTAATTCTCCGAAAGATTTGTGGTAGCGGGTCAGGGCCTTTTCTTCTTCTAATTCTAACTCTTTTAATTCCTGGGAAATGTCTGCAGTAACCGCTTCATATCTTGCTTCTAATTTAAGAACTTCCGCCTCACTTGGAATGATTTTTACACCTGAATTATTATCTGTCCTCAACGTAGAATCTACACCTAAAAGCTTACCTGCTTTTACATTTCTATTTATCTCCTTATACGCTGCAAACTTCTGACAGGCATTCTGAATAGACTCTTCCTCCCTGAACAGACTATTCTCCTGTCCGCTAAGTTCTCTATAATTTTCTTCAAGCTGGCTGATTTTTTCTTCTGTAAGATGTTGGCGATTTTCTAATCGTTCTTCTTCTCTTTCATATTCCTGAAGCTTCTTATTATTTTCCTCATACTCTGCATATGCCGTTCTAAGTTCTTTAAATGCGCGTTGTCTGGCTGCCTGTGATTCAATTTTCTTCTCCAATTCCCTAAGAGTTTTTTGCAGGATTTCAAAGTTTTTCTTTAAGCTTTGCTTTGTATCTCTTGCCTGTTGTATATTCTGGAAAATGTCTTCTTTTTCTTTCTCCAGTTTTTGTAGTTTTTTCTGTATTTTATCCCAGTTTTCTTTGGTTACTGCCTGTCTTTTTATCACATCAAAACGATGGAAATAGTCTTCATATTCATTTTTACAGATTTGCATCGTTTCCCGAATGTCAGCAATATCTTTTTGCTTTTGTTCTATCATAATCTCCATTTTTTCTTCATCCAGAAGATTTTCATTAAACAAAATATAAAAATGAATATCCTGCATTTTTACAAAAGATTGTGTTCTATCTAACTTTATAGATTCAAGATTTTCCCTCTCTATAATGGGTATCGGAAATGAAGTATATGTCTCTCCGTTTCTTTCTGATAACTTTTTTAGTTCCTGACGAGTTAAAATAAGTGCATATGGCAAAAATGGATTTTGGCTTACAATTTCTTTATTTTTCTTCTCTGTAAATCCATTCTTTTTCAGCCACTCCATTCCATATACAACCGGAACATCTAATTTTTCAAATTCTTCTTTCAAGTTGTCTGGAAGTTCCATTACCCGACCACTGACTAAGAGTTTATACTCTTTTTGTAATGCATCTTCTTTCTTTTCCAGCGTTCTTCTCCTGCTACTAAGCTCCTGCATTTTTATTTTGGCCTTATGGAGAATTTCTTCTCTGGCAAAAAGCTTTTCTTCCGGCAATTCAAGATATTTAAGAATGTCTTTTCTTTCCTCAAGCTCCTGTTCATATCCCTTTTTCTCTTTTTCTGCCTGCTTTATATCACTATCTTTCTGAAAATACTTTTCTCTTTTTTCTTCAATGGCTCTTTCCGTTCTGTGAATCTCCTCAGTCGTATTTTCGGATTTTTCTTTCTGTTCCTTGTTTTCCTGAATGCTCTTTTTCTGCTCTTTATCATACATTTCCTGTTTTATATCAAGCATTCCTGCTTCATATACTCCCAATATATTTCTGGAAAGATTCTCTTTATAATTGGAATTATATTTTATTTCTATATTATCGTAACCCCTGACCAGACTCCGGAAACTTCCTTTACTCTCTGTTATTTTCTTTGTTTTTTCCCGATATTCATTTAAAATGTCTTTCTGCTGTGAAATGTCTTTTCTTATCTGAAGCTTTTGTTTTTTTATCGCCTCCTGTTTTTCTTTATTATCACTTAAGCGATATTCATAATATCCACTTAACTGTCCGCCGATTCTGTTTCTCTCCGGCTCTAAATTTTCCTCTTTTGTACGGGAGATTGCAGCTTTTTCCTTTCGAATTTCCCATTCCTGTTTATCCTCATTGACCATCTCCTGCTGTTTTGCACAGAGAAATACATGAACTTTCTTCTGTATTTTTTGTTGTTTTCTAAGAAGCGATTCTTTCTCTAAATCTATCATCTCACGATTGCTGGCATGATTTCTTTTTTCTCTGTTTTTTTCATGAAATTCACAGGATAATTGTTCGTATTTTAAGAATTCTAATTCTTCCTGCAATTTTTTTCTGCCCTCTTCTTGCCGTTCCCGCTCTATTTCCGCTTCTTCATACAACACATTTAATCGTGCTATAAAAGCAGCGATTACTTTTTCCTGCTCTATCTTTTCTCCCTCTTTTACAAGAAAATCTTCCGCATTTATCTGTATTTCTTCAGCGGCTTCCTTAAATTTCTGAATGGCATCCCTTCTCTTTAGCTGCTCCTTAATATTCTTATATTTTCCGGCATATTTTTCGAGTATTTCCTGAAAATTTTTAACTTTATTTTCCTCTTTATTTAACTTACTTTCAACAGCCTCTAAAAACCATTTCTCTACCAGTTCTTTTTCTGTCCGACAATCACTGAACAGTTCTGACAATCCTGATTCTTTGACATTAACCTTTCTTATAATCGTCTCCCATTCTTTATAATTAATCTGATACTCCATCAGTTTATAAAAATACTGTCTTGACTGTGCCGGGCTGCTCATATCGTAGCAAAAAAAGGAAAGCTTCTTATCTTTTTTATAGTCCTCAAAAAGCTTTCTGCAGGAATTATAGCTTTTTAACTTCATCGTTTTTTCATTTTGCTCTACTACTGGCAAATGGTGAATATCCTGCATACAAGGCTCTTTATATTCACTAATAATTGCCATCATTTCAAGCGCATCTGTTTTTTCCTCACTAATTTCCTGATTTTTCCGAACCATTAATCCCGTAAGAACATAACCCGCTCCACCATCAAGCAGCCACTCCACCAAAATAAAAGAAGGCTTCGCTGTTGTAAAATAGCTCTCAAACGGTCTGTCCTTTGTTTTTTGCTTGCCTCTATGCACAAAAGGAGCCGTCATCATCTGTACGAGAACCGTCTTGCCGCCGCCATTTCTCAATGAAAGAAGTGTACTTTTCCCGCTAAACTGCATACATTCATCATTGATTTTCATCGCATTATTGTTATAGTTAAGATTGATAAACCGAACCGCATTAATTTTGCTCATTTTCAATCACCCCCAATATATTCTTTACCCTCTGATAATTATTCTGATTTAACAGATTCCAATCCATAAAGCTGTCTAGTTTTTTCGTTGTCTTTATCATTTCATCCCGCTCTATATACTCAATAAGTCCCTGTTTTTGAAGGAAAAGAAGAATATTATACAAAAAGCCTTCCTTTGTCGTTTTCGCATGAGAACCTTTATCATCTGACTTTAACGCTTCATATGCATGGCACATATCAGAAAATGAAATTCCCGCAGTATCCATTTCTTCCTCGTTATGCTCTTCCTCATAGGCGGCTCCCTCTCTCAGACGCTCCGACAAAATATTCATAAGTTCACCGGAACGAATATACTCTCTTGCTCTGCTGCTGTTTCCATCACCATCAAAAAATTCTGTTAATAATGTCAGAATAACAAACTGCGCCAGATAATAGTCTTTATTTGTCGCTGTTGATTTACACAACTCTTTCTTAAGTTCTACTCTTGAATACCCCAGAAAATTATTTTCCTCCTGTGGAATCAGATAAATCGTATTACCATAACGCTCAATATCACAGGATGCGGTCTCAGCTTGCGATTTCACGATATTCTGAATATCTTCTTCCTCCGTATATGCCTTGTACAGCGCTTGCTCATCTTCTTCCCGAAGCTCGTGTTTTTCCAAAAGATAATAAAATATCTCCTGACTCTTTCTGATATCTTCCATTGTATATGCCATTGTTCGTACTCCTCATTTTCAAAAATATAGATTAATACGTTTAAATCAACTATCAATGTTATCCCTTTCAATCAGCATAAATTATCAAAAACACATATCTATGTATTTGAATTAATTGCTGATATTGCCTTTTTAATCCTGACTATTTCCTAAAAATCCGTATTAATACATTAGAACAGCGTATTGTTTTCCTCCGATTTTCTTCGTCTTTTATCTCTGAAAATGTAATCGCTTCTTCATTTTCCAGCCGCTCTACTTCAATGCTGGTTATATCGTTATTTTCCGGCTGTTCTTCCACTAATTTTAAAATCATTTCGTTAAGCTGAAATCCATCTGGCTGTTCCTGAATATATTCTCTTCTTTCTTTTTTCAGAGTAGCGATATCTATCGTTCGATTTCGGATCAATTCTACCATAATCTCTTTAAATACATCGACATTTGGTATAAAAATCTCTTTTTCTTCTGGATAAATGTCCAATCTGTCCTTTAACTGTCCTAAAGAAACTTCTCCCGTAACCGATGCCTTTTCTAATAAATATTGGAGGCTCTTTTCATAAACTAAAAGCTTCTTTTGTAACTTTTCTTCTTTTTCCCTGCGAAATGCTTCCTCGTCAAAATCCACTTCTTCCTCGGTATCTTTCTCCATTCCGGCATTTACTGATTTTTCGTAAGAAAATGCTTTGTTCAGATTATAAATTTTCTCAGGATTTCTATTAAAAAGAGGCCGTAAAAACATATCCATATTTTTCAATGTATCTGCCTGTTTTAAAACTTTATCATATAAATCTCTTCTCATAGAAAAACGCTGTATCAGCCTTGCCTGTGATAAGCGTTCCAATTCCTCTGTATACAATATTTTTAAATCAAAATGACTGTTCAAGATTTTCTGATGTTCATCAAGAACTCTTGTCAGATACTCCTCAATCACCCGGAGATTATTTAAATCCTGCTGTTCCTTTTTACTTAGCTTGCGTATATTAATATTTTCCTCTTCTAAATCTTTTACACGCTCCTGAATAACTGTCTTGTATTCCTGAAATTTTTTCTTTGTATCCGTAATTGTATTCAGATTTCCAACGAGTACTTCTTCGTACTCATCAACGGAATAACTCAATGCGTTCCTGCGAATCTGGCGCATTGCTTCCTGCACTCGCTGAAACTGTATTCTCATAAGGTTAAACACGTTTTTTATATCATTTACCGCTTTGTCATAACTTTGTTTTTCCAAATGAAGCCTGAAAATAATCTCATGAATATTAAACTTCATATTATCTTCTATTTCCAATGTAGACAAAAGAAGATTATAACCATCATCGGTCAGATAATATGAAGTTCGCCTGACCTCATTCGCCACATAGACAATTTTGTTAGCCACATAACTGATATGCATCTCTTCATATTCATTTTTTTCGAAATCATATCCCCCAAAATACATCGGCCGCCCCTCATTAGACAATACTGTATTCACGATAAAATCCCCAAGTTGATGACATTGTTCATAAGAAATATCCTTTCTTAGATACTGCACATTAATCGTATCTATATAGGTCGCTATATCATCCATCGTACATTTTTCCTCTTTTAGTGACTGCTCCATAATGTAAAGCAACACTTCAAATAGCAGGTTTATCTGTTCATCGAACTTTGTGAATCCATACTGTTTCCATGATAACTTCTGACTGCTGTTCTGTATAATGACAGCATATAGACCTACATTTTTCATCCTTCGAGGAAATTTTTTTAAAAATTCATATTGCATTTTCTCCTTCTCCTGTATAAAATCCATTTAAAAATCCGAAATATTCAAAATCTCCTGAGGAATATAGTATCCTTTTTCCAAAATTTCTTTCATTCGTTTTACCTGTTCCGTAGAAAAATAAGAAAAGAAAATATCTTTTATATTCCTATTCTGTCCTTCTTTTGTTTCTGGAATACTATCCACTCCTTTTGCCTTACTTAACATTTTCCTATATCCAGCTTCAAACGGAACAATATTCCACTTTTCACCAAAATTTGCTGACAAATTCTCATAAATCCCAATCCCCTCATAATCCAGATCCCCAAAATAATAAATCTGGTTTCCCGCTGCTTTCATATAAGGTTCCACACACAAATCAAAGTCCTCAAAACTGCGGAAAATTCCCTTTCCCGCTCCATAGATTAATGTATCTATCTTTATTCCGAGTATCGTCTCATTTCCCTCTAAAAGGCGGCGGCGCATACTAAAGAATGTATCCTTATTCTCTAATATCAGAAGATTTTGCGGCACATTTCTTGTGCGGGAATAATAAGCAAGTGGCTCCGTCGTTTCATAGATATTAAAAAAAGACATCTCCAGCCCGCATCGTTTTAAAATCCGCCTTCCCTGCCCCTTAGACAAGAACTTTTCCCTTCCCCAGATTTCAAAACTTCGTTCATTCGCCGATACTTTAAACTGAAGTGTCTCTTTTCTTTCTTTCAAATATTTATTCAATTGCAATACCCATTCCCGGTCTGCCTCATAACTTTCCAAATGTCTCAGATAATAATCCACAGAAATGTCCGGTATAATCTGATATCTTAATTCTTCAATAAAATTACTATAATCTTTTGTCTCCTCTAACAACCAGTATTCCCGATAAAGAGCTGGGCTTTTTCCATTTAGTCTTGAAGCCTTTACTGGCTTAATCTTCTTTTCTTCCAGCAGGTTTATAATATATTCATATTGCTTTTGATACTCCTGTTCTTTACAATTATCTAACAGTTTTTCGAGTAAGATTTTCTTCATATTTCATCCTTTCAATACGATAGTATCTACAATTTTCAGTTCATTCGGCAAAGGGGTTGAACCTGATTTCTTGTAATAAGAGTACAGTAAGGGGAAGAAAAAATCAATACGAAATTCTAATTTGCCGAGCTGGCGAGGCAGACAGAACAGACGA
>UMCJ01015802.1_pt1 | contig 12609 bp, 9 predicted proteins | sample 1964171 | NCBI WGS metagenome assembly UMCJ01 (sample SAMEA4835962, study PRJEB28245) | human gut metagenome | biome: gut microbiome; material: fecal sample | place: Denmark | collected 2008
TATTTTCTACCTCATGAACGATTCCTGCCATGATAAAACTTCCTTTCTGCGGGAATCCTCCCGTTTGAAGCTATTTTACCACTGAATGTTCAGCTTGTCCAGAGCCTTGCTGCGCTTGAGCAGTACAAACAGCACCAGGCCGATGACCAGGCCCATGGCCCCCTGCACCAGGTTGCCGGGGATGCTGGCCGCCGCGCCGATGCCCTTGCCCAGCAGCAGGCAGGCATAGCCGAAATAGCCCGCCACCATGATCAGCTCGCCCACGACGCCGCCCACCACATAGGCGTAGGGCTTGCGGCCCAGGGCCTTCACGATCAGCGCCGCCGCCATGGCATCCAGGGCCTTGATGACCAGGGTGCCCGGGGCATAGTGGGCATAGCCGTTGAGCAGGTCCGTCAGCATAGAGCCGATCCCGGCGGCAGCGCCGCCCCACCAGGGCCCCAGGATCCAGCCAGACAGCAGCACGCAGCAGTCGCCCAGATTCACAAAGCCCTGCATGGGGGAAGGAATCTGCACCACCATGGTTGCCACATACGTCAGTGCCGCCATCAGAGCGGCCAGTACCATTTTTCTGATTTTCATGTCTCTCATAGGAAAAATCTCCTTGCGTTTTGATTCTGTCTGTATTATAGTAAGAACTGGTATTATTGAAATAACCATATTGATATTATTTGATAATATCAGATAGGAGATTTTTCATGCTGACCTATGCGCTGGAGAAAAACGGAAGCGGCAGCCTGTATACCCAGCTGTACGGCTGCATCCGCCGGGACATTCTGTCCGGCGCCCTGCCGCCCCGGCAGAAGCTGCCCTCCAAGCGGGCCTTGGCCCAGCATCTGGAGGTCAGCGTCATCACGGTGAAGAACGCCTATGAGCAGCTGGCGGCGGAGGGGTATATCTACACCGTGGAGAAAAAGGGGTATTACGTCAGCCCCGTGGAGCGGCCTCTGCCTCCGGCGGACCCGCCGCCGCTGACTCCGGAAAAACCGGCGGAGCCGGTGTTTCTGGACCTGGCCACCGGGTCTCTGGACCGGTCCTACTTCCCCTTCACCGTGTGGTCCCGGCTCATGCGCCAGACCATCCTGGAGGAGGACACGGAGCTTCTCCGGGCCGCCCCCTCCAACGGGGCCCCAGCCCTGCGCCGGGCCATCGCCGCCCACCTGCGCCAGTTTCGGGGCATGGACGTGGACCCGGAGCAGATCATCATCGGCGCGGGAACGGAGCTGTTATACACCCTGATCATCCAGCTGCTGGGCCGGGAGAAGCGCTACGCCGTGGAGGACCCGGGCTATGGCAAGATCGCCAGGATTTACCAGGCCCACCAGGTTCCCCTGTGCCGGGTGGGGCTGGACAGCGGCGGCCTGGACGTGGCCCAGCTGCGCCGCCAGCCGGCGGACGTGGTCCACATCTCCCCTTCTCACCACTACCCCACCGGCATCGTCATGCCTATCGCCCGGCGGCAGGAGCTGCTGCGCTGGGCGGCGGAGCAGCCGGAGCGGTATATCCTGGAGGACGACTACGACAGCGAGTTCCGCTTTGTGGGCCGTCCCATCCCCACCCTGTTCTCCGTCAGCGAGAACCAGCGGGTCATCTATCTGAACACCTTTTCCAAGACCATCGCCCCGTCCATCCGCATCAGCTATATGATCCTGCCGCCCCGCCTGCTGGCCCGCTACCGGGAGAAGCTGGGCTTTTACGCCTGCACCGTGTCCAGCTTCGAGCAGTACACCCTGGCCCGGTTTTTAGAGCAGGGGCGGTATGAGCAGCATCTCAACCGCATGAAAACCCGCTATCGTCAGAAGCGGGACGCCGTGATTGACGCCATCCGCCGCAGTCCCCTGTCGGACCGGGCGGAGATACTGGAGCAGGACGCGGGGCTGCACTTTCTCATGGTGCTGCCCACGGACCTGGACGACCGGTCCCTCCGCCGCCGGGCGGAGGCCATGGGCCTGCGGCTGGCCCTGCTGTCGGATTACTACAGTCAGCCCGCCGCCGCGCCCCAGCACATATTAGTTGTCAACTATGCCGGCATCGACATGGACCGCTTGCCGGAGGGACTGCGCCGCCTGGCGCAGCTATGGGAGGAACCATCATGTATGACGAATTGACCAGACAGGACATCCAGAAAATGCAGGAGGAGATCGACTACCGGGTCCAGGTGCTGCGCCCCAAGCTCATTGAGGACGTGCAGACCGCCCGGGCCTTCGGCGATCTCAGCGAAAACTTCGAGTACAAGTGCGCCAAGCAGGAGAAAAACCGCAACGACAGCCGTATCCGCTATCTCCAGCGGATGATCAAAACCGCCCGGGTCATCGAGGACCACTCCCGGGCCGACACGGCGGGCCTGTACGACACCGTGGAAATCCTCATGGAGAACACCGGCAAAACCCGGAAAATCCAGCTGGTGACCACCCTGCGGCAGGACGCCCTGAAGGGCCTCATCAGCAAGGAGTCCCCGGTGGGGAAGGCTGTGCTGGGCAGGCGCAGCGGCGACCGGGTCCAGGTGGACATGGGCGGCGGCCGGAGCTATTGGCTGCAAATTCTTTCCATCGAAAAGGGTAACGACGACGGCTCCATCCCCATCGGCAGCTTCTGAAAAAAGCCTCGCAGAGTTTGCCGCCCGCAGGCGGCAAATAAATTGCAATCCGTTTTTTGCGGCGGCGTGGACGTCGCAAAAAACACTTCTCAGTCTGCAAGTGTGGAATTTGTTCGCTTTCAGCGAACAAATTATGCGCGCAGCAGACTGCAAGCCTTTTGTCCAAAAAGGGCGCTGCCCTTTTTGGACAGTCTCAAAAGGACCTCCGCCAGCGGCGGAGGTCCTTTTGTTATAACAGCTCCTCAAAGCTGCGGATGACCCGGTGACACACCTGCTGCATCTCCGGCCAGGAAACGTGGAAAAAGGCGTCGTACACCCCCACCACCTGCATTCCGGCCTCCCGGGCTGCCCGGCAGGCGGCCACGGAGTCGTCATACATGGTGCAGTCCTCCGGCGTCACGCCCATCAGCGCCGCCGCATGGCAGAAGGTTTCCGGGTCCTTCTTGTCCATGCCCAGGTCGTGGGCAAAGAGGATGCGCTCGAAATACTCCGTCAGCCCCAATCGCCCCAGGGCGGCCCGGCAGTGCTCCGGCACGCTGGAGGTCAGCACGATCATCCTCTCCCCTGCCGTCCGGCACCGGTCCAGATATTCCCGGACCCCGGGCTTGATGGGCACCCGCACGGCGTAGGCGTCCCCGGCCATCTGCATCCACTCGGCCATGATCTCTTCCTCGGACTCCTCCAGATGGCAATAGGCTTTGGTGAATTTCGCGGCCATGGGAAAAATGGTGTGGGCCACGCCCTCGTAATACTCCCGGGTATACGGATACCCCCGCTTGGCCAGGAACGTCTCGTCCACCTGCCGCCAGATCCCGTTGGAATCAATGAGGGTGCCGTCCATGTCAAAAATCAGCATCGCTGTGCCTCCCCTGTGTTTTTGCGTCATTATACCAAAAATGCAAAGTCCTTGCAATACCGGGGAAAAGCTGATAAAATAGGGCCATCCCACAAAAGGAGACGCCGCCATGAAAAAGCCCGTATACTATGTGATCCTCGCCCTGCTTGTGGGCGTGTTCCTGTTTGCCGCCTACAAGGTGGGCAGCTACTATCTGGAAAAATACCGCAGCGATAAGGTCATTTCCGAGGCCAACCGCTTTGTGACCCTTCCCGGCGACAGCGATAACAACGACCCGACCCAAGACCCCAGCGGCGACCCGGAGTGCCCCACGGTGCAGTTTGACGAGCTGCTGAAAACCAACGGCGACGTCATCGCCTGGATCTACGGGGCCAATACCCATATCAATTACCCGGTGGTCCAGGGCAGCGACAACGACTACTATCTGCGTCACCTGCTGGACGGCACCTGGAACGACAACGGCAGCATCTTCATGGACTGCGCCAACAGCGCCGATTTCTCCGACCAGAACAGCCTGATCTACGGCCACAATATGACGTCCGGGGCCATGTTCTCCAACCTGGTGAAGTACAAGCAGCAGGCCTACTATGACCAGCACCCCTACCTCTATATGCTGACCCCCCAGCAGAGCTACAAGCTGCACCTGTTTGCCGGGGTCATTGTGGACGCCTCGGGCTATATCCTCGACGGCAATGGCGAGGTGGCCTACTCCGGCTGCAGCGTCTATCAGTTCCAGCTGACCCAGGAGTTCCTGCAGCAGATGGTGAACCACTCCACCTTCCGCCCCACCACCGGCGTCCCCTCGGCGGACAGTCATATCGTCACCCTGTCCACCTGCACCTATGAGTTCAAGAACGTCCGCTATGTGGTCCTGGGTGTTCTGGAGCCTATCCAGTAACCGGCTATATTCAAGCACCCGCTGCGGCATTACGCCGCAGCGGGTGTTCTTATGTATGTATTCCCTTTACCGCTTGTTGGACCGCAGCCAGATGCCCTGCTTTTCGGCGTTGGCGATCAGCTCGTCCCGGAACTTGGGGTGGGCGATGGAGATGAGCTTCTCCGCCCGCTCCCAGGTGCTGCAGCCCACCAGGTTCACGCCGCCGTATTCGGTGACGATGTAGTAGGCCAGACTCCGGGGATCGGTGACGATATCGCCGGGAGTCAGCAGCGGGTTGATGCGGGACACCATCTCCCCCTCCTTGTTGACAAAGAAGGACGTCAGACAGATGAAGGCCTTGCCGCCCTTGGACACGGCGGCGCTCTCCAGGAAGTCCAGCTGGCCGCCGGTGCCGCTGATCTGCCGGGTGCCGGTGCTCTCGGCGCATATCTGGCCGTACAGGTCCACGGAGATGCAGTTGTTGATGGACACAAAGTTGTCGATCTTCCCCACGATAGAGGGATCGTTGCAGTAGCTGATGGGATAGGTCACCACACCGGGGTTCTCCCGGATCCAGTCGTACAGGTCCGGCGAACCAATGGCAAAGCCGAACACGCTCTTATAGCGGTCCAGGGTCTTTCTCTTGTTGTTGATCTTTCCGGCCTTGTACATATCCAGGTACGAGTCGCACAGCATCTCCGTGTGGATGCCCAGGTCCCGCAGGTCGGAGCGGGCGATCATCTGGCCCACGGCGTTGGGCAGGGAGCCGATGCCCAGCTGCAGGGTGGAGCCGTCCACCATATTCTGCACCACATACTCGGCGATCTTCATCTCCGTCTCGCTGGCGGCGGGAGTCTTAATGCCCGGCAGGGGGCCGTGGGGGCCCTCCACGATCATGTCCACATCGTCGATGTGGATGCACTCGTCCAGCCCGCCATAGACCCAGGGCAGATTCTCGTTGACCTCCAGGATCACCACGTCGGCCTTGTCCAGCACCGCCCGGGCGGAGGCGTTGGACACGGAGAAGTTGAAGTATCCATGCTCATTCATGGGGGTCACGCAGGTGATAGCCACGTTTACCGTGAGGAAATGGTCATAGTAGGCCCCCAGATTCCGGAACACCATAGGGTTGAAGTTGCACAGGCCCCGGTCGCAGAGCTTGCGCTCATAGCCGGACATGTGCCAGCTGTTATAGATAAAGTGCTCCCGGCTGGGGTCGCACTCCACCATCTGAATGGGCTGCTGGATCAGATAGCCCCGGATCTTCACGCCCCGCAGCTCGTCCTTCCGCTTGGCAATGGCCTCGTCCATCAGGGACGGGAACGCCCCGCCCATGGAGATATCCAGCCAGTCGCCGCTTTTGACCACCCGCGCAGCCTCCTCCGGAGTGCGCAGCTTGCGTTTGTATTCCGACGTATAGTCAAACGGTATCGCCATAGCCTGTCCGCCTCTTTCTCTGTTTTGATATTGTTAATTAAATCACCTTTTCCATAGTTTGTCAATAGATTAACAGAGATTCCCGAAAAAAGTCGGCTTCCGCCTCGCTGCGGGCATAAAAAGGGGCCCGCCAGGCGATCTCCGCCGGCGGGCCCATATGGTGTGCGCGAGCAAGTCTGTAAGCCGGGTTCTGTATTTGACAGTCATCTATCTAAGCGCGCCGTTGCCGGTGCGCTTCAGCCACCTCGGGAGCGGACGGGCCGCCCTATTGCTCCCATACCGGTGTTGCTCCGGATAGAGTTTACAGCATCGGACACTCTCGAGCCGATGGGTGAGCTCTTACCTCGCCTTTCCACCCTTACCTCCAACGGAGGCGGTATATCTCTGTTGCACTTTTCCTGAAGTCGCCTTCGGCGGGCGTTACCCGTTATCCTTGCCCTGTGGAGCCCGGACTTTCCTCATGAACAGGCTTTCGCCTTGTCCCCGCGACTGTCTGGCTTACTCGCACAAATATTGTACCCGACCCGCTTCGGAAAGTCAACCGATTTTTGCGGAAATTGATTGAACCCCGCCCCGGAATGCGGTATAATAACCGGGTCAGATACGATAAGGAGGTTCATCCTATGACTTTGCAGGAATATATCGCCTCTCTGCGAGGCAAGACCGTGGCCGTTATCGGCATCGGCGTCAGCAACACGCCGCTGCTGCGCCTGCTGCTGCGGGAGGGCATCGCCGTCACCGCCTGCGACCGCAGCGGCCGGGCGAAGCTGGGCGCTCTGGCGGAGGAGCTGGAGGCCGCCGGGGCCGTGCTGCGGCTGGGCGACGGGTATCTTCAGGGCCTGGACCAGGACGTGATTTTCCGCACCCCGGGCCTGCGGCCCGACGCGCCGGAGCTGGAGGCCGCCCGGGCCAGGGGCAGCGTCATCACCTCCGAGATGGAGGTCTTTTTCCAGGTCTGCCCCTGCCCCATCATCGCCGTCACCGGCTCCGACGGCAAGACCACCACCACCACCATTATTGCCGAGCTTCTGCGGGCGGCGGGACACACCGTCCATGTGGGCGGCAACATCGGCCATCCCCTGCTGGCGGAGGCCGATACCATCCGGCCCACGGACTGGGCCGTGCTGGAGCTGTCCAGCTTCCAGCTGATGACCATGACCCACAGCCCCCACATCGCCGTGGTGACCAATCTGGCCCCCAACCACCTGGACATTCACAAGAGCATGGAGGAATATGTCTGGGCCAAGGAGAACATTTTCCGTCACCAGCAGCCCGGGGACACCGCCATCTTCAACCTGGACAACACCATCACCCGGCAGCAGGCCCTGCGCGCCCCGGGCCGTGCCCTGTATTTCAGCCGCCAGGCAGAGCCGGAAAACGGCGTATTTCTGCGGGGCGACGCCGTGATCTCCCGCCGGGACGGGCATGAACGCCAGATCATGACCACGGAGGATATCCGCCTGCCCGGCGTCCACAATGTGGAAAACTACATGGCCGCCATTGCGGCGGTAGAGGGCCTGGTGCCCGACGAGACCATCCGCACCTTTGCCCGGACCTTCAACGGCGTGGAGCACCGCATCGAGCTGGTGCGTACCTATCACGGCGTCCGGTTTTACAATGATTCCATCGCCTCCAGTCCCTCCCGCACCATCGCGGGCCTGCGATCCTTTAAGGAGAAGGTCATCCTCATTGCCGGGGGCTATGACAAGCACATTCCCTTCGACGTGCTGGGTCCCGAGGTGGTGGAGCACGTGAAGCTGCTGGTGCTGTGCGGCGCCACCGCCGGAAAGATCCGCGCTGCCGTGGAGCAGGCTCCCGGTTACCGGCCGGGCCATCCGGAAATACTGGATGTGACACCCTTTCAGCGGGCTGTGGAGACCGCCCGTGACCGGGCTGTTCCCGGGGACGTGGTGACCCTCTCCCCTGCCTGCGCCGCTTTTGACCAGTTCAAGAACTTCATGGAGCGGGGCAAGACCTTCAAGGCCATCGTCAACTCCTGGGCGGAGTAACCTCTGCCGCCCTGGCGGCATATATTGACCCATAGGGGGTGTGTGCCGTGAGAAGAATGCGTTATCTGCGTCTCACCGGGCGGCAGCGGAGGCTGACCTGGCTGGTGCTGGCGGTCCTGCTGACGGCGGGCCTGGGCTGCGCGGCGGTGCTGCATATGCGGCCCATCATCGTCAGCCTGGCCACCGCGCGGGTGTCCAACGCCGTCAACCGCATCGTGGTGGACGCCGTCCGGGACGCCATCGACAGCGGCCAGGTGGACTATAACGTGCTGATTCACCTGGAAAAGGACGAAACCGGCCGGGTGGCGGCTCTGGAGAGCAACATGGCGGCCTTTAACCGTCTGCGGTCCCAGATCGCCGACGAAATTCTCCGGCGGCTGTCGGAGGTATCCACCAGCGAGCTGTCCATCCCCGTGGGGACCCTCACCGGCTCCACCCTGCTGGCGGGCCGGGGGCCCTGCGTCCGGGTGCGGATGCAGGCGGTGGGCTCCACCGACGCCAGCCTCCGCAACGCCTTTTCCGCCGCCGGTATCAACCAGACCCGGCACCAGATTCTGCTGAGCGTGGACGTGTACACCAGCATTCTCCTGCCGGGCTTCACCGCCTCCACCAAGGTCAGCAACGAGATCGCCGTGGCAGAGACCGTCATCGTCGGCTCCGTGCCGGAGACGTACACCTACTTCAGTACCACGCCCGATGAGCTGGAGGATACCGCCCGGGACAACATCATGAACAAAGGATAAGTGAAACATGGACTATAAAACCGAAATGAGGGAGCTGCGGGACACCCTCAACGCCCACGGCTACCGCTATTATGTGCTGGACGCCCCCACCATCAGCGACTATGAGTACGACCATATGCTCCGCCGCCTGGAGGACCTGGAGCGGGAGCACCCGGAGGAGGTGACCCCGGACTCCCCCACCCAGCGGGTGGGCGGCCCGGCCCTGTCCCAGTTTGAACAGGTCCGCCACGACGTGCCCCTGGAGAGCCTTCAGGACGTCTTTGACGGCGAGGATGTCCGGGATTTCCTGCTGCGGGTGGCGGAGACCATGCCCCAGGCGGAATACAGCGTGGAGCCCAAGGTGGACGGCCTGTCCGTGGCCCTGGAATACCGGGACGGCGTGTTCGTCCGGGGGGCCACCCGGGGCGACGGCCAGGTGGGCGAGGACGTGACGGAAAATCTGCGCACCATCCGCTCCATCCCTATGACCCTGCCGGAGAAGCTGCCCCGTCTCATCGTCCGGGGCGAGGTGTATATGTCCCGCAGCGTGTTTGAAAAGCTCAACGCCCGCCGGGAGATCGAGGGCAAGCCCCTGATGGCCAATCCCCGCAACGCGGCGGCAGGCTCCCTGCGGCAGCTGGACCCCAAGATCGCCGCCCAGCGGCAGCTGGACATCGCCGTGTTCAACCTCCAGCTGGCCCAAGGCCGCAGCTTCACTACCCACACGGAGACCCTGGATTATCTCCGCTCCCAGCACTTCAAGGTCATCCCCTATCGCCTGTTGCGTACTCATGCCGATATCATGGCGGAAATCGACCGCCTTAACGACACCCGGATGGAGCGTCCCTTCGACATGGACGGCGCGGTGGTGAAGCTCAACGACCTGGCAGACCGGGAGACTCTGGGCAGCACCGCCAAGTTCCCCCGCTGGGCCATCGCCTATAAATATCCCCCGGAGCGCAAGACCTCCCGCATTCTGGACATCGTGGTCCAGGTGGGCCGCACCGGGGTGCTGACGCCCAAGGCCCAGCTGGAGCCGGTGCGCCTGGCCGGGACCACCGTCACCTTCGCCACCCTCCACAACCAGGACTATATCACCCAGAAGGACATCCGCATCGGCGACACCGTGGTGGTACAGAAGGCGGGAGAGATCATTCCCGAGATCGTGGAGGTGGCGCCGGAGCACCGCCCCGCCGGAGCGGTCCCCTACTACCTCCCTCAGACCTGTCCCGTGTGCGGCGCACCGGTGGAGCGGGACCCGGACGGCGCGGCCCTGCGCTGCACCGGCGCGGAATGCCCGGCCCAGCGCCTGCGGAATCTCACCCATTTCGCCAGCCGGAACGCCATGGATATTGACGGCCTGGGCCCGGCGGTGCTGAATCAGCTCATCGAAAGCGGCCTGGTGAAAACCGCCGCCGACCTGTACGACCTGACCGCCGCCGACATCGCCCCCCTGGAGCGCATGGGCGAGAAGTCCGCCGCCAACGCCGTGGCCGCCATCTATAAAAGCCGGGACAACGACCTGTGGCGTCTGATTTTCGCCCTGGGCATCCGGCAGGTGGGTGAAAAGGCCGCCAAGGTCCTGGCCCGCCGTTTCGGCACCATGCAGGCCCTGTCCCAGGCCACGGAGGAGGAACTGACCTCCATCGACGATGTGGGCCCCATCACCGCCGCCTATATCCGCCAGTGGATGGAAAGCCCCCAATCCCGGGACCTGCTGCGGCGTCTGGAGGACGCCGGGGTCAATATGAGCTGTAAAGAGGAATTGGTTGACAATCGTTTTGCCGGAATGACTTTCGTCCTCACCGGAAGCCTGGAGCGCTTCACCCGGGAGGAGGCCGGTCAGATGATCGAGCAGCGGGGCGGCAAGTCCGCCTCCTCGGTGTCCAAAAAGACCAGCTATGTGGTGGCCGGGCCCGGCGCGGGGTCCAAGCTCCGCCGCGCCCAGGAGCTGAACATCCCCGTCCTGACGGAGGACGAGTTCCTGGAGCTGCTGAAATAAATAATTCTCACCAATATAATAATTTTTATGTAAAAGTCATGGAGCCAGTTACCGGCTCCATGGCTTTTTGTTTCTTTCCACGACTCCCGATTAGATTTTACGGAAAAATTCAATGAAATCATTTGTTAAATCATTGACATCTCAATTCAAAGTGCTAAAATGAAAAATGTATGTATAGGTCGGACGGCGGTCTGTGTGGGGCCGCCGCAAAAATGTGTGAGGAGGAACCTATATGAGCAAGCTCCTGAAAATCTGTGACGGCAACGAAGCCGCCGCCTATGTTGCCTATGCCTTTTCCGAGGTAGCGGGCATCTATCCCATCACCCCGTCGTCCCCCATGGCGGAGAAAACCGACGAATGGGCCGCCAACGGAAGAAAGAACATCTTCGGCCAGACCGTCCGCCTGGTGGAGATGCAGTCCGAGGCCGGCGCCTGCGGCGCATGTCACGGCGCACTGGAGGCCGGTGCTCTGGCCACCAGCTTCACCGCCTCCCAGGGCCTGATGCTGATGATCCCCACCATGCACCGCATCTCCGGCGAGCGTCTGCCCGGCGTGCTGCATGTGGCGTCCCGCACCGTGGGCACCCACGCCTTCTCCATCTTCGGCGACCACAGCGACGTGATGAACTGCCGCCAGACGGGCTTTGCCATGCTCTCCAGCGGCAGCGTCCAGCAGGCCGCAGACCTGGCCGCCGTGGCCCATCTGTCCGCCATCCGGGCCCGGATCCCCTTCCTGCACTTCTTCGACGGCTTCCGCACCAGCCATGAGATTCAGAAAATCGACGTGCTGAGCTATGACGAATACGCCAAGCTAGTGGATTACGAGGCCCTGGCCAGATTCCGGGCCAACGCCCTGAACCCCGAGGATCCCCGGATGCGCTCCCTGGTGGATAACCCCGATATCTACTTCCAGCTGCGGGAGTCCAACAACACCGACTATGCCAACCTCCCCGACGTGGTGGAGGACTACATGGCCCAGATCAGCCGCCTGACGGGCCGGGAATATCACCTGTTCAACTATTACGGCGCGCCTGACGCAGAGCGCGTCATCGTGGCCATGGGCAGCGTGTCCGGCTGCGCCCAGGAGGTCGTCAATTATCTGAACGCCAAGGGTGAGAAGGTGGGCTTCCTGCAGGTGCACCTGTTCCGCCCCTTCTCCCGCAAGCACCTGATGGCCGCCATGCCCAAGACCGTGAAGCGCATCGCTGTGCTGGACCGTGTGAAGGAAGCCGGTTCCATCGGCGAGCCCCTGTATGAGGACATCTGCGCCGCCTATATCAACGAGGCGGACCGCCCCCTGATCTTCGCCGGACGCTATGGCCTGTCCAGCAAGGACACCACCCCCGCCCAGCTGAAGGCCGTGTTCGACAATCTGCTGCTGGAGGAGCCCAAGAACCACTTCACCATCGGCATCGAGGACGACGTGACCCACCTGTCCCTGCCCGTGGGCGCCCCCCTGCTCACCGAGCCCGAGGGCACCATCAGCTGCAAGTTCTGGGGCCTGGGCTCCGACGGCACCGTGGGCGCCAACAAGAACTCCATCAAGATCATCGGCGAAACCACGGATATGTACTGTCAGGCGTACTTTGAGTACGACACCAAGAAGTCCTTCGGCATCACCAAGAGCCACCTGCGCTTCGGCAAGCACCCCATCAGCTCCACCTACTATGTCAGCCGTGCCGACTTTGTGGCCTGCCACAACCAGACCTATCTGACCAAGTACGACATCATCTCCGAGCTGAAGCCCCACGGCAGCTTCCTACTGAACTGCGAGTGGACCGAGGACCAGCTGGAGCAGCACATCCCCGGCGACATCCTGCGCTATATCGCGGAAAACGACATTCATTTCTACATCATCGACGCCAATAAGGAATCCCAGGCCCTGGGTCTGGGCAACCGGTCCAACATGGTGCTGCAGGCGGCGTTCTTCAAGCTGGCTAATGTCATCCCCGTGGAGGACGCCGTGGAGCACATGAAGGCCGCCGTGAAAAAGACCTACGGTCTCAAGGGTGAAAAGGTGGTCAACATGAACATCGCCGCCGTGGACGCCGGCATCAACGCCCTGGTGCAGGTGCAGGTGAAGCCCGAGTGGAAGAACCTGTCCGGCGCC
>UMCJ01009236.1_pt1 | contig 12418 bp, 9 predicted proteins | sample 1964171 | NCBI WGS metagenome assembly UMCJ01 (sample SAMEA4835962, study PRJEB28245) | human gut metagenome | biome: gut microbiome; material: fecal sample | place: Denmark | collected 2008
TTGTCGCTCACGGTGAATACCAGCGGCAGCTTTTCGGTGCGATCGCCTTGGGCGCACGAAATGCAAAGCACAGTCTTACCGCCGGCAGCCGTATGCTGCACCGAATTGACGATCAGGTTCAGCAGTATCCGCTCCAACCGCCGTTTATCCCCCAAAAGCATATCCGGCGCCGCCTCTGCGATGCACACGGCCAGCTCGTGCCCCGCATCCTTTATTTGCGGGCACAGCATTTTTTGAATATCCTCCGCCAGCTCATACGGCGAAAAAGGTTCCTTTTTAATGTCGATGCGCCCGCCTCCGAGCTTATAAATATCCACGATATCGTCTGCCAGCCCCAGCAGGTACTCAGCCGATACCGCTATTTCCGCCGCACGCTCCCGCACCCTGTCCGGACTGTCCGCTTCTATTTCCAGTATTTGCGCAAGGTGCATTACGGAGCTCAACGGCGTCCTCATATCATGGCATATCTTCACAAAGGCGTCCCTTTGCGCCGCTTCGGTCTTGTATCGCTTTGCTTCTTCCATTTTGCTTTTCTCTCGGCCTGCTTTAATGATTTTTAAATCTCAACGCCATTTTACTCCAAGATACATATAATGTCCACAGCAAAAGGAGCGGCCGAAGCCGCTCCTTTAAGTTCAGGTTTTATTGGTTGGTTTAATCGTAAACCAGCAGGGAGATCATCTCGTCGTCGATGTTCTCGGCATTGTACCACTGAGCGCCGGTATCCACGTCGGATACGCTCTCGCCCTTGGCAGCCATGACAGCCATTTCAACGGCCTTATAGCCGATCTGGTAGGGATCCTGGGTGACGGAGCCGTAGAACCAGCCGTTGCGGACCGCGTTCTTCTGAGCAGCGCCCGCATCGAAGCCGGCAACGATTATATCGCCGTACTTGCCGCCCTCGGCGAGATCCTCACCGTCGGATACAGCGGACAGGAAGCCGGTAACGGCGCCCTCGTTGGAGCAGAAGATAGCGACGGGCTTCTTGCCCAGCAGGGAGTTTGCGGCAGTCTGAACCGCGGTGGCCTCGGTAGTGGCGGATACCGCAACCTCGATGATGATAGCGGGATCAGCGACCTTCTTCTCCCATTTTGCATGGCCCTCTATGGAGACCTTGCCGGGCTGATACATTTCAGCGATCTCAGCCATCTTGTTTACGAAGCCGGTGGTGCGGCCGGTTATGGAAGCGGATACCGCATCCTGGGACAGGCAGCCTATGATCACGGGCTTCTTGGAGTCGGCGTTCTTCATGGCCTCTACGATAACCTCGTTCTCGCCGAACTTCTCAGCGGCGATAGCGGCAGCGTTCTCGTTGTTGGTGCTGGCGGTGGCCTTTACGGCGCCGGTCTTGTCATCGGGTACGCCGGAGTCAAAGCCTATAACGGGGATGTCCTTCGCAGCGCACTCCTCAAGTATCTCGGTGACGGCCTCGGTGGAGAGGGCCGCAAGCGCCATAGCCTTGGGGTTCTTCGCCATTTCATTCTTAACCATGTTGACCTGAGCGTCAATCTCGGTTTCGGAAGCGGGACCGTCGAAGTAGATCTCTACACCGTACTCGGCGGCAGCAGCGTCGGCGCCGGCCTTGACCGCCTGCCAGAACTGATGCTGGAAGCCTTTTGCCATGACGGGGATATAGAGCTTATCCATTGCTTCTTCCGTCGTTTCCTCCATGGTTTCTTCCGTCTTCTCTTCCGTCATCTCCTCAGTCTTGGGAGCCTCGGGCTTGGCCTGGCAAGCGGGAGCCGCTATGACCATCACCATGATAAGAAGCAGGGCTATCAGTTTTTTCATTCTCGTTTCCTCCTGTTATTTTTTATCAAACGCATCGCTGCGCTCAACACTTGGTTGGTTGCCGCCGTTCTTCGGCGTCGTCACTACCGGGGTGACCCGGTTTGCGGCGTTCGTGCGGGTGATGTCGAGCAGCACCGCGCCTATTACCACCGCGCCTGTAAGGAAGGTCTGCCAGGGAGCCTGGAGGCCGCATGAGGACAGGCCGTTTTTAAGCACCGACATTATGAATACGCCAATTAGGGTGCCTATCATCGAGCCGGAGCCGCCCGCCATGGAGGTGCCACCTATTATTACGCCGGTTATGCCGTTGAGCTCCTGGCCGCTTCCCGTTCCGGGGGTTATCGTGGTGTAGGCCGCCGCATAGAACAGGCCGGCCATGCCTACGAAGAAGCCCGAAAGCGTATATACAGCTACCTTCCAGTTATCGACCTTGATTCCGGAAAGGCGCGCCGCCTCCTCGTTTGAGCCTATGGCGTAAGCGTATCTGCCGAACTTGGTCTTATGCAGTATCGCCGCGGCGATGAGGAAGAAGCCTATGAGCCAGAAGGCGCCGACGGGGAAGCCCTTTATCCCGAAAACCTCGGAGCGGATAAACACCTTCTTGAACCAGCTTCCCACCTCGGCGGTAGCCGTGGGCCATGTCTGAGACTGAACCTTGGTTATTATCGAGCCTATGCCGGAGGCCATCATCTGGGTGCCCAGGGTGGCTATGAAGGGGGGCAGCTTGAGCTTTGCGACGAATATTCCGTTTGCAAAGCCGAACACCACGCCTACTAATATTGTAAGGAACACGGAGAGTATCAGCGGGCAGCCCTGCTTGAAGGAGAAGCCTCCGAGCAGCGCCGCGCACATCATCGCCGTTCCCAGAGAAAGGTCTATTCCGCCGGTGATGATGACGAAGGTGACCCCGAATGCCATAAAGCCTATGTAGTAGCTGGATTCGAGTATGTTTTTGACCATATCCAGGCTCAGAAAGTTGTTGCCGAAGATCGAGAACACTATGTACAGGATCACCAGCGCCGCAGGAGCCAGCAGTTTTTGCATGTTGAGCTTATTGGTTCCCAGTTTTTCCATTCCGCTATCCTACCTCTCTCTTTGTTGCAAGGGTCATTATTTTTTCCTGAGTAGCCTCGGCTATATCCAGCTCTCCCGTTTTGCGCCCTTCGCACATGACTACTATGCGATCCGACATACGCAGCAGCTCGGGCATCTCCGATGAGATCATTATTATGGACTTGCCGTCGTCGGCAAGCTGATGCATGAGCTTATATATCTCGCTCTTCGCGCCCACGTCTATGCCTCTGGTGGGCTCGTCGAATATGAGTATGTCGCAGTTGTTGAGCAGCCACTTGGACAGCACCACCTTCTGCTGGTTGCCTCCGGACAGGCTGCGCACCTTGCTCTTTACGCTCGGGGTCTTTGTGCGCACCTTTTTAACGTATTCGTGGGACACGCCCTCGATCTTTCTGTCGTCCACAAAGGCCACCTTGGAAAACTGATCCAGCGAGGCGAGGACGGTATTGTCCGCCACGGACAGCCCGAGACACAGGCCGTAACGTTTGCGGTCCTCAGAGAGATATCCTATGCCTGCGGCAACCGCATCCCGCGGGGAGTTTATCCTTACCTCTTTGCCGTTTATGCGTATCGTGCCGCCGTGGCGCGGGTCCGCGCCGCATATAAGCCGCGCTGTTTCGGTGCGCCCTGCGCCCATGAGCCCGGCGAAGCCGAGTATCTCGCCCTTTTTCAAATTGAAGGATACGCCCTTTACATCCTTGGAGACCAGCTCCTCCGCCTCGAATACTATCGGCGCGCCTTCGGGTACGTTTGACTGCGTCTTGGGCTCCTCGTATATCACGCGCCCGACCATCATTTGCACCACCTGGTCTATCGTCGTCTCAGCGGTATCAACGGTGTTGACATACTGGCCGTCCCGCATCACGGTTATCCTGTCGGTTATTTCCTTCAGCTCGTTCATGCGGTGCGAAATGTATATTATGCCTACTCCGGTGGCCTTGAGCCGCCGTATAAATACGAACAGGTCTTCTATCTCGCTCTCGGTGAGCGCGGCAGAGGGTTCGTCCAGTACGAGTATTTTTGTGTTTTCGTGAGAGAGTGATTTTGCTATCTCCACCATCTGCTGCTTTGCAACGGTGAGATGCTTGACGGGTGTTTTAGCGGATATGTTATTTAAATGAAGCGATCCGAGCAGTTCCTCGGTCATGCGGTTCTGCTCCGCCTTGTCGAGGAACCCCCCCTTGACGGGCTCGCGCCCTATGAATATGTTTTCGGCGACTGTAAGATCCTGCATAAGGTTAAGCTCCTGATGCACTATGCTTATGCCCTTTGCCTGAGCGTCCCTGGGCCCGTGTATCTCGACCGGGCTGCCGAAAAGCTCTATCGTGCCGGCGTCCTTAGTGTACACGCCGGTGAGTATCTTCATAAGAGTAGATTTACCGGCGCCGTTTTCCCCGACCAATGCCATGACCTCCCCCGCCTTTACCTCAAGCCGGGCGTCATCAAGCGCGTGCACGCCGGGAAAATACTTTTGTATACCGTACATTCGCAAAATCGTTTCAGCCATTATGGTTTCACCTTTCTGTACCTTATAAAGAAGCAAAGCGTTGAAGATGGTTTAAACGGTGAAAACGAACCGTTTCGTGTTTTTGTTTAAAATCAAATATAGCACTACTTGGCTTTATCATAAACAATGCGTTGCCAAAAAGCAAGACTTTTCTTAAAAATTTTATTTCTAATTCAAAACTTACTGTTGACGCAAGCGGTTAAAAACCTTATTATAGTTAATGAGAACTGTGGTTTTCGTGCTTTCGGAGTCACAGAATAATGTAACGTTTCGTTTTTTTGGAGGAAATATGTCGAGTATTTCTACTATCAAGGATGTTGCCGCAAGGGCCGGCGTCGCCCCCTCCACGGTATCCAAATACATAAACGGCGGCAGCGTCCGCGAAAAGAACGTCATCGCCATCCGCGAGGCCATAGCGGAGCTGGAATTCCGAGCGAACCCCTTTGCCCGGAACCTCAAGTCACAGCGCAGCCACGCCATAGGCGTATTGCTGCCCGACCTGTCGGCCCCCTTTTTCAGCGCCATGCTGGAGGCCCTTAACAGGGTAATACGCGCCCGCGGCTATCACAGCCTCATCTCATGTTACAGCTCTAACCACGGGCTGGAAAGGGACAATCTGCGCTTTCTTTTGGAGGCCAGCATAGATGGCCTCATATACGTGCCGGAGGACCTTTCCGCGGAGGAATTTCACGAGCTTACCGACGAATGCGGCGTACCTGTGGTGCTTGCCGACCGAATGATACCCGGCTCAGATAAGGACACGGTGCTCACCAATAACACCGAATCCGTATACAAAGCCACATCGCATCTTATATCCGAGGGGCACAGACGCATCGGCATAATTTCCGGCCCCAAATCCGTCTTTACCGCAAAGGAGCGCCTTGTGGGATACCTCAGGGCCCTTTCCGACAACGGCATAATTTACGACGATTCCTTAGTCATAAGCGGCGACAACATTTTCGCCACAGGATATCAGGGCCTCATATCCATGATGTCCCTCAATACCCCGCCTACGGCAATATTTTCCACAAACTACAACATAACCCTGGGCCTTATCACCTCCGCACGGGAGAGGGGTATAGTCATACCCGATCAGGTGAGCGTTTTCGGCTACGACTCCGTTGACGTATGCCGCATGATGACCCCCGCCCTGCCCGTCGTTTTCCAGCCGGAGCAGGAGATAGGCCGGCTTGCGGCGGAATACCTAATAGAACGGCTGGACGGAAGCACAGTCCCTCCCCGCATGACCGTGCTCGAGTCCAAGCTGGTAATATAAAAAATACATATTTATAGCGTTATGCGTTATTAAATAGATTCGTCCCCTACTACCAAATTCATGCCCGCGGCAATGCCGCAGAGTACAATTTTCAAGGAGGAAGAATATATGGCAAAGAATCGTTACGTAGGCAGCTATCCGGTCATAGGCATCCGTCCCATTATCGACGGCCGCAGAGGCCCCATGAAGCTGCGAGAGAGCCTTGAGGGCCAGGTAATGGCCATGGCGGAGGCTGCGAAAAAGCTCTTCGAGGATAACCTTTACTACTCCAACGGCGACCATGTAAAGGTGGTCATAGCCGATTCCACCATCGGCCGCGTGCCGGAATCCGCCGCCTGCGCCGAAAAGTTCCGCAGAGAAGGCGTATCCATAACCCTCTCCGTCACGCCCTGCTGGTGCTACGGCTCCGAGACCATGGATATGGATCCCATGACGATAAAGGGCGTATGGGGCTTTAACGGCACAGAGCGCCCCGGCGCCGTATACCTCGCCTCCGTACTCGCCACCCACGCCCAGAAGGGGCTTCCAGCCTTCGGTATATACGGCCATGAGGTACAGGACGCGGATCAGGTCACCGAGATACCTGAGGACGTAAAGGAAAAGCTGCTGCGCTTCGGCAGGGCGGCCGTTGCGGCTGCCACCATGCGCGGCAAGAGCTATTTGCAGATAGGCTCCATGTGCATGGGCATAGGCGGCTCCATCATAGACCAGCAGTTCATGGAGGAATACCTCGGCCTGCGCGTCGAATCCGTCGATGAGGTGGAGATACTCCGCCGCATGGAGGAGGGCATATACGACCACGAGGCCTATGAAAAGGCGCTGGCGTGGACATTCGAGCACTGCAAGGAGGGCCGCGACGACAATCCCGAATCCGTGGAGTTCCTGGGCAAGGAGCGCCGCATACGGTTTACCGAAGAGGAAAAGCGCAAGCAGTGGGAATTTACCATAAAGATGTACTGCATCATAAAGGATCTCATACAGGGCAACCCCAATCTCCCCGAGGAATTCAAGGAGGAGATGGTAGGCCACAACGCCATCGCCGCCGGCTTCCAGGGCCAGAGGCAGTGGACCGATCACTGGCCCAACTGCGACTATCCCGAGGCGGTGCTCAATTCCTCCTTCGACTTTACCGGCAAAAAGGAACCCATGGTGTTCGCCACGGAAAACGACGTGCTCAACGGCCTCGGCATGCTATTCATGGAGCTGCTCACGAACCGTGCGCAGATATTCGCGGATGTGCGTACCTTCTGGTCCCCTGAGGCCACCAAGCGCGCCACCGGCTATGAATTCGAGGGCAAGGCTAAGGAGAACGGCGGCATAATACACCTGCTCAACTCCGGCGCGGCCTGCCTCGACGCCTGCGGCGAATGCACCGACGAAAACGGCAACAAAGTCATGAAGCGCTGGTGGGAGGTCACCAACGAGGACATAAAGAAAATGACCGACGCTACCGTATGGTGCGAGGCTGGCTTTGACAACTTCCGCGGCGGCGGCTTCTCCAGCCACTTTGTCACCCGTGCGGAAATGCCCGTCACCATGATCCGACTGAATCTCGTCAAGGGCCTCGGCCCCGTGCTCCAGATAGCCGAGGGCTGGACGGTGAACCTGCCCGACGAGGTGACGGATAAGCTCATGGAGCGCACCAACCCCACATGGCCCTGCACATGGTTTGCGCCGCGCTGCGACGGCAAGGCGGGTAGCCCCTTTGAGGACGCCTACTCCGTAATGCAGAACTGGGGAGCCAACCACGGCGCGATCTCCTACGGACACGTCGGAGCAGACCTCATCACGCTCTGTTCCATGCTCCGCATACCCGTATGCATGCACAACGTGCCCTCCGAGAATATCTTCCGCCCTGCCGCATGGAACGCCTTCGGCATGGATAAGGAAGGCCAGGATTACCGCGCCTGCGCCGCCTACGGCCCCATGTACAAGAACATAAGGTAATGATTATCTAAAAAAAATGGCCGGGACGGTTCATTCCGCCCCGGTCAGGCATATAGAAAGGAACGAGCCATGCTTAAAAACATCCCTTCCATCCTCTCCCCGGAGCTTCTCAAGGTGCTGTGCGAGACGGGACACGGCGACCGTATATGCATAGGCGACGGGAACTTCCCCGGTGCTTCGATAGCGAGGCAGGGCGGCTGCGTATTTCTCAGGGCGGACGGTCACGGCACGCCGGAGCTGCTGAACGCCATACTCGAGGTCTTCCCTTTGGACAGCTACACGGATACCCCGGCGATGCTCATGCAGAAAATGGACTGTGACAAAGAGCTGGACATACCTATATGGGATAAATATGTGGAATCCGTCGCCCGCCATGACCCAAGGGGCGCTAAGGCCGTGGGCTTCTATGAGCGGTTCCGGTTTTATGATGAGGCCAAGACCTGCTACTGCGTGCTCCAGTCCGGCGAGACCTCGATATACGCAAACATCATACTTCAGAAAGGTGTAGTGAAATAATATGCGTAACCTACTGGCTTTTGACATAGGGGCCAGCAATGGCCGCGCCATACTCGGGCAATTTGACGGCGAGCGCATCTCCATGCGGGAGCTGCACCGCTTTGAAAACCACTATGTAGAGATGAACGGCATCTACTACTGGGATCTTCCCTACATTTATAATCAGCTCAAGCAGGGCTTCCTCGCCTTCCGCAGGGCGGACATAGGGGCGCTGGACTGCTTCGGCATCGACACATGGGGCGTGGATTACGGCCTGCTGGACAAAAACGGGCATCTCCTCTCAAACCCCCGCGCTTACCGCAACGCCGTGGAGGAGGACTGCACCGAGGCATGGAAGGCGATGGACTTCCCCGCGCTCTTCGCCCATACCGGCATAGGCAACGAGAGCTTCAACACCGCCTATCAGCTTTACCGGCGCAAGAGAGAGGACGACGCCGCGCTGGAGGCCGCCGAAACCCTGCTCTTCATGCCGGATCTGCTTGGGTATTTCCTCACCGGCGAAAAGAAATCCGAATACACCGAGACTACCACCTCCATGCTTTACAACCCCATAAAGCGGGACTGGGACAGGGACATAATGGCGGCCTTCGGCCTGCCGGAAAAGATATTCCCGCCCATAGATATGCCGGGGACGATGCGCGGCAGGCTGCGCTCCGATATAGCCCGCGAGTTAGGCATAAATTGCGCCGCCTTTGCGGCGGTCGGAACCCATGATACGGCCTCGGCGGTCGCGGCAATACCCGGCAGCGGCAGCTTTGCCTTCTGTTCCAGCGGCACATGGTCGGTTTTCGGCATAGAAACGGATCTTCCGCTGCTCACCGACGAGGTGCGGGATGCAGGCTTCTCCAACGAGGGCACCGTGCAGGGCGGCTTCCGCCCGCTGAAGAATATAATGGGGCTGTGGCTTATCCAGGAATGCCGGCGCGAATGGCAGGCGGAGGGAATATTCCTGAGCTGGGACGAAATAGTTCGTGAGGCGGAGGCGGCGGAGCCCTTCCGCTCCATAATCGACACGGATCACACCCCCTTCTTTTCCGGCGGTCATATGCGGCAGAAGATACGTCAGTTCTGCGCCGCGACAAACCAGCCCCTGCCGGACACGGTAGGCAGCTTTGCCCGCTGCATATACGAATCCCTCGCCCTGAAATACCGCTATACGCTGGAGCGGCTCAGCGAGATAAAGGGACATGCAATAGAAAGCCTGAACATTGTCGGCGGCGGGAGCAGGAACCGCCTTTTGAACCGATTCGCTGCGGACGCGGCGGGATGCCGCGTGATAACCGGCCCCATAGGGGGCGCCGCCATAGGCAACCTGCTGGTGCAGGCTATGGCGCTGGGCGATATAAGCGGCATAGACGAGCTTCGGGACATAGTCCGCCGCTGCGAGGCTGTGGAGTGTTATGAGCCCAACACCACCGCGGAATGGGAGGCCGCATACGGGCGGCTTCTGGGCTATATGGAAAGGAGCGGCAAAAAATGACGGTAGATATGACAAAATGGCAGGACATGGCAAGGGCGAACGCCCACATACGCCCTGCCGGAAGCGGCCGTATGGCGGGAAAGATATGCATAGTGACCGGCGCGGCCCAGGGCTTCGGCAGGGGCATAGCGCAGGAGCTTTACAACGAGGGCGCCTCGATAGTCATAGCGGATCTGAACGAGCCCCTTGCCGGGCAGGTAGCCGCTGAAATGGGCGAAAGGGCCTTTGCGGTTGCCGTGAACGTGTCCGATGAGGAATCCGTGGCCAATATGGTCGCGCAGACCGTGGAGCGCTTCGGCGGCCTCGACCTGATGCTCTCCAACGCGGGAGTGGTACGCTCCGGCCCCGTGACTGAAATGGAAAAAAAAGATTTTGACTTTGTGACCTCCATCAACTATACCGGCTACTTCCTCTGCTCCAAATACGCGGCGATAATAATGCAGGCACAGCACGAGGCGGCTCCAGAGGCCATGTACGATATAGTGGAGCTAAATTCCAAATCCGGCCTCGAGGGCTCAAACCGCAACTTTGCCTATGCGGGCTCCAAGTTCGGCGGCATAGGGCTCACCCAGTCCTTCGCCCTTGAGCTTTGCGCCTACAATATCAAGGTGAACGCCGTATGCCCCGGCAACTATCTGGATGGACCGCTGTGGTCCGACCCGGAGCGCGGCCTGTTTGTGCAGTACCTCAGGGCGGGCAAGGTCCCCGGCGCAAGGACCGTACAGGACGTCCGCCGCCATTACGAGGCAAAGGTGCCCATGAACAGGGGCTGCCTCCCCTTAGACGTGGCCAAGGCAGTGATGTACTGCGTGGAGCAGCGGTACGAGACCGGGCAGGCAATACCCGTTACGGGCGGCCAGGTCATGCTAAGCTGACGGACGGTAGCGCCCATGATAGATATAGGCATATTAAACGAGCTTAACGCGCCAACAAGGGAGGAGCGGCTGGATAACCTCCGCCGCATAGCCGAAAAGAGCGTATTCCCTCCTCTGGAGCCGCGGTATATAAACAACCATATACACACCTTTTACTCCTTCTCCCCCTACTCCCCCGCCGCCGCGGTATACGCCGCCCGCGCGGAGGGGCTCTGCACCGCAGGCATAATAGACCACGACTCTATTGCCGGAGCCGGGGAATTTATAGAGGCCGGCAGGATACTGGATATGCCCGTTACCGTTGGTATGGAATGCCGCGTATCCATGGCGGGAACCTCCCTCGAGGGCAGGCGCACCAACAATCCTGATCAGGCCGGCGTAAGCTACATGACCATACAGTCTGTGCCTCATGACTCCATCGAATACCTGAACGCCCGCTTTGCCCCGTACCGCGAGGCACGGCACAGGCGCAGCAGAGCCATGATCCGCAGAATGAATCAGCTTCTCCGTGATATTGAGCTGGATTACGACCGCGATGTCCTGCCGCTGTCAAGGACCTCGGAGGGAGGCGGAGTCACCGAGCGCCACCTCATGTACGCGCTCGCCCGGAGAATAGTGCAAAGGGCAGGGCGCGGAAGCGCCGCGATAGGCTTCCTCGAGGACGCGATGGGCGTTGCCCTTTCGCCAAAGCAGAGGGCGCAGCTATCGGATATCGGCTATCCGTTTTACGAATACGACCTGCTCGGCATACTGAAGTCCTCCTTCCTTCCCGGCATATATATAGACGCCGATGAGGAATGCCCTTCTCTTGATGAGATAGCGGGGCTCTGCCGGGATATTGACGCATTGCTGTGCTACGCTTACCTCGGCGATGTTACAGACAGCGTGACCGGGGATAAGAAGGCTCAAAAATTCGAGGATGACTACCTCGACGAAGTGATGGAGTGCATGGCGGAGCACGGCGTCCGCGGCGTTACCTATATGCCCACGCGGAACACGCCGGCCCAGCTCGCCCGCATAAGGGAGCTTGCCGAAAGGCACGGCTTCATACAGGTATCGGGCGAGGATATCAACTCCCCGCGGCAGTCCTTCGTAATACGGGCCATGGACAATCCCTCCTTTTCAAACCTCATAGAATCGACCTGGAAACTTATAGACCACGAAACGAAAGGAGCTAAACTATGAAGACAAAAGCTGTACGCATACACGGCAAAATGGATCTCCGACTGGACACGGTAGACCTGCCCCCGGTTGGCCCGGACGACGTCAGGGTAAAGATAATATCCGATTCAATCTGCATGAGCACCTATAAGGCCGCCGTCGAGGGCGGCAGCCATAAGCGCGTACCGGACAACGTCGAAGAAAACCCCACGATAGTGGGACACGAGTTCTGCGGCGTGATAGACGAGGTGGGCGAAAACTGGAAGCACAAGTACCGCCCCGGCCAGGGCTTCGCCATACAGCCCGCGCATTACTACAAGGGCTCCCAGATGGCCCCCGGCTACTCCTATCCCTTCTGCGGCGGCGACGCCCAATACGGCAACATACCCATCGAATCGCTGCTTATGGACTGCCTACTGCCCTACGATTCCGACGTATACTTTTACGGCTCCCTCGCAGAGCCCATGAGCTGCATAGTTGGCACCTTCCACGCCATGTACCACACCACGCCGGGCAGCTATGAGCACAAGATGGGCATAGTCGAGGGCGGCAAGATGGCGATGCTCGCCTCCGTGGGCGCAATGGGCCTTGGCGCAATAGACTACGCGCTGCACTGCGACCGCCGCCCCTCCCTGCTGGTCGTGACCGATATAGACGACGACCGCCTTGCCCGCGCAAGGAGCATATATACGGTAGAGCACGCCAAGGAGCAGGGCGTGGAGCTTCACTTCGTAAACACCGCTAAGCCGGGCTTCGGCACTGAGTACCTGAGGGAGCTCACCGGCGGCACC
>UMCJ01021211.1_pt1 | contig 12236 bp, 10 predicted proteins | sample 1964171 | NCBI WGS metagenome assembly UMCJ01 (sample SAMEA4835962, study PRJEB28245) | human gut metagenome | biome: gut microbiome; material: fecal sample | place: Denmark | collected 2008
TGGCTCTTCTTACCATAACCTTTCGTCCTATGTTTTGGTCTAACTTTTCTTTAATAATTGAAATATCACTAGGGCAAATCATACGACTACACATCCTCTCAATCAATTTGCTGTATTATATCATCCTAATTTATACTTGTCAAAAATTGTTTTATTATGTCTATTTTTGGTATTTCCTGTGTTTGTAAGGTTTGCTGTTTTTTTATGTGTTTTATTACATTTTTATTACATTTTGGTTACATACTTTTTTCTTTTGCCCATTGCGCCAATTCCTCCTATTCCCTTTTCTCCTTCCTTAATTTCTCTTGCAATATCTAAGCTGCTTACAAATTTATTTCTATCGGTTATAGCCACCTTTTCTGCCACTACAAGAGGATCTATAAAGTCTATTAATATTCTTCCTGGTGAAGACGCAAAATCTGCTCCAGCTTCTATTAATGCTTCAAAAAAACTTTGACATGCTCCTGCAAAAATTACCAATTTATTTGATGATTTTGCCCATTTTCTAGCCTCTTTAATTGTATTCATAAAATTTTTTGAGTTTCTGTAATTATATATGTTTGAATAGTTTATTCCTTTTTTTAGCATTGCGTCATGTCCTGTAATTATTAAAATATCTGGGTTGTATTTTTCTAGCAATGCTCTTACCATCAATGGTTGTTTATTTTCTGGTATATTTTTTACAATAGCGTTTAATCCCATTTTTTTATAATATTTCATTGATTTTTCGCTATATCTTTTGTCTCCATCTAAATGAAGTATCTTGCCTGTTTTTACTATATAGCTTCTATAATCTATGTGTCTGTTGTTTATTCGTTTTTCAAGTGTTTCCTCAAATCCTCGTTCTTGACTTTTTATTCTTTTGTAATCTATTAATTCAATATCATCTAAAGGTGCGTCTGCTTCTATTCTAATAGTTACGCCTTTAAGAACCGCATAGCTATTGCCATTTTTTAATTTTATTATTCTATCTATAATAAAAAAGATGTCTTTTCCATAAGACTTTCTTGCAACATAGTCTCCTTTTTTTAATCTCACCTTTACCACCTCAAAACTACTTCAAGCTATTATATTTTATGTCGAATTTTGCGGTGATGTTACTTTGTTTGAGTCTTTTTTACTGTTACAAACTATTAATGGTGAGTTATATATTTTTCGTGCTCTTTTTCATATTTTAGTTTTGTTGCCATGCCTCCTCTTATATGTCTTTCTGCTTTATTTTCATCAAGTACTTTTCTTACTTCTATTGCTAATGCTTTGTTTATATGTATTAATCTTTCACTTACATCTTTGTGTACTGTGGATTTACTTACGCCAAACTTTTTTGCTGCTCCTCTTACCGTGTCTCCTGTATCTATTATATATTGTGCTAATCCTCTTGCACGGTCTTCTATTGATACTCCTTTCATATAAAAACCCCCATAAGAATACTTTTGTTTAAGTGTATTCGTATGGGGGCTTGATTATGTTATTTTACTTTTTCATTTTTCCTAGATTCCTTAATTATCTTTATTGTGCTTGAAATTAGTAGTTTAATCATTTTTTCCATTTCTTTTTTTTCTTCTTTTTTTCTACTTCTATATGTACCTAGTATTTGAGCAATTTTTTTGACTGTGTCTATTCTAAAGTCGCTTACTTCTGTTGCTTTGGTGGCTGTTACTATTTGGTAAAGCATGTCTATGAATTCTTTTCGCTCTTCTGGGGTTGTGTTTTTAAGCCAGTCTCTTAATATGCCGTTGAAGATTTCGCTGTTTGTTGTAACTCTTTCGATTCTTACTAATTTATCATTTTCAATTTCCCAAGAAAAAATATCGTGTTGCATGAATCCTTTTTGATTGCTTTTTATAACTTGATATTCTTCTTCATGTTCTAAAAGTCTTCCAACTACTGAAGATTGTGGAATATATGTTTCTATTTTATTTAACACTTTTTTATATGCTGGGGTTTGGATAACGCTTTTATCGAGTCCTGGTCCATCTGCATTTATTATTCTTTTTATTTTGGGCTTTATTTCATCTTTGCAAAAAACTGCTGCATATACGGCCAAGTTGCCTCCTTTTGAATGTCCTCCTAGGATAAAATCTTCTTTGTATTTTTGTGCAATATCATTTAGGTAGTTTACAGCTTCTATTTGTGATGGTACATTTTCCATAAATCCCATATTAAGGTCTTCTTTCCAGCCAACTAAAGATGAATCTGTTCCTCTATATGAAATATATCTTATATCTGGTAAGCTTATTGTTATTGCTGCAAATTGCTTTTCAGCTGAGTTATCTACTATTTCTACATAGTCTGTTACAACAATATCTTTATATCTTTTTGCTTTTCCAAGTTCTTGCAAAAATGGCTTATCATCTCCCCAGATGTATTTTGCTTGTTCTAAGTCTTGCATTTTCATTGCAATACTTTGAATTGTTTCTTTAGCACACATATCAATATGTTTAAACGGCATATATGAAAGCCTTGCAAATATCATGTTATCTATTTCATTTATTTGATTTTGTTCTAATATACTATTTGTGTTTGTTTTTACATAATCTATTAAGTTTGTCATTGGTTTTCCTCCTATGCTATATACTAACATATTTGGATGTTTTTTTCAATTTAAAGTATACTTTTTTGCAAAAATTTCTTTCCCTCTTTATAGCCAAGTTCATATAATTCGTCAATTTTAGAACAGTCTAATAGCGATATATTTTTAGTTCTTAGTGTTAGCATGTAATCTGCTCCATCTATCTCATAGTTGGATAGTTCATGGCATAATATATCTATTGAACCTGTTAAAACATCTATAATGTTTTTTTTGCATTTTGCCTTCTTTTTGTTTTCAAATTTCACACAAAAAACTTTGTCTGCTCCATTTGCTTTTGCTTCTTTCCAAGGAATATTTTCACGTATTCCACCATCTATTAGTTCATCATCATCAAATACACATGGTGAAAAAACACCTGGATAACTGCAACTTGCCCTCACTGCTTTCCCAATATTAATATCATATATGTATTTTATTTCATCCGAATATATTTCCCTATTGTTTATTGAGGAAAACATATATAGCATACCTGTATTTAGCTCAACACTTGGAATTAGCAAGTTATTTTTTATTTGGTTTAGATTAGAAATGCCTTTTTTACTTGCTGCTTCATTTATTACTTTTTCTATTGTTTCTCCACTATTTAATCCATCTATTATGATGCTTCTTTTTAAAACCATTCCCATTAATAGTTTTAAAACATTTTTAAAGTCTACATGTTTAATTTTCTTGCAATACTTTTTAAACAGTTCGTAAATCTCATCTGGTGTATACCCCATAGCTCTAAGGCTTGCTACTATACTTCCTGATGAAGCACCTGCTAGGTAATCATACTTAATGTTTGCCTCTTCTATTGCTTTTAACACTCCTATATGTGCAGCTCCTTTTGCTCCTCCACCTGCTAAACAAATTGCTAATTTCATAAAAATCACCTTAGATTATTATATTATCTAAGGTGATTTTGTGTTACTTGTTTTATTTTTATTGCAAAACTCTTTTATTGGACATTCTATGCATTTTGGATTTCTTGCATCACATATTTTTCTTCCATGCCATACTAGTAAATGGTTTACATCTTTATAGTATTCTTTGGGAATTAACTTTAAAATTTCCTGTTCGATTTTCTCTGGTGTTTTTTCTTTGGATAGTCCTACTCTATTTGCAATTCTTTTTGCGTGTGTATCTATTGCGATTCCTTGTGGATTGTTAAAAGCTTCTAGCATTATTACATTTGCACTTTTTCTTCCTACTCCAGGCAAACTCATTAATTCTTCCATGGTTTGAGGTACTTGCCCGTTATATTTTTCCATTATTTCTTTTGCCATTGCCTTAATGCTTTTTGCTTTGTTTCTGTAAAATCCACATGGATGTATTATTTGCTCTAGTTCACTTATATCAAGATTACATATATCTTGTGGTGTTGGGTATTTTTCAAACAAACTTGGTGTGGTTTTATTAACCCTATCATCAGTACATTGTGCAGAAAGCATTACTGCTACAACCATTTGGAATGGTGTTGCAAAATCCAAGCTGCAAGTAGACTCTGGATAATATGCTTTTAATTTTTTTATTATTTCTATTGCGGTTTTTTTGTTCATTTACTGGGTTTTCTCCTTAACTCTAATAATAAATTAAGTATATCATAAAACACTAAATAATACAAAGCAAAGGTGCATTTTTTCTATGGTAAATTAAGGAAGTGGATTAAATAAAAATTATCCACAGTATATTTGTGTATACTGTGGATGTTTTTTGATAATTTTTATTTTCCAATAAACATTTGAACATATATTTTTCCATACTTTGAGCTTTTAACAACTGCTAGTCCTGTATAGTTGTAATTGCTATTTAAAATATTTGCTTTATGCCCTGATGAATTCATCCATGCTTTTACTGCACCGCTGTTACTTGAATTTCCTGCAATATTTTCTCCTGCTGTCTTATACTTTATACCAAAGCTCTTCATCATGTCAAATGGTGAGCCATAAGTTGGTGAAGTATGTGAAAAGTAGTTGTTAGTTACCATATCTTGTGCTTTTGCTCTAGCTACATTTTGCAATTCACTATCAATTTTTAATGCTGTGAGTCCAGCTGCAACTCTTTCTGCATTTACCAAATCAAAGGTTTCTTGTTCATCTGCTGTTAATTCATTTCCACTTGCGGGTGGAGTTGTTTTTTCTTGTTCATCTGAGGCTCCCTTTGTTGGATATATTAATTTAACATATTTAGAACTTACCATTCCTATATAATCACTATTAGTTTGTATTACATACCAGTCTCCAATTTTTGCAAATATACGTATATATTCGTTTTTATATATCATCGTTACAACTTTGAAGTTTGTTCCTGGACCTTGTCTTACATTTAAGGCAGAGGCTGTAACTAAGCCAGTTGTTGTTCCAACTACTTGGTAATGCGTCATGGCTTGTGAATTACTGTATGTGAAAAGTAGCATAATAAATAATATTAAACAGATTAAAATTTTTCTAGTTTTCAAAACAAATCATCTCCCTAATTTTATTATTGGAATTTTTGAAAAATTTTATACAATATATTATTTTCATTTTTTTATATAAAAAAAAACCAACTCGAAATTTTCATTCGAGTTGGTTTGGAGATTTTGTCTCTTAATTGGCAAAGTAGATAAGTATGGCAATTGCCACTCCTAGCATAACTAGCCAACCAATCCAATTGCCTATCCGAGAGCCATTATTCCTGTTTCTAATCACATCAATGATATAGGTGATAACAGCAATCCAAAGGCAAAAGTCAAGCCAACCTAAGAGAACCTTAAGCAAAAACACTAGCATGATTTTTCTCCTTTATTCACACCCTTATTGGGTATTTAATACATTTATTATACCATATAGTGCGAATTAAAGCAATTTTTAGTGTCTTCTATTTATTAATCTATCATAAGCTTCTTCTCCCATATCTCTGCCTTTTGATTCTTCTTGTTTTGTATGTTCACTTTCTTCATTTACTTTTAGTTTTGCATCTTCCTCTGTTAGTTGTAGTTCACCAACAACATAGTTATAAATTTTATTTGATTCCTCAAAAGTATATCCATCTTCCATGTATTCATTTATTTTTCTTTGTTTGCTAAATTCATCTAGTGATAATCCATCTTGGCTATATCCACTTGTTTTTAGTTCTTCTTGCCTTTTTGCAAGCACTCCTGTTTGAGGTGTTTTATTCTTTTCATCTATTAAGTTATTCATTCTCTCTGTATTTCTATCAGTTCCATGAATATCTATATTTTTTCCTTCCCATTCCCCATTTCTTCCTTGGTGTATTGTTTCTATTTTTAAATACCCATATTGGTCTTTATACATTGCAATTCTAATGTCTTGTGTATTATGGTTTTTGTCTTCTAGGCCTGTTGCCGTCATTACCCTATATGGTATTTCTTCTTTTACATCTTGTCCATCATTTCCAAGTCTTGTAACTTCTGTTCTATCTTTTATTTCTTCAAAACCAGGTAATTTTTGAGCTTGGCCATCTTTATCTAAATATTCTGCATGAATTCTATCTTTATCATCTAAATAGAAAAATGCTGTTTTTGGAATATTAGGATAATTTTTGTAGAACTGGCTATCTCTTCTAATTTTACAAATATTCTTTGGTTGTATTCCTTTTTTCTTTGCAAGAGTTTTTTGTTCTTGTTCTTTCTCTATATCTCCAGCATCCTTTTCTTCTTCCTCTTCTTCTTTGTCTTGTTCGTTATCTTCTTTTTCTTCATCTTTTATGCTATCTTTATTTTTTTCTTCTTCTCTTTCTTGTTCTAATTCTTCTTTAGTTTTTGGTTCAATTTCTTTTAGTTGTTCTTGTAATTTTTCTATATCCACATTGTCCTTTTCAAATCCTAAAAGATTTATTAAATCTCCTAATTTTCTTTTGTCTTCATCTGAGTATTTATCATCATTTAGTAACTCTTTATTTGGAATTAATTTTCCTTCTTCATCAATATTTGCAATTAAAACATCTTCTCCGTTGAATTTAATATATATACCATATTCCACTGTATAGTCGTTTTCTCCATTTTTAGATTCAACTTGTTTTTCTTCTATTAATACATTATCCAGAATGATATTATTTTTTTCTTTAGTTTTTCTAAACAAAGAAGCATTTTCATAGTATTTTGATTCTTTTAAATCAACCGCTAAATCCTTTCCTTCTTTTCCTTCATTTTCTTCCATTAAAATCACCTCATTTTTTAATTTTTATTATATATTAAATTCTATTGTAAAACTCATGCCTTCACCCATTATTACTTTAAACTGTTTTTGTATTTTATTTGCTTGTGTACTTATACTGTCTTTAATTGTAACAGTGCAAATGCCATCTTCACTTAAGTCTTTTGAAGCAACTATGTTTCGTGCATAAAAGTTATTTTTTACATAGTTTATGAAGTCTTGCTCAGTTGGAAAATTTATTTGTTTAAAGCTTGGCTCTAATAGGTTGTATGCGTTTGTATAATCTGCTGAATTAAGCATTAGAATGAACTTTTCAGCACTTAGTTTTATTTTATTTTCATCACTATCATTTGAATAATCAAGCATTGTATAATTGTCTAAAATTATTTCATAATTCATATATGATTTTTCTATTATCTCATAATAATTTCCATTTTGGTCAGTTCCTTTGTATATTTTATTTTGGTTTTCTTCATCAACTGTATATTGGTTAATTTTGATATTATGTAATTGACCTTGTTTTTCATTTAGGAACTGCACAAACGCTTGTAAATCTTTAAACCTTTTTTCTTTATATTCAGTGTTTAACAAATTGTATGAATTTTCTGTATTATTGAATATTTGAAATGAGTAGTCTTCTAAATAATTTTCCATCTGTTTTACATTATCAATATATTCATATTCAAACTTATTATATGTGCCTTCTTGTATTTCAATTGTGTCATTCTGTTCTAGTGCTGTTCTATTTAAGTATTCCTCTTTTGAAATTGTTTGTAGCTTATATCCTTTATTTTCAGCAGTTAAGTAAAGAATCATATATATTTCCTGCGTTTGGGCTGTATAATTGCCATTTGCAATGGTTAAAGTTCCGTAAGTATAGTATTTAGACATATACTGATTTTGAGTTACATAAGCTTGTTTAACAACATATTTTACATTATTTGTTATTAAATAAATACTGTTTCCTCCTAGTTCGTTTATTGCTGTTTCGTTGTTTTCTTTGATATAGTTAAAGTACTTGTTAATATTCCTGTTTAAACTGTATAAAACTGAATTTGAAGTCTCTTTTTCGATACTTGTATTAAATGTTAATATTGTTGTTTTAGGAGAAATTATATCGTTATTTATATTGTTTTCTATGCTTGGAGTGATATTGTTACTAATCACATTTCTTTTTGTGTTTTTGCTTTCCATTCTCAATATTGCTAGTGTAATAATTAAACCAATAACTAATATTGATAATATTATTATAAGTAATTTAATATTTTTCATAAACATCATTCCTTATTTAATGGCATAAAATCTTGTACATCCAATTAAAACTCTGTCAGCATCAATCCAGCCACTTACGCCATATGAATTATTTCCTGTATATGGATTAGATAGATAAAACTCATTTGTTGAAGCATTGTAATCTAATAATGCCATAAAGTGTGTACTATTAGTAAATTGGCTAGGTGGCACTACTTTTATAATAGCTGGGCCTGAACCTTTTACATGGTTTTTAATAGTTTCCTTTTGCTGTTCTGAAAAGGTTATATCTGCTCCGAGTGGCTCTGTAAATGAAATTCCTTCTCCTAATAAAGCTCCTGGAATACTCATTCCTGCACCTTTTACTGCATATTTTTGAGCTAATTCCAATGGGTTTACTTCACTATTTCTATATCCGCTTACAATAATAGTTACTGCTATTAGAGAACATCCATCCTTCTTTACAATTGATGTTCCACACCATTGGCTTAGTGAATATGAACCAATGTTCTGTTTATAGTTTCTATATGTTTTTCCTGTTTTACTAATATAAGAATTTGGATATCCATCTCCTGAAATGCTTATTTCTCCATATTTTATAATGTCAGAATTCAATGCAACCTCTTGCATTTTGTTTTCTATATTATTTGCCCATTCATTTGCAGTATCATCCCCAACATAATCTTTTGCAATTTCCTTAGTTGTTTTATATTGGTTTTTCTTCCATTCTCCTGCTTTTTCATTTACTTCATCTAAAAAAGTTTCAAAGTCATTTCTATTTTCCTCAAATGCAATTGTAATTAAAAAAGCAGAACTATAGCCATAATCATTTTGCCATTTTATTATTTTATCAATATTATTAATCATATCATTTTTTAGTGCACTATTTGAAGAGTTATAATTTTCAATAAACTTTTGAATTTCATCTTTAGTAAAATTCCATTCTGTATTTGTAAGGTCAATTCCACCTCCATTAGATATAGTAGAATTATATTCTTCATTATTTGAAATTGAGTCTCCAGAGCTATTACCATCTAAAAGATTAACAAATGCGGAAATAAGTACAGTAACAAGAATTACAACAGCCAATATCTTTGCCAATAATATTACCATTGGAATTACAGCTGCTTTTATTGCATTCATAATTACTTTTCGAACTGGGTTTGCTTTTTTCTTTAAATTTTTTTCAAATTTTGATTTTTCTTCTCTAAATTCTCTAGCTAGTTTTGGATCTTCATTTATTGCATTGTTCATTGTATCACCTCTCTACTTAAATAGGCAGATATAAAATCTGCCTATAATATTGTTTATATAAAATCATCAATTTCTGAAAATAATTTTTCTGCATCAGCAGCTTCTATTCCAAATCTCTTTGCATATCTAATAAATCCATCTTTATCATTATATAAGTTTGATGGTAAATTTTTAGCTATTTGCATACGAGCTGCAATTTGTGAAGCACTTAATCCTTTATGTCTATTTTTATCTCTAACCTTTCTGTAATGTTTAACATCTGTTACTCCCATTGAAGAAATTGACTTATATTCATCTCCATTTACACCATTTTGCATTGCACTTCTAATAACACTTTGGTCTGAAATTCCATTATCTAAAAATGTTTGAGCCACCTCTTTAATGTTTCTTCTGCCCCATTCTTGTTGAATAATTGGATCTTGTGCAATAATTTTGTAGTTATCTGAATTGAAGAATTGTTTATCAAATGCCTGATTATTATATGCTTCAACTCCCATTGCTCCTTTTTGGAATGTTGTTGCACCACTTTCAATTTTTCCCATTGCATTTCCAGCTAGTGCATTTCCTCCTGCATAACCAGCTACAGTTGCTCCTCCAACTTTGCTTAAAGCTCCTCCTGGATCTTCAAATAGGTGTCCATCTGCAACTTCATTTGCAAGCATTACAGTTCCTGCTAAAGTTCCTAAAGCTGCTCCAGCTGTTTTTCTTGTTGCCCCCTTCATACCATTTTTTAATGATCTGCCTGTAGCTGAAATTAACTTATTAACACCAGTTATTTCTCCTAAGCCTCTGGCTATACTATAATTGCTACCTCTGCTATTGCTGTTATGGCTATTATTATGCGGGTTATTATTATGCGGGTTATTATTATTTGCCTGAATAATTGGACTGCTACTAGCTGTCCTTACTCCGTTTGATGTTTTTCCTCCACCTGCTCCAGCATCTTCTTCACCTTTTTGTGGTTTAGATTTTATCTTATTTAGCATGCTCATCATAAATGCACCACCTGCAGCTGCACCTAAAGTACTAGATGGAGAACTTGATTTTAGTCCAAACATTTCCTTTATAATTTTTTCTGCTGGTACCATAAATGCAAGTGCAACAATTGAGTATAATATATTTTTAGTTGCAAAATCTATTGCATTGTTAATAAAAACTACATATAGCAACAAGTGAACTGGCTGTATCAAACAATTAAAAATATACTCTTTTAGCCAATAATTAAATGCTTGTGCTCTGCCATCTTTAACTTTATCTAAAGGATATGTCAAAGCAATAAGTGGTGATATCATGGTTAGAAATGCCATAAAAACAACCCTTTTTAGATATTGTATAGTAAATATACCTGTTAATATTACTAATGCAAGATACATAACAGTATATCCAGCCGTTTCCCATGGAAGGTCTACAGCTTCGGCTGAATCAGAGTAATTATTTCGTACAACGCTAATTAAATCGTCATAAGCATCCGTATCTGTACCTTGTTTAATTACATTATCTTTAATAAAACCAATTATATCATCTGTAAGAGCTAGCATAAATGTCATTATGTAATGTAAAACAAATAATAAACAAATTGCTACTAGCCAATCCTTTATCATACTTTTGTATTTTGCTTTATCCTGTGCTGAAGTACTGCTTAAAATTATTCTTATTCCTAAATAAACCAATACAGATAATAACCCTACTATAGCCACCATTCTAAGTGCTCTATACCATGTTGCAATATTAGATTGTAATTCATAAGCAACAGATTCCTTATAAACAGTTTCTCCACTTATTGCTGATAAGTTATATGAGTATAATGTTCCATTTGCACATTGTATAACCTCTTGTCTTTCGAAGAACCCTTCTGCATTATATCCACCTAGATCAGTAATATTAGCACTTAATTTATCTATTTCATTGCTTAAATCATTTACATTATTATAATATGTACGTTTGTCAACCAAATCCTGTGCAGATACATGTCTGATATCATCACTTGATTCCAAAACATAAAGCTTATCATGTAATATCCACATATAAATGTACTTTGTGTCGCTATTAATTGTTTGCGTGAAATTTTTATGCTTTCCATCATCATCATATCCTCCATCTGCTGAGAAACCAACAAATGAATGTTTTCCTAAAAATAAACATTGCCTTTTAGGTGATGTTAATAAAAAATAATTGGTTTTGTTTGTATAAGGATTTGTATATTGTCCTATATAAGACATCTGTAAGTTACTTCCTGATGTTGCTAATTGTTGAATTGACATTTCCGTATTCTTTTGAACATTTGCATTTCCAAGTCTTTCCAATATATTTAAGAATTCATCTTTATTATCTGCATCAACTCCTAGATGAGTAGTTGTTCCATCATTTGGTGTTGCCGATGTAAAATTAATTTTTAATCCTGGCACTTCATTTGCAAATATTGCTCCTGGGGAATACTTAATAAAATATTGACCACCTGCCTCAATATCTCCATCACCAAGCATAATTTTTTGCATTATACTTATTGCCGCGTCACCAGCGTAAGAAAGAAGATAGAAAAAGCTTGATACTAAATTTTTTTGAATTGAATCTTTTGCACAAACATAATTTGGCATAATAAAATTATTTATCATTATTATCGTTATTAACACTATTAATATCTTTTTTATTACCGCATTTTTAAAAACATTCATTTTAAAGTTTTCCCCTCTCTATAAAGGTTTACATTCTATTTTATTATACCATATTTTTCTTTAGTTTTAAAGTTTTTTATGTAAATTTCTGTTATTTTTAATATTTTTATCCATTTCTTTCAGCTAATTTGTTTAAGTTTGTCTCCATAAATTCAAATTCTTTTCTTGTTGGTGTTATTTGTAAAATTGCTGTATCTGGTCCAACTTTGAATAAACCTTCTCCTATTGTACATGTAATAAGGAAGTTTGCTTCACCTTCACTTAATTTGAATACTTCTTTCAAGTATTGTATTTCTGATTTATCTTGTGCTAAAAATAGCTTTGTGTCTG
>UMCJ01000091.1_pt1 | contig 12028 bp, 12 predicted proteins | sample 1964171 | NCBI WGS metagenome assembly UMCJ01 (sample SAMEA4835962, study PRJEB28245) | human gut metagenome | biome: gut microbiome; material: fecal sample | place: Denmark | collected 2008
TGGGCCTGCTGTCCCAGGAGGAGCAGGAGATGTATCTGAACCTGCTGAAAAAGACCCTGTCCGGCGCCCTGGGCCGGAACCTGATCGACATTGAGTTCTCCACCCGGCAGGTGGCGGACAGCGACGAGCACCGCCTGCTCCAGACCCTGCGCCAGACGGAGCTGCAGGATGCCAACGCCCGGGAGAGCCTGTACCGCCGGATCATCGACGCCATCGACATGGGCGAGAGCAGCTATCTGATCCTGCTGGCCGCCGATACCTATGACGTGCCCCATCGCAGCCGGGACGACCTGGAGGTCCCCGACGCATCGGAGACGGTGTTCCGGTATTTCGTGTGCGCCATATGCCCGGTGAAGGACCCCACCCTGGCCTTGCAGTACAGCGACCGGGACAAGGAGTTCCGGGGCAGCTCCACCGGGCATATCGCCCAGCCTCCGGCCCTGGGCTTCCTGTTCCCGGCCTTTGACGACCGGGCCGCCAACATCTATAACGCCCTGTTTTACAGCAAGGACACCGCCCAGCTGCACCAGGAGGTCATCGACGCGGTGTTCTGCGTTCAGGAGGCCCCCATGTCCCCCCAGGAGCAGCAGAACCTGTTCGCCGCCGCCCTGACGGAGACCTTAGAGAAGGACTGCAGCTATGACGTGGTGCAGGCGGTCCATGAGCAGCTGCGGGGCCGCATCCAGGAGCACAAGGAGAGCCGGGACCCGGAGCCGCTGACCCTGTCCGTCCGGGAGGTGGGAGACGTGCTCACCGGCAGCGGCGTGCCGGAGGAGAAGGTGGAGGCCTTTCAGGACCAGTGCCGCAGGCAGTACGGCCAGGACGCGGCCCTGAACCCCCGGAACATCATCGAGGCCGGGAAGTTCCAGATCACCACCCCGGAGGTGAAGATCACCGTGCCGCCGGAATACAGCTATATGGTGGAGGCCCGGATCATCGACGGGCGGCGGTTCATCCTCATCCCCGCCGACGACGGGGTGGAGGTCAACGGCATCGCCGTCACCATCCCCAATCCCCAGGAATAACGCACGGCCCCATACGCATAAAAATGCGTATGGGGTTATTTTTTGTATTTTTATTCGAATAACACTTGACATGACCAGGTCGGTGTGATAGTATCTTTATCCGTAACCGCACTTGGTTTTCAATTTTTATTCACTGAAAGGGCGTTTATATGACTATGTATACCATTCTCCGACGACGACCATGTATGTGAATCTGACTCTATACAAACAACATACATGAAAGAAACGGAGATATTGATATGAAACATTTTACCAGATTCCTGTGCCTGTTTTTTGCCGCCGCCATGCTGCTGACCATGGCCGCCTGCGGCAGCAAGAATACCGATACCGACACCGATACCAACCCCGGCGAGAAGAAGCAGCTGGTGGTGGCCACCAGCCCGGACTTCCCGCCCTTCGAGTCCCTGGACGGCAGCGACATCGTGGGCATCGAGCCCAAGCTGATGCAGGCCATTGCCGACAAGCTGGGCATGGAGCTGGTGTGGGAGCAGGTGGATTTCGACTCCATCATCCCCGGCATCCAGGCCGGGCGCTATGACGCCGGTGTGGCGGGCATCAGCATCACCGCCGACCGTCTGAAAAACTGCGACTTCAGCGACCCCTATTTCCTGGCCAACCAGGTGATCGTGGTGAACCCCGGCAGCGACATTCAGAGCAAGGCCGACCTTACCGGCAAGACCATCGCCGTCCAGACCGGCACCACCGCCGAGACCTACTGCCTGGATAACGGGTATGAGATCCTGTCCTTCGCCTCCAACATCGACGCCCAGGCCGCCCTGACCAGCGGCAAGGCCGACGCGTGGGTGGTGGACAACGAGGTGGCCGTGAAGATGGCCGGGGAGCAGAACCTCACCGTGCTGGACGAGGCCATGACCAGCGAGCCTTACGCCCTGGCCTTTGCCAAGGGCAGCGACCTGGTGGACCAGGTGAACCAGGCCCTGAGCCAGCTGCTGCAGGACGGCACTGTGGAGCAGATTTTCCAGGAGTATGACACCGTGTATGTGTCCCCCCTGAGCTGATGGAAGTTTTGCAGAGTATTGGCCAGTTTTTCGCCCGGTGGCTGGCCCAGCTGGAGACCACCTTTGTGGAGAAGCAGCGCTATCTCCTGCTGGTGGACGGGCTGAAGAACACCCTGATTATCACGGCAGGGGCGTTGGTCATCGGCGTGGTCATCGGGTCATTGGTGGCCATGATCAAGTACTGCGGCCAGGACAGCCGCCTGCTGCGGCCCCTTTGCTGGCTGTGCAGCGTGTATACCACGGTGATCCGGGGCGTCCCGGTGGTGGTGCAGCTGCTGATCTTCTATTTTCTGATTCTCAAATCCTCCGACGGACTGGTGGTGGGCATCGTCACCTTCGGCATCAACTCCGGGGCCTATGTGGCGGAGCTGGTGCGCAGCGGCATCGCCGCCGTGGACCCGGGCCAGATGGAGGCCGGGCGCAGCCTGGGCCTGTCCCGGCTGCAGAGCGCCTGGCACATCGTGCTGCCCCAGGCCATGAAGAACATCCTGCCGGCCATCGGCAACGAGATGATCGCCCTGCTGAAGGAGACCGCCGTGGCGGGCTATGTGGCGGTGCAGGACCTGACCCGGGCCGGGAACCTGATCCGCAACAACACCTATGATTCCTTCAACCCCCTGATGCTGGTGGCCGTGGTGTATCTGGTGCTGGTCATCGGCATGACCCAGCTGCTGGGACTACTGGAAAGGAGGCTGCGCAGAAGTGATAAGCGTTAAGGACCTGCACAAGAGCTTCGGCGGCGTCACCGTGCTGGACGGCATCTCCACCGACATCGAGAAGGGGGACGTGGTGTGCATCATCGGCCCCTCCGGCAGCGGAAAATCCACGTTTCTGCGCTGCCTGAACCGGCTGGAGACTCCGGACAGCGGCCAGATCCTCCTGGACGGCGTGGACCTGACGGACCCCGCCGCCGACCTGAACCGCCAGCGGATGAAAATGGGCATGGTGTTCCAGCAGTTCAACCTGTTCCCCCACATGACGGTGCTGAAGAACCTGACCCTGGCCCCTATGCTGCTGAAAAAGGAGTCCCAGCAGACGGCGGAGGCCCGGGCCATGGCCCTGCTGGAGCGGGTGGGCCTGGCGGACCGGGCAGGGGAGTACCCCTCCCGCCTTTCCGGCGGCCAGAAGCAGCGCATTGCCATCGTCCGGGCCCTGTGCATGGAGCCGGAGGTGCTGCTGTTTGACGAGCCTACTTCCGCCCTGGACCCGGAGATGGTGGGAGAGGTGCTGGACGTGATGAAGGAGCTGGCCCAGAGCGGCATGACCATGGTGGTGGTCACCCACGAGATGGGCTTTGCCCGGGAGGTGGCCAGCCGGGTGCTGTTTATGGACCAGGGGATCATCATGGAGGAAAACAAGCCCCAGGCCCTGTTCGACAACCCCCAGAGCCCCCGGCTGCAGAGCTTTTTGTCCAAGGTGCTGTGAGCTTTATCAAAAAGGGCTTGCCGCCTGCGGGCGGCAAACTCAGCGAGGCTCTTTTGACAAACTGAAAAAGACGGCTGTGCCATCTGGGGCACAGCCGCTTTTTTTTACCAGCGCCGCTTTTTCTTTTCCCCCTCCCGGCGCTGGAAGGGCTTGTCGATGAGGATGATATCCTCCCCGAATCGCTGGACGCAGTCCCAGGGGATGTAGTAGTCCTCCCCCCGGCCGAACAGGCCGAAGAACCGGCAGGGGCCAAAGACGATCAGGGCCTTGACGGTGCCCTCCGGGATGCATAGCTCCAGGTCCCCCACGCAGCCCAGGCGGCTGCCGTCGCAGATGTTGATGACCTCCTTGCGGCGCAGCTGTGAAAATCGGCACATCATCGTCCCCACCTCAGACCCAGCCTATGCGCCGCCCGGCGCGTCCTATGCCTCATACCAAAACCTGTTAAAAAGCTTGAAAAGCTTTTTATAGCACCGAAGGTGCGTCAGGTTTTGTATGGGACGTCACAGCGTGTTTTCACACGCTGTGCGTGCGCCCGGCGCACGGGATTCTTGATTAAATTTTTAATCAAGAATCAGTATCAGATCACCGCGTCCACGGGGATCCGCTGGCGGCCCACCTGCACCCAGTATACCCGGACCTGCTGGCTGTCTCCGGCGGCGCAGAAGCCGTAGCGCCCCATCCGGCCCTCCACGGGGATGTCGCCGCCCATGGCCGCCGTGAACCGGCGGATATACCGCACCAGCGCCCCGATGGCGGGCAGGGACATATCGGGCATCAGATAATCGTAAAACTTGTTCATAACATAACCTCCCACTGGGATTTCACAGATTGTCAAAAAAGACTTTTTTGACAACCTGTGTGCGGTTTTCAGAACTTAAAAGTTCCGAAAAACCTGTGATTGCAAACGAAAGACACCCCTGATGGGTTTCTTTCGTAACGATCTTCCTTTCCGATGACGGAAGATTTCTGAGTTTTTCGACAGACTTAATTTCTTTCACTGTGCCCTCAGTATACCAGGGTCACAGTCCGAAAAATCGGACTGTGACGACCAGGTGACAAAACTGTTATACCATCTTTAAGGAATCTTAAAGGTTCCCCCCTTGTTTCTTTAAGTGTTTTTCTTTATACTGGACGTCATAAACCGGGATAGATGAGCCGCATCTCATATCCCGCCGTCCTCCGTTCCGCACTTGACAGAACGGAGGAGATGTAGTACACTTGGTGTATCAATTATCTTGATACACTTGACGCTGTACGCACAGAGAAAGGAAAGCGCCTATGGAAACGTTAAAAACCATCAATTTTGTCATAGCGGTTATCTTCTTCGTCTGCTATACCTATCAGTTCCTGTATATCCCGGTGCCCTGGCTGCGGAAGGCCCGGCCCCACGGCCCGGCCAAGGACAACCGGTACGCCGTTCTGATCTGTGCCCGGAACGAGCAGCGGGTCATCGGCGACCTGATCGCCAGCCTTCGGGGGCAGACATATGACCAGAGCCTGCTGTCCATTTTCGTGCTGGCGGACAACTGCACCGACGACACGGCCATGGTGGCCCGGGTGGCCGGGGCCAACGTGTATGAGCGGTTCAACCAGGTGCGGGTGGGCAAGGGCTACGCCCTGCAGGAGCTGCTGGAGCACCTGGAGCAGGACTATCCTCAGGGCTTCGACGGCTACTTCGTGTTTGACGCGGACAATATTCTGGCTCCCAACTATGTGGAGGCTATGAACCGGACGTTTTCCGACGGACACGAGATCGTCACCAGCTTCCGCAACAGCAAGAATTACGGCGACAACTGGATCAGCGCCGGTTATGCCCTGTGGTTCCTGCGGGAGAGCCGGTATCTCAATCACGCCCGGTTCCTGCTGGGCACCAGCTGCGCCGTGTCCGGCACCGGGTTCCTGTTCAGCCGACAGGTGCTGGAGGAGACGGGGCCCTGGCCCTTCCACCTGCTGACGGAGGATATCCAGTTCTCCGTGGACCAGGTGACCCGGGGACGGAAGATCGGCTTCTGCCCCGATGCGGTGCTGTATGACGAGCAGCCCACCACCTTCCGCCAGTCCTGGAACCAGAGGCTGCGGTGGTCCAAGGGGTATTTGCAGGTATTCCGGGGCTACGGCGCCAAGCTGCTGCGGGGCGCGGCCCGGGGGAGCTTCTCCTGCTACGACATGGCGGCGGCCATTATGCCGGCCTTCGTCCTGTCGGCCACGGCCATCGTCTGCAACGTGACGGCGGCCATTCTGGGGGCTGTCCACGGGGAGGACCTGACCATCGCCCTGTGGTCCGTGGGGCAGATGCTGCTGAATATGTATCTGACCCTGTTTATCCTGGGGGCCATCACCACCGTTACCGAGTGGCGGCGGATCCATACCAAGGCGGTGAAAAAGGTGATCTACGCCTTCACCTTCCCGCTGTTTATGTTTACATACATTCCCATCTCCTTCGCGGCGTTCTTCTGCAAGGGGGAGTGGAAGCCCATTGAGCACCGGGTCAGCGCGGCAAGCCTGCGGGGCCGGGGCCGGGAGGAGCTGCTGCCCTTCTGACGGAGCGGCCTGAGAGAATGGAGAGGCGAACACCATGTACAACATTCTGGTCTGTGACGACGAAAAGGATATCGTATCGGCGCTGCATATTTATCTCAGTGCCGAGGGCTATCGGGTGCTGACGGCCTTTGACGGGCCGGAGGCCCTGCGGCTGCTGGACCGGGAGGAGGTACACCTGGTGCTGCTGGATGTGATGATGCCGGGAATGGACGGCATCACCGCCATGACCCGGCTGCGGCAGAGCCGGAATCTGCCGGTGATCCTGCTGACGGCCAAGTCCGAGGACACGGACAAGGTGCTGGGGCTGAATATGGGAGCCGACGACTATGTTACCAAGCCCTTTAACCCCGTGGAGCTGCTGGCCCGGGTCCGGTCCCAGCTGCGGCGGTATATGACTCTGGGCGGCGGCCATGTGGCCCCCACCGCCGTGACCATCGGTGGAGTGAGCCTGGACGACAATGCCAAGACCGTCACCGTGGACGGGGACACCGTGAACCTGACGCCCCTGGAATACGACATTCTGCGGCTGCTGATGCAGCATCCGGGGAAGGTGTTCTCGCCCCACGAGATCTATCGCCGGGTGTGGCATGAGGACCCGGCGGCGGACAATCCCGTGGCCGTCCACGTGCGGCACATCCGGGAGAAGATCGAGATCAACCCCGCAGAGCCCCGGTATCTGAAGGTGGTGTGGGGCAAGGGGTACAAAATGGAGGGGGCGGCGCAATGAAAAAGCTGCTGGAAAAGCCGTGGGCCAAGGCCCTGGCCTTTCTGCTGACCCTGCTGCCGGGCACGGCGGCGGTGTATGGCGGCGTCGAGCTGGTATACATATGTGTCTATAACATGCATACGGACAGGCGCCTGGATATGCTGTGGGCCGTGACGGCGGTGTGCGCCGTGGCCGCTGCGGCAGCCCTGGTGTTCTCCCTGTCGGCGGCGGGACACTGGCCGGGCCATGAGGGCATCCATCTGACCTGGGTGGAGAAGATCCCGGTGGACCTGTTTGTGCTGGGGTTGACCTGCGTGTGGTACATCTATCTGGACGCCGTGTACTATCCATCGGCCACGCTGGGCCTGGCGGTATTTGTGGCGCTGGCGTATCTGTTCGTGCTGGCGTTTACGGCCCGGTGCAAGGCCGGGACCGTGCTCAGCGACCTGCTGGCGCTGCGGCTGCTGCGGCTTTTCAGCCGGGGGGCCGTGTGGACCTGGCGGCACCTGCGGCGGCTGTTTCTGGGCCTGCCTCTGGCGTGGAAAACGGCGGCGGTGCTGCTGGCCGTTATGGCGGCGGACCTGCTGATTTTCGCCTATGGCATGGACGGGGGGCAAGCGGCGCTGTATGTGACGCTGCACCTGGTGCTGCTGGGGGCGGCCATCTGGCAGGTGCTGGCCCTGCGGCAATTGCAGCAGGGAGGCGAGAAGCTGGCGGAGGGGGACTTTTCCCATCCCGTGACCCTGAGCCGGGGGGCGCTGCCAGAGCTGAAGCGCCATGCGGAGAACCTGAACTCCGTGCAGGCGGGCATTCAGCGGGCTGTGGAGGAGAAAATGAAGTCCGAGCGGCTGAAAACCCAGCTGATCACCAACGTGTCCCACGATATCAAGACGCCGCTGACGTCCATCGTCAGCTATGTGGACCTGCTGAAAAAGGAGGAGATGCCCTCCGATGCGGCGCGGGAGTATCTGGCGGTGCTGGACCGGCAGTCCCAGCGGCTGCGGAAGCTGACGGAGGACCTTGTGGAGGCCTCCAAGGCGTCCACCGGGAACATCCCGGTGTCCCTGGCCCCCACGGACCTGAACGTGCTGTTGAGCCAGGTGTGCGGCGAGTATCAGCAGAGACTGGAAAAGCAGGTGCTGGAGCCGGTGCTGTCCCTGGGCCAGCCGTCGCCCTGGGCCATGGCCGACGGGCGGCTTCTGTGGCGGGTGCTGGACAACCTCATGAGCAACATCTGCAAATACGCCATGCCCGGGACAAGGGTGTATCTCACCACCGAGAGGGAGGGGGACACCGCCCGGATGGTGGTCCGGAACATCTCCCGCTATCCCCTGAACATCTCCGCCGACGAGCTGACGGAGCGCTTCGTCCGGGGGGACAGCTCCCGCTCCACCGAGGGCAGCGGCCTGGGCCTGTCCATCGCCACCAGCCTCATGTCCCTGCAGGGCGGCGGCTTCCGCCTGACCATCGACGGGGACCTGTTCAAGGTGACGCTGACCCTGCCCGCCGCCGGGGCGGAGGAATAAAAACGCAGCTTGTCAAAAAAGATTTTTGACAAGACGGTCCAAAAAGGGCTTTGCCCTTTTTGGACTGTCTTTATTTTGTTGCAGGCCGGGGAAAAATCGTGTATGATAGAGGGGAATGACAAAAAAGCGAGGTACTTCCCATGAAGATCATGGCCATAGACTACGGCGACGCCCACACCGGCATCGCCATTTCCGACGCCACCGGGACGCTGGCGGGCTTTTCCACGGTCATCAACAGCCGCCGGCCGGAGGTGGTGGCCCAGGAGATCGCCGCCCTCATCCCCCAGCACGGGGTCGGGGAGCTGGTGCTGGGCTATCCCAAGAACATGGACGGCACCCTGGGCCCCCGGGCGGAGAAGGCCGCCGCCTTCGGCGAGACCTTGAAGGAGCTGACGGGCCTGCCGCTGACCCTTTGGGACGAGCGGCGCACCACCATCGACGCCCACAACATCCTGTTCAATAACGGCCAGAACGCCAAAAAGCGAAAGAAAACCGTGGATGCCGTGGCGGCGGCCCTGATGCTGGAGGGGTATCTCACCCGGAAGCGGCTGGAGGCGGAGCGATGAACGTGCTGATTATCGGCGGCGGCGCGTCGGGCATGGCGGCGGCCCTGACGGCGGCCCGGCAGGGCCATCAGGTGGTGCTGGCGGAGCGGCAGGCCCGGGTGGGCCGGAAGCTGCTGTCCACCGGCAACGGCCGCTGCAACCTCACCAATGAATACGCCCTGCCGGACCGCTATCACGGGGAGGAGCCGGACTTCTGCCGCTTCGCCCTGGAGGACCCGGAGCTGTCGGCGGCGGGGACCCTGGACTTTTTCCGGCAGCTGGGCCTGGTCACCGTGACGGAGCCCGGCGGGCGGGTGTATCCCCTGAGCAACGCGGCGGCATCGGTGCTGGATGTGCTGCGGTTCGCCCTGGAGCAGCAGGAGAACATCCGGGTGCGCACCGGCTGCGTCATCCGCCAGCTGAAGCACCGGGACGGGCAGTTCCAGGCCCGGACCGAGGAGGGGGACGTCATCACGGCCAGGCGGTGCATCCTGGCCGCAGGTGGAGCTGCCGGGGCCAAGCTGGGCGGCGGCATGGACGGCTATCAGCTGGCCCGGCAGCTGGGCCACCATCGAACGGTGCTGTACCCCTCCCTGGTGCAGGTGTGCACCGACCCCACCTATCCCCGGGGCCTCAAGGGCGTGAAGGCCCAGGCTGCCCTGACTCTGACCCGGGAGGGTGAGACGCTGACCGCCGGTCAGGGAGAGGTGCTGTTCACGGAATACGGCGTCAGCGGCCCGGCGGTGTTTGACCTGTCCCGCCAGGCGGCCACCGGCGGAGACGGCCTGACGCTGCACCTGGATTTTCTGCCCGGGTGGAGCCGGGAGGATACCCTGACCTGGCTGCGTAGCCAGCGGACGGCCCTATCCCGGCAGGAGGCCGGGGCGCTGCTGACCGGCAGCGTCCACCCCCGGCTGGGGCGGATGCTGTGCAAGGCGGCGGGCATATCCGGCGGGCAGCCGGTATCGGAGCTGACGGACCGGCAGCTGGAGGCCCTGTGCCGCCAGGTGCGGGAGTTTACCCTGCCCGTCACCGGCACCTGCGGCTTTGACCAGGCCCAGGTCACCGCCGGGGGCCTGCGCACCGGGGAATTTGACCCCCGGACCATGGAAAGCCGCCTGGTGCCGGGGTTCTACGCCTGCGGCGAGGTGCTGGATATCGACGGCGACTGCGGGGGCTTCAACCTGCAGTGGGCCTGGGCCTCCGGTCGGTTGGCGGGACGGCTGTTACACATTTAATAAGGAAGGGGGATGCGCATATGAGACGGGAAGCCCTGTGGGACCGTCTGTATCTGTCCGGCATTGACGGCCGGGCGGCGGAGTTGGCCCGGGAAAACGGGCTGGGGCTGGAGATCGCGGCATTCTGCTATGCCCCCAATCTGGAGGACCCGGCGGTGCTGTCCGCCGTCCGCTCGGATATGGCGGGGCTTCACCGCTTCTGGTTCCACGCCCCCTTTGCGGAGCTGGCCCCCTGTGCCATCGACCCGCTGGTGCGGCAGGTGACGGAAAAACGCTACCGCCAGGCGGCGGACCTGGCCCAAGACCTGGGAGTGCGGCGGCTCATCATCCACGGGGGCTTCGTGCCCCAGGTGTACTTCCCGGAGTGGTATGTGGAGCAGTCGGTGCTCTTCTGGCGGGACTTCCTGCGGCAGCTGCCGCAGGATATGACCGTCGCCCTGGAAAACGTCATGGAGCCGCAGCCCCGGCTGCTGGCGGAGATCGCCCGGCGAGTGGACGACCCCCGTCTGGGCCTGTGCCTGGACATCGGCCATGCCAACACCTTCGTCAGCCGGGTGCCGCCTCTGGAATGGGTGGCCCCCATGGCCCCGTGGCTTCGGCACGTCCACCTGCACAACAACGCGGGGCACGATGACCTCCACGACCCCCTGGGCCAGGGGACCCTGGCCATGGAGCAGGTACTGGACACCATCCTGGAGCTGTGCCCGGCGGCTACCTTTACATTGGAAAATCAGGACTGCGGCCCGTCTCTTGCGTGGCTGCGGGAACACGGATACGGAGCGAACACATGACAAGGCAAGAATTGACAGCATATATGGAGTCCATTCTCCCGGCGGACCGGGACGCCATGGACGCCGCCCGGCGGCGGCAGGCGGAGCTGGCCAAGCCCCCGGGCAGTCTGGGGGCGCTGGAGGATATGTCCATCCGGCTGGCGGGGGTCCTGCGGACGGCCCGGCCGGAGGTCCGGCGGTGCCGGGTGACGGTGCTGGCGGCGGACAACGGCGTGGTGGCGGAGGGCGTATCCTGCGCCCCCCAGTCCGTGACGGTGCAGCAGGCGGTGAACATGACCCGGCACAAAACCGGGATGTCCGCATTGGCGGCGTATTTCGGCGACGACGTGCAGGTGGTGGACGTGGGCATCCGGACGCCGGTGCCCTGCCCCCAGGTGCTGGACCGGAAGGTCCGGTTTTCCACCGGCGATATCGCCGTGGAGCCCGCCATGACGGAGCAGCAGGCCCTGGACGCCCTGGCCGTGGGGCTGGACCTGGCCCGGCAGGCCAAGGCCGAGGGCATAGACGCCGTGGGCGTGGGGGAAATGGGCATCGGCAACACCACCACCTCCGCCGCGGTGCTGGCGGCGCTGACCGGGGCCTCCGTGGAGGAGGTGACCGGCCGGGGCGGCGGCCTGACGGACCGGGGCTTCGAGACGAAAAAGCGGGTGCTGCGGCAAGCGCTGGCCCTGCATCATCCGGACCCCGGCGACCCGGTGGCCGTTCTGGCGGCGGTGGGCGGCCTGGACATTGCCGCCATGACGGGGCTGTTTCTGGGCTGCGCCCATGAGGGACTGGCGGCGGCGGTGGACGGGTATATCTCCATCGTGGCGGCCCTGTGCGCCGTGCGTCTGTGCCCCCGGGTCCGGGACGCACTGTTTCTGTCCCACGCCTCCTATGAGATCGGGTATCGCCTGGCGGCCCGGGAGCTGGGGCTGGAGCCGTGCCTGCTGCTGGGGATGCGGCTGGGCGAGGGCAGCGGCTGCCCGCTGCTGTTCCGGGTGATGCAGGGGGCCTGCGCGGTGCTGAACCATATGGCCACCTTCCCGGAGGCGGCCATTGAGGACGGATATCTGGCCCCCATCCGGCAGGGGGACGCATTCACGGTGGACAAATCATGAGAATTTTACTTCTTGGCGGCAGCAAAAGTGGAAAGAGTATGCTGGGCCAGCGGCTGACCCGGCAGCTGGCCGATGGCGGGCCCATGATCTATTGGGCCACCCTGGAGCC
>UMCJ01056774.1_pt1 | contig 11731 bp, 10 predicted proteins | sample 1964171 | NCBI WGS metagenome assembly UMCJ01 (sample SAMEA4835962, study PRJEB28245) | human gut metagenome | biome: gut microbiome; material: fecal sample | place: Denmark | collected 2008
CAGTCCGTCACCTACACCGTAAACGGCAAGGAGCTCGAAGGCACCAAGGGCGGCGCAACGACGGTTCCGGCCTCCGGCACGTCTGCTGTCACCTTCCGGTACACGCCGAAGGCGGCACGCGTGATGACGGTCACCGTCACGGCAGTCCTGACGCTCAAGGACAAGGATTACACCTTCACCAAGGACGTCACGCTCGATGTTCTCGACGCGAGCAAGCTCGTCTACATCGGCATCGACGCCTCGCATTACAACGAGTATGTTGCAGGCAACTACAAGGATTCCATGGGCAACTTCGGAAACCTCGCCGCGGAGTATTCCGTGCGCACGGTGCAGCTCAACACCAGTGAGGAGCTGATCGCGGCCTGCGGCAACCCGAAGTACAAGGCGCTCATCCTGACCGCACCCTCCCGCCGCCTTGAGGCAGCGCAGAAGGACCCCAAGACCTACTCCGAGGCAGAGCTCGCCGCCATCAAGTCCTTCAACGAAATGGGCGGCACGGTGATCCTCGCCGGCTGGTCTGACAACTATGAGAACTACCCCGTCATCCAGGAAAACCCGGCCATCAAGCACATGGCGGAGACGCAGAACGACGTTCTGGCGGCGCTCGGCTCGAGCCTCCGCATCTCCGACGATGCAACGTATGACGATGTTCGCTCCGCAGCCGACGGCGTTGACAAGTGGAGACTCTACTTCTCGACCTACAACATGGACCACCTGCTGCTGAAGGGTGTGATCTTTGACGCGGAGCATCCGTTCGACAAGCTCTACACCGAGCGCTTCAGCCACTACGGCGGCGCGTCCATCTACGCGGTCGATGAAAAGGGCGAGCCGACCTCCGCAATGCCCGCAACGGTCAGCCCTGTGGTCTACGGTCATGCAACGACCTACTCCGTGGACGTTGACAACGACGGCCGCGGCGGCGCCGGCGTTCCGAAGTACGCCTATGCAGAGGGCGACAACCGCCTGATGGTCATGGCGACCGAGCAGCTCGCGGGCAAGGGTCAGATCATCGTCTCCGGCGCGGCCTTCATGTCGAACTTTGAGGTTCAGGCACAGGTCGATAACGCCGCAGAGAAGAACTACTCCAACTACCGCATCTGCGAAAATCTGCTGGCAATGTTCAATACGACCGAGATCACCCCGATCAAGACCGTTCAGGAAGAGCCGGACGAGGGCGTCAAGTTCACCATCGAGGGCATCGTGACCTCCAACGCCTCCGGCTATGACAAGGACACTGCATTCTTTGACTGCATCTACCTGCAGGATGAAACCGCCGGCATCAATGCCTTCCCGGTCGCGGGCGAGTTCAAGATCGGCGACAAGGTCCGCATCACCGGCACCACCTCCTCCTATCAGGGCGAGCGCCAGATCGCTGTGACAAGCATCGCCAAGCTCGGTGAGGGCGAGGCGCCCGCGCCGAAGGCCGTCACCGCAGCGCAGCTTGAAAACAAGGGCTTCCTCGGCAGCCTTGTGACGGTGGAAGGCACCGCAACGAAGATCGAGTACTCCAACGGCCTCATCCAGACCATCATGGTCAAGGACGATTCCGGCAAGGAAGCCCGTGTCTTTATTGACGGCTACATCACCACCGCCAAGGACGTTGAAAACGCAGCAGTCGGCTGCCACGTCAAGGCAACAGGCCTTGCCTCCTACGACGATACCTTCGTTCTCGCGGACGGCACGCCCATCGCACAGCGCATCCGCATCCGTGACCGCGCGGACGTTGTCTGCACCGCAGGCGAGACTCCGGTCAAGACGTGGAACATCACCTACGTTCTGGACGGCGGCGTCATCAACGGCGACTACCCGACGACTTATGAAGAAGGCACGGTGACTGTTCTCCCGACCGACGTGACGAAGGACGGCTACACCTTCCTCGGCTGGTTCACCGCAGCAGAAGGCGGCGACAAGGTCACGCAGATCGAAGCAGCGGAAACCGGTGACAAGGAATTCTTCGCCCACTGGCAGAAGAATGAGACTCCGGTCAAGACGTGGAACATCTTCTATTTCACGGACGGCGGCGTCATCAACGGCGTCTATCCCACGACGTATGTGGAAGGCAAGGGCGCGAAGCTGCCCACCAGCGTGACAAAGAAGGGCTACACCTTCCTCGGCTGGTTCACCAAGGACGGCGTGCGCATCACCCGGATCGGCGCGGAAGCGACCGGTGATGTCACGGTATACGCACACTGGACACTCGATGCACTGTATCCGTCCGTTCTGGACGCGATCTTCGGCGACATGGACTTCAGCGACGTCTCTCCGCGCGACTGGTTCTACAAGGACGTTGAATACGTCTACGAAAAGGGCATCATGGACGGCATCGACAAGCACACCTTCGCACCGGATGCCAACCTGACCCGCGGCATGCTCGTGACGATCCTCTACCGCATCGAGGGCGAGCCCGTCACGCGCGGCAGCACCGACTTCACGGACGTGGAGCTTGGCCGCTGGTACACCAAGGCGGTCGCATGGGCTGCATCGAAGGACATTGTCAACGGCTACGGCGGCGGCAAGTTCGGCCCGAACGACCCCGTCACCCGTGAGCAGCTCACCACCATTCTGTACCGCTACACCGCGTACAAGGGCGAGAGCACCGCGGCATTCTCCGGCAACCTGAACCGCTTCAAGGACGCTGCGTCTGTTTCGAATTACGCGGTCGATGCGGCAAACTGGGCCGTCGGCGAGGGCATCATCAACGGCTCCGGCGACCTGTTCATGCCGAAGAGCAACGCCACGCGCGCACAGGTCGCGGCGATCATCCACCGCTATCTGGCAGGCTGAGCAGCAAGCCAAATCGAATCATCTGCATTCCGCCCCGCCGGGAGCCTTCCCGGCGGGGCATTGCCAAAGCATCTGCGGCCGTGTGCCGCGCAGAAGGAGTCTGCATGAAAGAAAAACTCAAAAACATTCCGCACAGACGCTGGACAGAGCTCGGCATCTGCACGGTGCTGGCGCTTTTGCTGCTCGTCTGGGCGCTGGCGCTGGAGCTGGCGGAGCCCGAGCGCGAGGCAACAGCGGCGCAGAAACGCCAGTTTGCCGTCGCGCGCGTGCTGGACGTGCTGGAGGACAACGCCGAAACGCAGGACTGGACGGAGGGCCGCCGCATCGGCCAGCAATATCTTGAGATCGAGATCCTGACCGGCGACTGGAAGGGCGCGGTGCTCGAGACCGTCAACTATCTGACCATTTATACGAACGTGGACGCAAAGGTCGGGACGCGGATCATCGTCCGTCTGGAGGCGGACGAAACCGGCGCGCCGTACATCCTGTCCGTCCCGAACTACAACCGAACGCCGGTGCTGCTGGGGCTGATCGCGGTGTTTGCGCTGCTGCTGGTGGTGATCGGACGGCGAAAGGGACTTATGGCGCTGCTTGGCCTTGCGTACACGCTGGCGAGCGTCTGGTTCATCCTGATTCCGATGCTCCTGCGCGGCGCAGACCCGATCCTGACGGCGATCGGCATCGTGGCGCTGACCACGGCGGCCTCCCTCATCCTGCTGACCGGCCTGAGCAGGAAAACGCTCTGCGCAACGCTCGGCTGCATCGGCGGTGTGGCGGCTGCGGGGCTGTTCGCGGCGCTCTGCGGGGAGATCTCTCCGCTCAACGGATTTAACCTGACCGAAGCGGAAGAGCTGATCCTGCGCGCCTCCGACCGCGGCATCCGCATCAGCGGCCTGTTTGTCAGCGGCATCCTGATCGCCTCGCTCGGCGCGGTGATGGACGTGGCGATGTCCATTTCCTCCGCCTGCTGGGAGCTGCACGAGGTCGATCCGGCGCTTACGCGCGGCGCGCTGTTCCGCTCGGGCATGAACATCGGCCGCGATGCGATGGGCACGATGGCAAACACGCTCATTCTGGCGTTTGCCGGATCGTCTCTGAATGTGCTGATCCTGTTTCAGGTCTACGATTATCCGATGATCCAGCTTTTTAACGCCGATTCCATCGCCGTCGAGCTGATCCGCGGCGTCGGCGGCAGCATCGGCATCATTCTGACCGTCCCGCTGGTCGCGGCGCTGAGCGCACGCATCATGGGCAGAAACAAAAAGCAGCCGCAAAAAGCGAAAAAATAAGCAAAAAATGCGTGCAGTCCTGTTTGGACTGCACGCATTTGCGTTTTTTCTTTTCTTTTTGCCGCTTCTGTGATAGGATAGGCAGAGCCGGGGCCGCGCGCGTCAGCGCTTTGGTTTCGGCTGGTGCAGGATCTGATGCACGACCGCCACAAGGCTGATGCCCGCGGCAAGGCCGACCGCCCACTGCGCCGTCAGCGTGCCGTAAAGCTCCATTGCTTCGCGGTCGCCGCGCACCAGCCCGAGCATCATCAGGTAGACGGAGTTGCCCGGAACCAGCGGAATGAGCGTCGGAATGAGAAACAGCGTGGCGGGCGCCCGGACATGCTTGGCAACAAGCTCGGCATAGGCGGCGGAAAACATGCTGACCACCAGAACGGCGCACAGCAGGTTGTCGATCCGCGCATACAAAAGCCGGTACAGGCCCCAGCAGAGCGCCGTTCCGAACAGCGCCAGCGGCAGATGCCGCTTCGGCAGATGAAACAGCAGGCAGAACGCAGTCGTGCCGACTACAATGATGATAAGTTCTCTGATCATCTCTTACACCCCAAACAGAAACATTGCCCCGCCAAAGCCCAGCGCCAGCGCGCCCGCGAGGAGCAGCGACTCAGACAGCCGCAAAAGACCCGAGATCGTATGTCCGACCAGCATGTCGCGCACGGAGTTGGTCAGCGCCAGACCCTGAATGAGCAGCATGATGGCGCCGCTCATCATAAACTGGATGTTCAGGACCGGCAGCAGCCGCACGGCAAAGCAGCCGATCGAGCCGATCAGAAGCGAGGTCAGGAACTGAAAGACGGCGGCATTGCGGAAAACCGGCATGACCTTTCTTTGCAGCAGGCAGATGATCGTGCCGAGGAGCGCTGCGGTCAGGCCGTCGTAAATATTGCCGCCAAAAAACATGGCGAAGCAGCCGCCGCCGACGGCGCTGCCGACGTACACCTCCAGCGCGTTCGGCTGCTCGGCTGTGATCTTCTGCACACGCTCGTGCAGCTCGTCCAGCGGCAGCGGCTCGGCGCAGCAGGCACGGCTGAGGGCATTGAGCTGCTCCAGCTTTGCAAAGTCTGACGAGGCCGCGCGGTGGATGCGGCGCGTCTGCGTCAGCTCCACGCCGTCGCGAAATAAAACCGTCAGCACGATGTCTGACGTGATGACAAATATATTGATCTCCTCGGCGCCGTAGGCGCTGCTGAGGCGCGTGATCGTATCTTCAACACGGTTGATCTCCGCGCCGCTTGCAAGCAGCGTCTCGCCGATGTCCAGAAGCTCATGCAGGATCCGGTCGTGCCGTTCCATGCCGCATTGGCTCTGCTGTTCCATGGCGCATTGCCTCCTTGTGTGTGACTGGAAACACATTCTATCAAATTCTATCCGTTTGTCAAGTAGAGGAAGGGAGCCAAACACATGAATTATGCAGCCATCAAGCCGTGGGACATCGCAAACGGCCCCGGCGTCCGCGTGAGCCTGTTCGTTTCGGGCTGTACACACCACTGTAAGGACTGCTTCAACCCCGAAGCATGGGATTTTGACTACGGCGAGCCGTTTGACCGCGCCGTGATGGAGCGCATTGTGACGATGATGCAGCCGCAGTATATCCGCGGCATCACCTATCTCGGCGGCGAGCCGTTCGACGCGCGCAATCAGGCAGGGCTTCTGGAGCTGACGCGGATGCTCCGCGCGCGTATGCCCGAAAAGAGCATCTGGGCGTTCACAGGCTATGTCTACGACCGGAATCTTCCGCGCGTTGCGGGCGTCACGGACGCGCTTCTGGCGGAGCTTGACGTGCTGGTGGACGGGCCGTTCATCGCGGAGCGGAAAAATCTCAGTCTGCGCTTCCGCGGCTCTGAAAATCAGCGCCTGATCGATATGCCGCAGACCTTAAAAACCGGAGCCGTCGTCCTCTGGGACGAGCGGCAGTGAGGAGGATACCATGCCGAAAATCAAGATTCATTATTTTTCCGAGGACGCGCCGCGTCTGAAAATGACCGAAAAGGGCGACTGGATCGACCTGTACTGCGCCGAGACGATGACGCTTCACGCGGGCGAGTTTGCCCTTGTTCCGCTCGGCGTTTCGATGCAGCTTCCCGCCGGGTATGAGGCGCGCACCGCGCCGCGCAGCTCGACCTTCCGCCGCTGGGGCATTTTGCAGGCCAATTCCATCGGCGTCATCGACAACAGCTTCTGCGGCACGAACGACGAGTGGAAGCTGCCCGTCTATGCCACGCGCGACACGGTGATCGAAAAGGGCGACCGCATCTGCCAGTTCCGCATTTTCGAGATCCAGCCCGCCATCGAGTTTGAGGAGTGCGACACGCTCAGCGAGCATGACCGCGGCGGCTTCGGCTCCACCGGCGTCAAATAATTCCACGCAGAACCGAAAAAGACCAAAAGGGCTGTAGCGAAAAAATCGCTACAGCCCTTTCAGCTTGCCAAAAGCCTCGTTGAGTTCGCGCCGCGCCATTTTCCTTGAAATACGTCAGTATTCCTGCGAAAAAATGTCTTGCACAGCGCGAGAATTCCTCGCTGCCGGTCACATTTTCAGTTTTCAGATACGCCCTGGACGGAAAACGGCTTGGCGGCTTTAGCCCCACAGCGCCGAGAGCATCGGGACGATCTGCTTCTTTCGCGAAACAACGTGCGGCAGGAAGCAGGCGTGGTCCTTGAGCTGCACCCCGAAGGCCTGCGTCATGATGTCCTCATCGCCGGCGTAGAGGATGTGCGAGCCCTCCAGCAGCACATCCGTCAGCATCAGGATCATGAAGCTGTAGCCCTTTTCCTCGATGGTCTTGCGCATGAGCGCCAGAAATTCCTCGCTGCGCTGGAGCAGGTGGTTTGCATCGACGCAGGTGATCTGGCTGACGCCGAAATCGTGATCGGCGATGTGGAAGTTCTTGAAGTCCGCGAACAAAAGCGTGTCTGCGGGCTTGTCATCCGACGCCGACGCCGCGAAGATCTCCTTGCCGAGCTCGTCGAGCGAGACATTCGCGATGCGCGCCATGCGCTCGGCCATGCGGTGGTCGAGGGCGGTGGAGGTCGGGGACTTGAACATGACGGTGTCGGCCACGATGGCAGCCGCCAGAAGCCCCGCCAGATTGCTCGGCGGCATGAGCCCCTTCTCCTGATACATGCTGGAGACGATGGTGGCGGTGGAGCCGACCGGCTCGTTTCGGAAATAGATGGGGCTGCCGGTCTGGATGTCAGCCAGACGGTGGTGGTCGATGATCTCCAGGATCTCTGCCTGATCGAGTCCGGGGACAGACTGCGAGACCTCGTTGTGATCGACCAGAACCACGCGCTTGCGGCGCGGCTTCAGCAGGTGATAGCGCGAGAGCGTGCCGACGACATGCTCGTTTTCATCGAGGATGGGGTAGCTGCGGTGGCGGCTTTTCAGGACGATCTCACGGACGTCATCGACAAAATCCGTCAGGTGGAACGCCTGAAGCTCCTCGGTGCGGCAGACGCGCTGGACGGGGATCGCGTGAAAGACCATGCGCGCGGCCTTGAATGCGTCATAGGGCGTGGCGATGATGCAGGTGTCGGTGGGCGCGGTCCGCAGATCCTCCGGCAGCTCCGCCTGACAGACGATCAGGCAGCACACGCCAAGCTCGATGGCGCGGCGCGCCATCTCCGGCTGCTGGCCGCAGATGACGATGCTGTTTTTCGATGAAAACAGAAGATTCGGGTTGTTCTGCGGCAGCGCGATGGAGACCTCGCCGCTCACCGTATCGACCAGATTGCCGGCTTCGTTGACGATCCTTCCGTCCAGAACGCTCAGAAGGTTAAAGACCGGGATGGAATCGACGCTCGCGTCGTTGATGGTCTGGATGTCGTAGGCCGCGATCTCATTGGAGGAGAGCATACCGTACAGCCCGCCGTCGTCGGTCGTGACGGGAAGGGAGGCGCTGCTGCGGATGGCGTGGATGGCGTCCCACGCGCGGCTGACCGTCACCGCGCCGCTGAGCGCGGGCGGCATGTCGTAATCGAGGTCGCAGACCTGCGTGCGCATGGTCTGGATGCGCACGGGCGGCTGGAAGCCGAAGCGGTCGAGGATGAGCTGCGTTTCATCGCTGACGTGGCCGAGCCGTGCGGCGACAAATTCGCGGTCGCCCAGCGCATTGCGCAGCGCCGCGTAGGCGATGGCGGAGACGATGGAATCGGTATCAGGGTTTCGATGGCCGGTGACATAGATGGGATCCATGGGATCTGCCTCCTTCCGGGCGTCAGTCCGCCGTTGGGAACTCAACGCCGCCGAATTTCATGAAAAAGCGCGCGGGATAATAGCGGTCCAGATAATTCTGACAGAACCAGTCATAGGTTGCATCGGGCAGGTGCTGAAGCTCCGGCGCGTCGCAGCGGAAGCGCTCGAACGTCGTGCGGTCGCCGGACAGCAGCGCCGCCAGCAGCTCAAGCTGCCCCTCCTGCCGCAGCCGCGCAAAGCAGCCGTCAAGGATGCGGACGCAGGCGCGCTCCTCCACGGGGGCGAGCAGTTCTTTGTTTCCGAGCCACGCGAGAAAATCGTCCATGTCGAGGATCGTGCGCGCGGCGGCGTGCGACAGCGTCCGGAAACCCTCCACGTCACGGCGCTTTAAGACGTCGATCAGGTATTGCAGCAGCGCGTCGTCCAGACAGACGCTGTCCAGAAAAACCTCATAGATGTCGCGGATCTCTGTTTTGACGGGCTCTGCGTCCTCCTGCGGCGCGGGCATCCGGCTGAGCGCCTGCGCGAGCGCGGCGGGGTCGAAGGAGGCGTATTCCTCCTCGGGGATGACGATGCCGCTTTCTTCGGCGCACATGCGCACAAAGGCGGGAATCCCAAGCCGGGCGATCTGCGCCTGAAGCTCCATCGCGCGGCGCATCTCGTCCGTCTCGTGCAGCGTCATGCCCTCGGGGAGCGGGCGCGTCCCGTCCAGCATTTCGCCGAGAAAACGGATATAATATTGTAATAGTGTCATAGCGATACTCCTGACTGCATTGCAGATCGTTCTACTGTCCAGTCTAGCATCTTCCGGAGGGGATGTCAAAGAAAAAGGCGGTGTGGCGCGTTTTTCTCCTGCACTGCTGAAACAGATGCGCCCTGCGGGGCGTCTATAAAGATGTAAGCTTACAACGGAGGCATACTATGCTGAACGCAGAGAATTTACTCAGACAGATCGCGCAGCGGCGCGAGCATGCGCTGGAGCAGGGCATCCGCCGCTACGGCGGATATGTTTATACGGTGGTGCACAACCGCTGCCGCGATATGCTGACGCGGGAGGATCAGGAGGAGCTTGTCTCCGATGTGTTCCTCGCACTCTGGGAGCACGCGGGCACGATCGATCCGGAGCGTCTCAAAAGCTGGCTTGGCTGTGTGGCGCGCAACAAAACGGCGGACGCGCTCCGCCGTGCGCGGCTGACGCTCCCGCTGGAGCAGGCAGAGCCTGCTCTGGATGACGATGTGATGCGCCGCCTCAGTGAGCGCGAGCGCGCCGAGGCCGTTCGTGCCGCATTGGATACGCTCTGCGCGGAGGATCGGGAGATCTTCTATCGGTTTTATGACCTCTGCCAGACAAGCAATGAAATTGCCGCCGCGATGGGCATGAATCCGGCCACGGTCAGAACGAGGCTGAGCCGCGGACGTGAGACGCTCCGGCGGGCGCTATGCAGCGAGGAGGAAGCGCAATGCAGTATGAAATGAATGATTGGATGCGGTATGTTCCGGACGATCCCGTTCCGGTCTGTGCGCTTACCTCCGCGCAGCAGGAAAGGATACGGAGGCTTACTATGAACAAAATTCAAGGAAAAAGACCACGCCGCGCGTGGCGGGCGGTACTCGCCGCGGCCTGCGCCGCCGTGCTGCTCTGCGGGAGTGCGTTTGCAGCGCAGCGGCTCGGCCTGTTCGATCTGGCGGCGTTCCTCGGCATGACGGAGGAAAATGCGGGACGCTATGTTGTGCAGTATGAATCAGAGGCAGCGGCGGCGTTCGATGGGGTACGCTACACGCTGGAAACGCTGCTGACAGATGAACGCGCGATCTACGCCGTTGTCCGCGCCGAGCCGGAAACGACAGACGCGGCGCTGCAAGAGGTATGGCTGAGCCTCTCGACGGGCATCAGCGGCACGGCGCGATGCGAGGTGCTGGAACGGACGGACGGATGCTGGCGCTATCTGGTCAGTTATGCGTGCGGCGAGCAGGCGCTGCCATCGGGAGAAACGGTGCAGTTCCGCGTCCAGCCGGCGCAGGACAGGGCGGGCGAGCCGCTGTTCACTGTGCAGACTCCGGATGAGGCCGCGCCGGCGATGCAATGGGCGCTTGACGGCGGGCGGATGCTGCGGCTGACGGCGTTTTCCCTCTGTGTGACGACACCGTATGATTCTGCCGCGGACGATGCGCTTCTGGCTGCGGACGCAGACCGAAGCACGCTGCTGTTTAACCGTCTGGCGCGCTCGCCGGAGACGGTGCGGCTCATATTCTCCGACGGAAGCACGCTCATGATCGATGGGGCATACTGGGATTACGAGGCGCAGGGCGCGGACGGCGAGCACTTTTTCCTCGGCGATACGATGGCGGACAGGGATACCTTCTACCGCGTGGGCGTATTCGCGCGGATGATCGATCTCTCGGAGCTGTCGGCGGTTGAGGTGGACGGAGCTGTGTACACGCCTGCGGACGCGGGGGCGTGAGCAGGCGCTGCGAAGCGCAGAGCGTCTTGGAGGAAACACCCGGCGCGGGAATTGCTCCCGCGCCGGGCTTTTTTGCGCAAAAGCACGGATTGTGTGTGCCGCAGCGCGGGACACAATATTTAGTGTTCGTCAAAATGGAGATTTTCTGCGTAAATAATTCTGTTTTTCGGCCAAAAAACAGTTGAAATTTCCGATGTTCTGTCATAGAATAGGGATGTTCAATTTTTGGGGCAGCACCGCACAATTCGCCAGGCGGCTTCGGCGAGAGAATTTTCGTCAGGGCGAGGCTTGAAGGCCGCAGGAATCCTGTATGCATTTCAGACTCCTCAAGCCGCAGAATTGTCGGAAAAAATCCGCCGGAGCGCGAAGACACAATTGTACGATGCTGCCTGAGCCGCTTGGCTGGCGCGCGCGGCGCGCAGAAAGGATGCTATGCTGCACATTGTTCTGGTCGAGCCGGAGATCCCCGCAAATACCGGCAACGTCGCGCGCACCTGCGCCGCGACGGGAAGCGTTCTGCATCTGGTAAAGCCGCTCGGCTTTGATATTTCGGACAAGGCGGTCAAGCGGGCAGGGCTGGACTACTGGCATCTGGTGGACGTCCGCGTGTATGAGAACCTGGATGACTTCTTTGAAAAGAACCATCCGGCGCATCTGCGCCTGTTCTCCACGAAGGCGCCGCAGAGCTACGCCGAGGCCAGCTACCCTGACGGCTGCTATCTCATGTTCGGCAAGGAGACGAAGGGTCTTCCGGAGCCGCTGCTTGCCGCGCACTATGACGAATGCGTCCGCATCCCCATCCGGATGGAGGCACGCAGTCTCAATCTCAGTAATTCCGTTGCCGTCGGCGTTTTTGAGGCGCTGCGGCAGCAGGATTTCCCCCATCTTCTTGAGCAGGGGAAAATGGTCAACTGGTAAAGCATTCTGTATCATCGGGAGGAACATCATGAATTACAACAAGAAATCCGTAGAAGACATCGACGTTCGCGGCAAGCGTGTGC
>UMCJ01031066.1_pt1 | contig 11613 bp, 10 predicted proteins | sample 1964171 | NCBI WGS metagenome assembly UMCJ01 (sample SAMEA4835962, study PRJEB28245) | human gut metagenome | biome: gut microbiome; material: fecal sample | place: Denmark | collected 2008
CAGGCGGGGTTGCACCGATCGATAACGAAATTGACAAAATGGAACGCGATATAGAGACACTCTGTCTCAAATTGCTGCTGCGTCAACAGCCTGTTGCAGGGGATCTTCGTCAGATTTCCGCAGCGCTCAAGATGATAACCGATATGGAGCGCATCGGTGATCAGGCCGAGGATATAGCGGAAATAATCGCCTTTTTGAACGGCAGAAGCGGAGCGGAGTGCGGAGATATCGACAAAATGGCAAAGGCGGCAACAAAAATGGTCACAAACAGCATTGAAGCATTTGTGAAACACGATGTCGAACTTGCAAAAGAAGTTATTGCTCAGGATGATATTGTTGACGATTATTTTAATCGTGTAAAGCAGGATTTGATTGAACGCATTTCTTCCGATCCGAGTGACGGCGAGTTTGCACTTGATCTGCTGATGATCGCAAAGTATTTTGAGCGTATCGGCGACCATGCCACAAACATAGCAGAATGGGTCATGTTCTCCGTGACAGGGGTGCATGTTCAAAACGAATGATTGACTTTGGCGGCGCTGCATGAATTTGAAAGCCACGCAGCGGAATCTCTCGCCGGTTGATTAATAATTGAGGGGTGTTCCGCGCCGAAAAAAAAGGCAAGCCGGAGATTTGAAAGGAAGAATGACCATGATTTATTGTGTTGAAGATGATGCAAGCATTCGCGATCTTGAAGTTTACACACTGTGTTCAACCGGGTTTGCGGCGCAGGGGTTTCGTGACGGCAAGGAGCTTTTTGATGCAATCCACAAGCAAAAACCGGAACTGATTGTTCTTGACATTATGCTGCCGGGGGATGACGGAGTTCAAATTTTGCACAGGCTGAAGAATTCATCGGAACTGAGCGAAATTCCGGTAATCATGGCGACTGCAAAAAGCATGGAATATGACAAGATAAAGACCCTGGATATGGGTGCGGACGACTACCTCGTTAAGCCTTTCGGAATGCTGGAAATGGTTTCACGCATCAAGGCCGTGCTTCGTCGCTGCAAAACTCCGGGCAGTAATGTACTTCGCGCTGCCGGCGTCACGCTTAATGAGGATGAACATACGGTTGCTGTGGACGGGGAGCGGATTGCGCTGACCTATAAAGAGTATGAACTGCTGAGGCTTTTTATGAGCAAACCGGGCATTGCGTTTTCCCGCGAACAGCTTTTCAGCGAGATTTGGGGAATGGATTATTGCGGAGAAACCCGCACGCTGGACATGCACATTCGGACACTTCGTCAAAAACTCGGTGCATACGGTAAACTGATTGAAACGGTTCGTAATGTGGGCTACAGAATGTCGAACGCAGAGAATGCGAAATGAACCTGAGCATTTACGCATAAAATCAGTGGGAGGACTAAACTATGTCAAATAAAATTTTTCGTTCAATAATCACAACGGCAGCACTTGTTCTGTTGGCAAGCTTTGTTATCATAATAGGCGTGCTGTACGGATATTTCACGCAGGTAATTGAAAAACAACTGCGTGAAGAACTTGATATTGCCGCAGCGGCAGTTGAAGAACAGGGCGGAGAATATATAAAAAGGCTCCACACCGGAGCCGTAACCGTTGCGGACGGCAGCATAAGGCCGGATGGCGGCAGCATTCGACTCACGCTGATATCAAGCACGGGGGAAGTTATTTATGATACCAGGTCTGATGCACAGACCATGGAGAATCATATTGATCGCCGGGAAATACGTGATGCAATGAACGGCGGGTACGGTATGAGCCGTCGATATTCTTCGACGCTTACGCAAAAAACTATTTATTGCGCGAAAATGCTCAAAGACGGTTCGTTCCTGCGTATTTCAACGGAAAGCGCTTCCGTTCCTGCGCTTGTACTCGGCATGATACAACCGATGATTTTTGTTGCGGTGATTGCGGTTATTCTGTCCGCCGTGCTGGCGCACAGAATGGCGAAACGTATTGTTACTCCGCTGAATGAGCTTAATCTTGATACTCCGCTTGAGAACAACGAAACGTATCCCGAAATATCGCCCCTGCTGACACGGATTGATGTTCAACATAAAAAAATCGAGCGTCAGATTCGGGAACTTCAGCGAAAGAATGATGAGTTGCAGCAGATTACCGAAAGCATGAACGAGGCACTTGTAATGCTGGATGTTAACGGCTGTGTGCTTGGAATCAATTCTGCTGCGAGACAGCTTTTTGAGGTCGATAATTCTTGTATCGGCAGCGATTTTCTGACCGTTGACCGCAATCCGGAGTTCAACAGGCGGATAATGAATGCATTTGCAGGCAGCAATGAAACGTTTAACCTTCAGAAACACGGACGCGAATACAAGGTCGACATAAGCAGAGTCGAGTCCGGCGAAAATCTTGCGGGAATTCTACTGCTTGCGTTTGATGTTACCGAGCAGGCAGAAACGGAAAAAATGCGCCGCGAGTTCACGGCGAATGTTTCTCATGAGCTGAAGACGCCGCTTCAATCCATAATGGGCAGCGCGGAGCTTATTGAGAACGGACTTGTCAAACCGGAGGATATGCCGCATTTCATTAAGAACATACGCACTGAGTCTGCACGGCTTGTTGCGCTGATAGAAGACATAATCAGATTATCACGCCTTGATGAAGGTGTGGAAATCCCGAAGACCGAGGTTGACCTTTTGAACGTGGCAACGGAAACGGCGGAGCTTCTCCGCGGCAATGCTGAGGCAAAGAATGTTTCCGTAAAGGTACACGGCAAAAGTGCGGTCGTTTTCGGAGTTGACAGGCTTATATATGAAATTGCCTATAATCTCTGTGAAAATGCCGTGAAGTATAATATTCCGGGAGGTGCTGTAGATATCGGCGTTGATGCAAGAAAAGGCAAGGCTCTGCTTACGGTTCGCGACACCGGCATAGGGATTCCCAAGGAGCAGCAGTCACGGGTGTTTGAACGTTTTTATCGGGTTGATAAAAGCCGCTCGAAAGATTCCGGTGGGACGGGACTCGGCCTGTCCATTGTGAAACATGCGGCAGCCTACCATAATGCGGAGTTGACTCTTGAAAGTGTTCCCGGAAAAGGGACTTGCGTAACTGTTGCTTTTCCGCTGTACGACGGCAGTGAAAATGCGGAATAAGAGCATGTCCGTCGCGAACGTTCAATCGCAATCCGACAGTCATCCATGTATCTGCATACAAAATGGGATTTTGTATAACGGACAAAAACAGCAAAACCGGCATGAACTCTTCGTTCGTGCCGGTTTTGCCTGTACCTGTGTATAAAAAGAAAAGAACAGACGCTTTCTGAACAGAATCAGTATTAAAGGGGAGTGTCCTCGGTCAAATCTTCAACAACAAGAACTTCACGTTGTGTGGGCCTTGAAGCGGATGAAGCAGCCGGCTTTGCGGATGCCGGGGCAGGGGAGACGGTTTTATCCGCACCGGAGGGGACGGTTCCGTCGCGTCTTGCTTCAAAGAACTTTTTGGCAACCTGAGGGAAGAGTGCGTAACTCAAAACGTCTTCTTCGGATTGTGCAAGGTCGCCAAGCTCTTTGCGGTATGTGTCAAGCTCGGGCTTTAACAAATCTGCCGGTCGGCATGTGATGACTTTATCATTGCCGATGGCCTTTTTACGAACAGCTTCGTTGACTTTGCCGGGCAGCCTTCCGTATTCTCCGCGCAGAACCGCTTTGGATTCCTTTGTAAACATTTTGTAGCGTTCACCTGCGAGCACATTCAGAACGGCCTGCGAGCCGACGATCTGGCTTGTCGGAGTGACAAGCGGCGGATAGCCGAAATCTTTGCGTACACGAGGAACTTCCGCAAGAACATCATAATATTTATCCTCGGCGTTTGCCTGTTTGAGCTGAGAAATAAGGTTGGAAAGCATTCCGCCGGGAACCTGATAAATCAGAGTGTTTGTGTCAACCGAAAGCACCTTCGGATCAAGGAAACCGTCACGCTTAAGTCTGTCGGCAACGGTGCGGAAGTGTTTTGCGACTTCACTGAGTTTTTCAAGATCAAGCCCTGTATCATACTCCGTTCCTTTGAGCGTTGCGACCAAGCTCTCGGTTGCAGGTTGGCTTGTGCCGTTGCCGAGGGGCGAGAGAGCCGTGTCAACAATGTCAACACCTGCAAATGCAGCCATGAGAAGCGTCATATCGCCCGTGCCCGTTGTGTTGTGGGTGTGGAGGTGAATCGGAACGTTAATTTCAGCCTTGAGCCTTTTAACAAGATTGTATGCGGGCATCGGCAGAAGCAGGTTTGCCATATCCTTGATACAAATCGAGTCGGCACCCATTTGAACGAGCTCTTTCGCAAGTTTAACGAAATAATCTTCGTTATGGACGGGACTGATTGTGTAGCTCAGTGCAGGTTCACAGTGTCCGCCGTATTTTTTTGTGAATTTAATTGCGGATTCCAAATTACGAATGTCGTTGAGTGCATCGAAAATTCGAATAACATCAATTCCGTTTTCAATTGCCTTACGGCAGAATTGTTCAACAACGTCATCCGCATAGTGCTTATATCCCAAAATGTTCTGTCCGCGGAACAGCATTTGAAGGCGTGTATGCGGGAGTGCTTTTTTGAGCTTTCGGAGACGTTCCCACGGATCTTCGTTCAAAAAACGGAGGCAGGAATCAAAAGTTGCACCGCCCCAGCATTCAAGAGACCAGTATCCCATGCTGTCCAGAATTTCGCAGGCGGGAAGCATCTCTTCCGTGCGCATTCTCGTTGCGGCTTGGGATTGATGCGCATCGCGCAGTATAGTATCTGTAATGAATAACTTTGACATTTTCTTTAACCTCATTAAATCATGCGCCCCGATTCCATTCGGTGCAGAGCCTTAAGCCGAACCGCACGGCGGGGCGCGAAAAATCAATAATATCAGCCGAACAGGGAAAGAAATACGCCGGCAGCAATTGCAGAGCCGATTACACCCGCAACGTTAGGACCCATTGCGTGCATAAGCAGGAAATTGCCGGGATTCTCTTTTTGCCCTACAACCTGCGAAACTCGTGCCGCCATCGGGACTGCGGAAACACCTGCCGAACCGATAAGCGGATTGATTTTCCCGCCGGAGAGGAAGTTCATGAGCTTTGCAAGCAGAATGCCGCCGATAGTGCCGAATATGAATGCGCAGATGCCCATTGCAAGGATGCCGAGAGTTTCAAACGACAGGAAAGCAGTGGCCGTTGCTGTCGCTCCGACACTTGTGCCGAGAAAAATCGTGACAATGTTGCAAAGTTCGTTCTGTGCGGTCTTGGAAAGTCTTTCCGTGACGCCGCATTCGCGCAGAAGATTGCCGAGCATAAGCATACCGACGAGGGAAGCTGCGGACGGAACAAGGAGTGCAACCGCGATGGTGACAACGATCGGGAACACAATGCGTTCGGTTTTGCTGACCGGGCGAAGCTGTTCCATTACGATGGAGCGTTCCTTGCGGGTTGTCAGCAGTTTCATGAACGGAGGCTGAATAACGGGAACGAGTGCCATGTAGGAATAAGCCGCAATGGCAATCGGCCCGAGCTTATCCGGAGCAAGACGGGATGTTACAAAAATTGCAGTAGGACCGTCCGCACCGCCGATGATGCCGATGGAGGCCGCAAGGTTATCATCAAAACCGAAAATCAGCCTTGCGCCGAGGTAAGCGACAAATATGCCGAGCTGAGCTGCCGCACCGAGGAGCAGACTCTTGGGATTTGCGATCAACGGACCGAAATCCGTCATTGCACCGACGCCGAGGAAGATGAGCGACGGGTAAATGCCGAGCTTGACTCCGAGATAGAGGTAGTCGATTAACCCGCCTTTTTGTGTGAGCATTTGCCAGTTGACATGTCCGCCGGAAAATATATCGGCATTATACAGTCCTGCACCGGGAAGGTTTGTTAAGAGCATTCCGAATGCAATGGGAAGCAGCAGCAAAGGCTCGAACTTTTTAACGATTGCAAGATAGAGCAGGAAACAGGCAACAACGATCATAACAGCGTATTTCCAGGCACCCGGTTGGGTGAAGAAAGCAGCAAAACCCGTTTCAAGCGCAAAATCGGTAAAAACCTTTATGATAGATTGCATGATTCACACCGCCTTTTCGAATGTGACGGCTTAATGTCAAACGTATGCGATGAGAACATCGCCGGAGTTTACGGATGTGCCGCTCTGCACGGAAACAGAGACAACTTTGCCGTCGCAGGGAGCCATGATTTCGTTTTCCATTTTCATAGCTTCGAGGATAAGCAGAACCTGTCCGCTGCGGAAACTGTCGCCGGGTTTGACGTTAACGGCAAGAATGCTGCCCGGCATGGGCGCGGTGATGGTTTTTTCGCTGCCGTTCAGCTGTGCGGCTTTAGGTGCAGCTTTTTTGGGAGCGGATGCTGTCTCGCCCGCAGCAGCGGAATCGATTTCCTCAACTTCAACTTCATAGCTCGTTCCGTTTACATTAACAATGAATTTATGCATAGTGTTCAATGCCCCTTTCGAATATCTGCAAGTATATAATGCATCAAAGCGATGCAGCCGGTTTTGTTCGCTCCGAACATGATGCTTCGGAGAAAGCGGTGCGGCTCAACCGATTTTTTTGATGGATTTGATACGAAGCCCTGCGGCATCCGTGCCGATGGTTTCAGCAATTGCTGCGGAGATAACTGCGATAAGTTCGCGGCGCGATTCTCCGGTAAGCTTCTGTGCATTGCCGTCGGCTGCAACTTTTTCGGCTTCAATATCGGATGAGGAGACAGAGCCTGAAGTTTCGGCACGCCGTCCTGTTACAAATCCGCATATTACGCCCATAAGCTTAACAATGGCAATGAGAACAACCAGCCCGACGAATACAACAGCAAGTCCGACCAGCGGAACTATCAAGGTGTTCATGCAAAATACCGGTCCTTTCCAAATAATAGGGGGATTGCGAAGGATGCGTTAATCGAATAAATAATATATCGCAGAACGAACATTCTTTCATCCTCCCCCATTTATCGTTATTATTCATCAAATCCTTTTTTTCCTGCAAACAAAAAACATATATTATCAATTCTGCAAAAACATGATACTAAGCAAAGAATTTTCATTAAGCGATGAGGAGTGATTGAATTGAACTGAAAAACATGCCTGAGAACGCTGATTTCGGAGCACTCTGAATGATTTGAATTCGGCAAAAAGACCTGAAATCACATTTTTGCCAAAATGATGCGGAAACAGAATCCTCTTGAGAAAAGGCGAACGCAGGCATATACTTTGTGTTGAAAAAAGAGAACGAGAGTTTTACGGACCGCATACAGCGCAGCAAACGGACAGCTGCCCGCTGCGGCATCGGCCGCAAATGTTCTCAACCGCAAGCATACTGCAATTGGTTTACTTTAAAAGCATTTCAAGCTCTTCCTGTGTTATGTAACGCCACTGCCCGGGCTTGAGTCCGTTGAGAGTTAAAGCACCTATGCCAACGCGCTGCAGGCGCAGAGTATCATGACCGAGAGCTGCAAGCATTCGGCGAACCTGTCGGTTCCGCCCTTCGTGAATCATCAACAACAGCTCCGTTTTTTCATCATGCGAACGCAGTATGCGCACACGGGCAGGTGCGGTGAGCCCGTCGTCAAGCTGAATTCCGCGTTCGAGGGCGCGACATTCACTGCGGCTGAGTTCACCTGTGCAGAGCACGCGGTAGGTTTTGTTTGCACCGTATCGCGGATGCATAAGCCGATTGGCTGTTTCGCCGTCGTTGGTAACAAGAATCAGCCCTTCGGAGTCATAATCCAGCCGACCGATCGTGTACAGTCTGTACGGCAATTCGCTGAAAAAGTCGGTGACTTTAACCCTGTCTTCGCTGTCCGCATTGGAACATATGACATTTTTAGGCTTATTAAACGCAATAACAATGCGCTCATCGGCAGGATGAACGGGCTTGTCATCAAGCGTTACCGAATCTTCCGGTTCAACGCTGCTGCCTAAAACGGCGACATGTCCGTTAACCTTTACACGTCCGGCAGAAATAATTTCTTCGCATTTGCGGCGTGAAGCAATGCCTGCATCGGCAAGGTATTTTTGAAGTCTCATTCAACGGTTTTCCTTTCGAAACCTGCAAAAAACCTTTCCGATAATCCCGAATTGATAACAAAGAGCAGTGTCAGCCGTGGGGCAGTGCAAGCTCCGGAATCAACAGCATCAGCGGCGGAATAAATGCAGGATGTAGTTAAAGTAGAACAGGAAGCTTCTTTCGGCTATGCTCTCCGAAGCAACGAGGGATGTTTGCCCTATGCACAGATCGTCACAGAATAATTCGGCCGTGCCGAGTTCACATGATTCATGTACTGGTGCGCAAACATCCGAATCAAGGCGTACATGCACCGAAGCCGAAAGTTCGGTTCCCTTCTTTACAGGTATGATTATATCCTCTTTTGCCGCTAATGCCAATATACTTTTTTCACCGTTGAGTACGGTGCAGCGAGCCAACACGGTTCCCTTTTCAATGATTTTGCACATTGAGTAGTTCTCAAAGCCGAAATTGAGCATTTCGGGCGCAACGTCGAACATTGGCCTGCAGTTCAATACGGCCCCAACAAGCAGCATACCGTCGCGTTCCGCAGCGAACAGCAAACAGCGTCCTGCCGCAGATGTATAACCGGTCTTGATGCCGACAGCATTGCCATAATCCCAGAGCAGCGCATTTTTGTTTTTCATGGTTCGAACCCTGTCTCCGGTTTCTGCGGTGTAATACTGCGTCGAAACGATTTGACGGAAAGTTTCATTCTTCAACGCTTCGGCACCTATGAGAGCAAGCTCATATGCTGTCGTGTAATGCTCTGCATCATGCAGTCCGTTCGGAGTTACAAAATGTGTATTCGTGAGCCTGAGTTTCGCTGCTCTGTCATTCATAATGCGGACAAAGCTTTCCACTGTTCCGCCGACATGCACGGCGAGTGCAACCGCGGCATCGTTGCCGGAGAGCAGCATCAGCCCGTACAGTAAATCTCTCACGGAAAGTCTTTCGCCGCAGCTGAGGTACATGCTTGAACCTTCCGTTCCGGCGGCATCGGCAGTTACTTCAACCGTCTCATCGAGATCGCAGTTTTCAATGACAACAAGCGCGGTCATGGTTTTTGTGGTGCTTGCCATAGGCAGGCGTGAATTGCTGTTGCCGGACAACAGAAGTTTGCCGCTGTTTGCTTCGATCAGCGCAGCTGCGGCTGCTGTTTTCATGCAGTCTATGAAATCAGCTTTATTGCTGTCGGCATCATCAAAATCCGCAACTTGAGATATGCATGAACTTCCGCTGTTGTCAGCTGCTGCCTGCGCAATTGCGGATACGGATGACGGAAGAGCACTGCAGGCAATCAGCGCAATGCTGAGCAGAAGAAACGGAATCGTGTGCCGTTTCATACCGAAGCCTCGGTTCCGCCGGTACAGCCGCAGCCGGAACTGTTTCCGCTTGAACCTGTATTTGAAACCCCGTTGCCCGTATTCTCGGTGCTGTTCCCGTCGGTACAGCCGCAGCCGCAATTCGAATTTGTTTTTTGATTCCGCTTCTTTTCGCTGTCGGCGCATGCACACTTTTTATTGATGCCATCAATTCCCGTGTTGATAAGCTTTTCAACGCACTTCAAAACCTGAGGTATCATGTCCACAAGCCTGTCTGTCGAGCTCTTTCTGTCGGCAGGCATAACACGAACATTTCCCTGTTCCTCGGTGATAAATGCCAGCGGCGTGATGCACATACCGACGGCACTTGTTCCTGCAAACGGGAAACGGGAATCACGGTTTGCTTCATCAGCTGCCTTTTTTGCGCTGCACATATGGCCGTATTCTCCTCCGCCGACAAGGAAAGCAAGACTGAGCTTGGAAACGGGCAGTATCATTGTGTTTCCTGCGGTTACAATCGGATTGCCTACGACGGTGTTAACGTCCACCATTCGCTTGATTTGCTCCATTGAGGTCTGCATAATGTTTTCGATGGGATGCATTCTGTAAGCTCCTTTGTTTTTATTCTGCTTTATCCTTTCGGATAAATACATTCAAAAATAGTTTAATCAGGTTGACCCGCACTATTCCTGCCATATTAAGGTTAAAAGTGCTTCGGTTCGGTGCAGGAAAAATATTAATAACGCAGTTTTCGGATCGCTTGACTTTAATCAGAACGTTTAGTATAAATCGAAAAAGAGTGTCCATAAAAACAGAAACGATTCCGCAGATTAAAACGCTCAGGAATGCGTCATCGCGTCTTCCGATTTCACCTGCAACTTCAATTTTTTTTACCGACAGCGAACGCGGCAATGCTTTAACGATTTTTCTGAAAAGGCTGCCTCTCCTTTTTTTGCGCGGACGAACGGGTTTCAGCTGTCTGTTGTTAACCTGAAAAACAGTGATGCCGTTAAACGGCTCGTATTCGAGACAATAACGAAGCTTAATTCGGATAATTCCGAAGAGAAGAATCACTTTGATTTTTATTTCACAGAAATATCCGCGCAGCAGCACCTTTGCATCAAGTCGAATTCCGTAAAACAACATAAGCAGTATAACGAAAAAAACGGAGGCTCCGAGCCGGGGCAAAGGCATACGAACAGCAAAAAAACACTTAATCGATTGTAATGCGAAATTGAATCGCTCCATGCTGTCTTCCCTCTTTTCCTGTTTATGATCGTCGAACGCAAAACATGTCCGCACGGATTCACCGGGCATATTTTGCCCGAAATGCCGTTGATTATGTGAGCATTCGGACAGGCTATCGGTCTTTCGACAAAAAAAGCTATACAAAATGAGCCGGATACGGTATAATTTAGCGGTGAATAAAACGACCGCGTACACACGCTCGGCTGTGAGCTTGAGAATTGATTTGCTTTTGCGCGCGGAAGTAAACTTTCAAAAAGAAGTACAGAAAGAAATATACAAATGAAACAGGTTCTCGGCTGCATCAGACGTGCAGATGAACGATACAATATGATACAGGACGGCGACAAGATTTGCGTCGGTGTGAGCGGAGGCAAGGACAGCCTTCTGCTGATGTACGGACTTAAGCTTTATCAGCTTTTTTCAAAGAAGAAGTATGATTTATGCGCTGTTATGCTTGACCTTGGAATTGTTGAACAGGACACAAGCGGAATCGAAATGTTCGCAAAGGAACACGATATTGATTTTGAAGTGCGCAAAACGGATATTGGAGATGTTGTTTTCAACATACGCAAAGAAAAAAATCCATGCGCTATGTGTGCGAAAATGCGGCGCGGGGCATTGAACGACATTGCACTTGAAAAGGGCTGCAACCTTGTTGCACTCGGACATAACCGTGAAGATGTTATTGAGACTTTTTTGCTGAGTTTGTTTTTTGAAGCCAGATTGAACACGTTTGCACCCGTCACATACCTTGGCAGAACGGGTATCACGGTAATCCGTCCGCTCGTTTTCTTCCCGGAAAAGGATGCTGTTTCCGCTTCGCGCAGGCTCCGGCTGCCGGTTTTGCGTGCAAACTGCCCTGCTGCGGGCCATACAAAGCGTGAAGATATGCGCCTGCTGCTTCAAGACTTCAGGAAAATCGTTCCCGATGTCGAAACGAAGTTTATGAAAGCAATCGTGGACACGCATAAATACGGCATGTGGGACAGAATGAAGCTCCCTCCGCGGCAAACGGGAGGAATAAGGCTCGGAGAGGTTGACCCGCTCGCACTTCCT
>UMCJ01052498.1_pt1 | contig 11508 bp, 8 predicted proteins | sample 1964171 | NCBI WGS metagenome assembly UMCJ01 (sample SAMEA4835962, study PRJEB28245) | human gut metagenome | biome: gut microbiome; material: fecal sample | place: Denmark | collected 2008
GATACTTGCCGGGTGACTGGCCGGGAAAATAGGTAGTGCCAACACAGAAAGCCATCGTATCATTCGATACGATGGCTTTTTTGAGCTTGTCAAAAAGTCTTTTTGACAAGCTCTCAAACGCGAACCGCGGGGCTGGGTTCGCGTTTGAAAAGGCTGCGCGATGCGGCGCGGCGTTGTATCAGCAGTAAAAATCCTTGATCTTCTTTGCGCGGGACGGGTGGCGCAGCTTGCGGATGGCCTTGTTCTCGATCTGGCGGATGCGCTCGCGCGTGACGCCGAAGATCTGGCCGACCTCCTCAAGCGTATGCGTCCGGCCGTCATACATGCCGAAGCGCATCCGCAGGACGTCTGCCTCGCGCTCGGTCAGCGTGCCGAGGATCTCGGTCAACGCCTCGGCCAGCAGCGTGTTGGACGTGGCATCGGCAGGGGAGGGCGTGTTGTCATCCTCGACGAACGAGCCGATGGTCGTGTCCTCCTCGTCACCGACCGGCATATCGAGCGAAAGCGTGTCGGCGGCGGTGCGGTTTGCCTCGATGATCTTCTCGATCGGCAGATTCAGCTCCGCTGCGATCTCCTCGAGCGTCGGCTCGCGGCCAAGCTCCTGCACGAGCTTGCGGTTGCAGCGCGTGGCCTTGTTGATGACCTCGACCATATGCACCGGCACACGGATCGTCCGTGCCTGATCGGCAATGGCGCGGGTGATCGCCTGACGGATCCACCAGGTCGCATATGTAGAGAACTTGTTTCCCTTTGTATAGTCGAACTTGTCCACCGCGCGGATCAGGCCGGTGTTGCCCTCCTGGATCAGGTCCAGAATGTGCAGACCGCGGCCGGAATATTTCTTTGCAATGGAGACAACAAGACGCAGGTTCGCCTCGGTCAGCTTGTCCTTGGCGGCCTTGTCGCCCTCGCTGACGCGCTTGGCCAGCTCGATCTCCTCGTCTGCCGAGAGCAGGCGCACCTGTCCGATCTCCTTGAGGTACATGCGGACGGGGTCGTCAAGGTTATACTCGGCGGCCAGCTCCAGCGGATCGACCAGCTCCTCCTCCTCGTCCATCGAGGGCATGGCGTCGCCGTCCAGAAGGCTGTCGCCGCGCAGGTCGGCGTCAATCTCCAGCTCCGCGCCGACGATCTGAATGCCGAGGGTATCAAATGTATCATAGACCTGCTCGATCTTCTCGACCGGAAGATCCAGCTTTTCCAGCTCCGCCGTCAGCTCGGAGGCCTGAATGACGCCGTCGCGCTTTGCCTTGGCGATCAGCGCGCTGACTCTGGCCATTGCCTCCTCGCTGCTGGGGGGCGTGCGTTTCGTATTTGTGTTCTTCGAGTTTGCCATCAATGCTCATCCTCATTCGTGCGATCTCACGGCGCGGCCGGTGAGAACCGCGCATCCAATTCATTATATACAACCCGGCACGGTTTGGCAACCTGTTTTCCGTGTTTTTTCTATGAAAATATGCAAAAGGCGGCCGAAGCCGCCGGGGCGTGTCAAAAAGTGCTTTTGACACGCTCTCAAACGGAAAACGCTGCGCCGGTTTTCCGTTTGAAAATTCTGCGTGCCGCGGCGCGCAGAATTTGCTTGCAGACTGCGCACAAATTCTGCACTTGCGGCACGGGGCGTTTTGCGCGGCGTTCACGCCGCCGCGCAAAACCGATCGGCATTTTGATTCGCGCCCGCGGGTGCAGGTGCTGCGAGGCGGGAGCGTGCGTGCTCAGATCTCCATGATGACCGGCAGGATCATCGGGTTGCGCTTGGTCGTCTTGAACAGATAACCGGAGAGGTCGTTTTTGATATTGGCCTTGAGCGCGCTCCAGTCGCACGAGCCGCTGGCGATGCAGCGGTCGATGGCGTGCGCGGCGATGACGCGCATTTCCTCGATCAGGTTTTCGGATTCCTTGACATAGACAAAGCCGCGCGTGATGATGTCGGGGCCGGTGATGACGCTTCCGTCCTCGGACGAGAGGTTCACCACGACGACGATCATGCCGTCCTGCGCCAGATGCTTGCGGTCGCGCAGCACGACGCTTCCGACATCGCCGACGCCGGTGCCGTCCACAAGGATCTTGCCCGCGGGAACGGTGCCGCCCCACTTGCAGGTCGCCTTGGTCAGCTCAAGCACCTTGCCGATGTCGCTGATGAAGATGTTCTTCGGCTCCATGCCCATGGTCTGCGCCAGCTTGGAATGCGCCTGCAAATGACGCTGCTCGCCGTGTACGGGGATGAAGAAGCGGGGCTTCGTGAGCGCGTGGATGATCTTGAGCTCCTCCTGACAGGCGTGGCCGGAGACGTGCAGGTCGGCGAGCTTGTCATAGACGACGTCCGCGCCCTTGCGGTAAAGCTCATTGATGATGCGGCCGATGGCCTTTTCGTTGCCGGGAATGGCGGAGGCGGAGATGATGACGCGGTCGCCCGCCTGGATCTCCACCTGACGGTGACCGGAGAACGCCATGCGGTACAGCGCGGACATGTTTTCGCCCTGCGAGCCGGTGGAAACAATGACGATCTTATTCTTCGGCAGCGACTTGATGGCGTTGATGTCGACCAGCGTGCCGTTGGGGATCTTCAGATAGCCCAGCTCCACCGAGACCTTCAGGACGTTTTCCATGCTGCGGCCCGTGACGGCGACCTTGCGGCCGTACTTGTGCGCGGCGGAGATGATGCTTTGCAGACGGAATGCGTTTGAGGCGAAGGTCGTGACGATGATGCGCTGGCTGCATCCGGCAAACTGCCGGTCAAAGCTGTTGGCAACGATGCGCTCGGACGGCGTGAAGCCGGGGCGCTCGACGTTGGTCGAGTCGCACAGCAGCGCCAGCACGCCCTCGCGGCCGAGCTCGCCGAAGCGGGTGAGGTCGATCATGCCGTCCTCGGCAGTGGGGTCGATCTTGAAGTCGCCCGTGATGACGACCGTGCCGACCGGCGTGCGGATGGCGAACGACACCGCGTCGGCGATGGAGTGGTTCACGTGGATGAATTCCACCGAGAAGCAGCCGGCCTTGACGGTCTCGCCCGCCTCGTGGGTAAAGAGCTTGACGGTCTTGTCCAGACGGTGCTCCTCCAGCTTCAGCCGGACGATGCCTGCGGTCAGGCGCGTGGCGTGGATGGGGCAGTTGAACTGCTGCATCGCGTAGGGGATGCCGCCGATGTGATCCTCGTGGCCGTGCGTCAGGAACATGCCGCGGATCTTCTGCTTATTCTTGACCAGATAGGTCATGTCGGCAATGACGAGATCGACGCCGTACATATCGTCCTCGGGGAAGCCGAGGCCGCAGTCAACGATGATGATGTCCTTGCCGTATTCCAGTACCGTGATATTCTTGCCGATCTCGTTGAGACCGCCGAGAGAGATGATTTTCAGTTTTTCTGCCAAATGGGGTTCCTCATTTCTATAAAATTTCAATTTTGACGTCAAATATGGCATATTGACGTGTTTTTGTTGCAGATAAGTAAGTGAAAAATGCGTTTTGGCAACACAAACCAACATACGCTCCGCAGATGGCTCCCGGCCCCGTACCGCCGTTTGTGCCTCGCAGACGTATGTGTATCCACTATGCTGAGAGCCGCCGTTTTTCCGCGCCGCACGCACGGCAGGCTCTGTACAATATGCCGCGCAATCCGCAAAGCACGGCATGTTACTGACAAGTATAGCACAAAATCAGCCCTGTGTATACATTTTTTTCGTTTCCCATAATTTTTATCCGGGACGTGCGGCGTTTTCCGTTTGTGCGCTTGTCAATTTTGCTGAAATTTGATATAATATCAAAGATTATAATCCAAAAAGAAACGGAGGCGCCCACGGCAATGAAAAAACACGTTTCCCGCCTGCTGCAGCCGGGTGTGATCTGGTACTGCGTGGTACTTCTGGTGTTTACGGCCGCGGCTGCGGCGCTCGACCAGTATTATCTGGCCGGAGCGGAGCTGCTCGTGACCGCTGGGGTCTTCCTCATCAGCCGTGTGCGCTTCGCCCGCCGCAAGCAGGAGCTTGTGGACTATGTGCAGAGCGCGACGGATTCCGTCGGCGTTTCGGTGCATGCGGGCTCGCCGTTCCCGATGGCGGTGCTCCACCTGCCGGAGGCGGAGATCATCTGGGGAAATCCCGCGTTTTATGCGATCACGGGTCTGGCGGACGCCACGCGCTATCAGACGATGGACAGCGTCATCCCGGACTTCACGACCGACTGGCTGCGCGACGGGCGAAATGAGCTTCCGGGCGACCGGAAGATCGGCGACCGGCGCTACCGCATCTACGGAAACTATGTCCGCTCCAGCGACGACGAGACGACGGTCATGCTGGCAACCATCTATTTTGCCGACATGACCGAGATGTTCAACATCCGCGACGAGTTTGTCCGCACACGCCCGGTCGTGGCGGTCGTGCTGATCGACAACTACGACGAGCTGATGAACAACCTCTCCGACAGTGCCGTTGCCAACCTCAACGCGCAGATCAACGAGACGGTCAGCAAGTGGATCGGCGGCGCGCACGCCCTCAGCCGCAAGATCGAGCGAAACCGCTATCTGCTGGTCTTTGAAAACAGTGCGCTGGAAAAGCTCCAGAACGGAAAATTCTCGGTGCTGGAGAGCATCCGCACCATCGTCAACCCCTCCGGCGTGGCGGCGACGATCTCGCTTGGCATCGGAAAAGACGGCGCCTCGTTCGAGGAAAACTATAATTATGCCATGCTCTCCATTGAGATGGCGCTTTCGCGCGGCGGAGATCAGGCGGTCATCAAGGATCGGTACAACTTCACCTTCTACGGCGGCAGAACGAAGGAAACGGAGCGTCACACCAAGGTCAAGTCCCGCGTTGTGGCAGGCTCGCTCTCCGAGCTGATCGCGCAGTCGAGCGAGGTCTTCCTGATGGGCCACCGTATGGCGGACCTCGACGCGGTGGGCGCGGCGGTCGGCCTTCTCAGTCTGTGCCGCAAAAAGGGCAAGCGCGGGCGCATCGTCGTCGATCTCAAAAACAATGCCGCAGGCACGCTCATTGACGAGCTTCGCGCCATGCCGGAGTACAGCAATGTGTTCATCTCCGGTGAGGACGCGCTTGTCGATGCAGACAGCCGCTCGCTTCTGATCGTCGTCGATACGAACCGCCCCGATCAGGTGGAGAGCAAGCCCCTTCTGGAGTCCATTTCGCGTGTGGCCGTCATCGACCACCACCGCCGCGCGGCGGATTATATCGAGCACGCGGTGCTGAGCCTGCATGAGCTGTTCGCCTCGTCTGCGTCCGAGCTTGTGACGGAGCTTCTGCAATACGCGCTCGACCCGCGCGACCTGCGTCCCATCGAGGCGCAGGCGCTGCTTGCCGGCATCGTGCTCGACACGAAGAATTTCAGCGTCCGCACCGGCTCGCGCACATTTGAGGCCGCGGCGTTCCTGCGCCGCACCGGCGCGGACACCGTGGACGTCAAAAAGCTCTTTCAGAGCGACCTTGACGCGACGATCGCGCGCTATCAGGTCGTGCAGGCGGCGCGCCTGTACCGGGACGATATCGCCATCGCCGCCGTGGATCACGCGGTCACGCGCACCATCGCCTCGCAGGCGGCGGACGAGCTTTTGAACATCTCCGGCATCCTGACCTCGTTCGTGCTCTATCCCGACGCGGGGCAGGTGGTCATATCGGCGCGCTCGATCGGCTCGTGCAACGTGCAGGTCGTGCTGGAGCCGCTCGGCGGCGGCGGAAACGCGGCGGCTGCCGGCGCACAGATCAAGGACGCGGAGATCCATGACGTGCTGGAAAAGCTTGTCGCATCCATAGACAAATTCTACGGCTGAGGCCGAAGAAGCATACAATACAAATTCCCTGTCTGAAAGGAGAACATACAGCATGAAAGTCATTTTGACACAGGATATTCGCGGCAAGGGCAAGCGCGGCCAGATGATCGAGGTATCGGACGGCTACGCCCGCAACTTCCTCTTTCCGAAGAAGCTGGCGCAGGAGGCCAACGCCGACAACGTCAACACCATGAAGATGAACGACAAGGCACGCCAGGAGCGCGAGGCCAAGGAGCGCGCCGAGGCGATGGACATCTCCAAGCGCATGAAGACCTTCACCGTCACCGTCAATGCAAAGGGCGGCGGCGCGGGCAGGCTGTTCGGCTCCGTGACCAACACGGAAATTGCCGAGGCGCTTGCCGCGCAGCAGAAGATCGTGCTCGACAAGCGGAAGATCGTGCTCGACGAGCCGATCAAGACCACCGGCGTGTATACCGTCCGCTGCAAGCTCGGCTATGAGATCAGCGGCGAGCTGCGCGTGGAAGTCAAAGAGGCGTAAAACTCCGCAGAGGAGAAGGAGGGACATCGTATGGACGATCTGCTGGGCCGTCAGGTGCCGCAGTCATTGGAGGCGGAGCAGTCTGTGCTCGGCTCCATGCTCATTGACGAGCGCTGTGTGCCGGACGTCATCGGCCTTCTTCGGCCGGAGGACTTCTATCTGAGGCAAAACCGCGAGATCTACGAGACCATCTATACGATGTTCAATTTCTCGGAAAAGATCGACCCGGTGACGGTGCTCGACAAGATGAAGGAGCGCGGCGTCTATGACGAGGCGCATTCCTACGATTACATTGCCCAGCTTCTTCAGATCACGCCGACGGCCGCCAACGTCAAGCAGTACTGCGCCATCGTCCACGACAAGGCGCTCATGCGCGATCTGGCTGCCGCCGCCGGAGAGATCAGCGAGATGGTCTATGACGGCGCAGGCACGGCGCAGGATATGCTCGAGGCGGCGGAGAAAAAGGTCTTTGCCCTGCGGCGGGAAAACTCCGGCGACAGCCTTCAGCACATCGGGAAGGTGCTTCTGAACGTCTACGACCGGCTCGAGGAGCTGGCGCAGTCCGGCGAGGCCATTCCGGGCCTTTCCACGGGCCTGCACGACCTTGACCGGAAGATCAACGGCCTCAACAGGACGGACCTGCTGCTCATTGCGGCGCGTCCCGGCATGGGCAAGACGTCAATGGCGCTGAACATCGCGCTGAACGTCGCAAAAAAATACCCCGGCAAGGCCGTGGCGTTTTTCAATCTGGAAATGTCGCGCGAGCAGATGGCAATGCGCCTGCTCGCAAACGAGAGCTTTGTCGATCTGCAAAAGCTCATCACCGGCCAGCTCACCGAGGAGGACTGGGGAAAGCTCTCCATCGCGTCCTCGGCGCTGAGCCAGACGGACATCCGCGTGGATGACAATCCGACCATCACGGTCGCGGAGATGAACGCCAAATGCCGCCGGATCGAGAATCTGGGGCTGGTGTTCATCGACTATTTGCAGCTGATGACGGCTGCCGCGCCGGGAAAGACCGCGGAGAACCGCGTCAATGTGGTCAGCGAGATCTCCCGCGCACTCAAGATCATGGCGAAGGAGCTGAACGTGCCCGTCGTGTGCATGAGCCAGCTCTCCCGTGCAAACGAGAGCCGTACCGACAAGCGGCCGATGCTCTCCGACCTGCGTGAGTCGGGCGCCATCGAGCAGGACGCCGACAGCGTCATGTTCATCTATCGCGACGATTATTATAATAAGGACTCGGAGGAGAAGAACATCGCCGAGCTGATCGTGGCAAAAAACCGCCACGGCGAGACCGGCACGGTCAAGCTCCAGTGGCTGCCGCAGTTCACGACCTTCTCCGATCTGGAGTGGAAGCATGCGGAATAAGATCCTCGTCTGGTGCCGGGAGCAGGCGCTCTTTCCGAGCGGCGCGCACGTCGTCTGCGCCGTCTCCGGCGGCGCGGACTCCGTGGCGATGCTGCACGCCCTGTGCGCGCTTCGGGCGGAGCTGGGGATCACGGTCTCGGCGGCGCACTTCAACCACCGCCTGCGCGGCGCGGAATCCGACCGCGACGAGGCGTTCGTCCGCACGCTTTGCCAGACGCTCGGCGTTTCGCTGAGCGTCTCCGGCGCGGACGTCGCCGCCCATGCGGCACGGACGGGCGAGAGCGTGGAGGAGGCGGCTCGGGAGCTGCGCTATGCGTTTTTTGCGCAGCTGGACGGCCTGATCGCCACGGCGCACACCGCCGACGACAATCTGGAGACGGTGCTTCTCAACCTGACGCGCGGCACGTCGCTGCGCGGCCTGTGCGGCATCCCGCCGAAGCGCGAGCACATCGTGCGGCCGATGCTCTGCCTGACGCGCCGCGAAATTGAGGCGTATCTCACGGAAAACGCGCTGGCGCATGTGGAGGACTCCACAAACGCCGCGCCGGATGCGCGCAGAAACCGCATCCGGCAGGAGGTCGTGCCGCTTCTGCGGCGCGAAAACCCCTCGCTTGCGCAGACGGCGCTGCGCGGGAGCCTGCTGCTGCGGCAGGATGAAGATTATCTGGAACGAGCCGCCGAAGCAGCTCTGCGCGATGCGGAAACGGACGGCGGCTGGTCGTGCGCGGCGCTTCGCGCACAGCCTTCGGCGCTTTTCAGCCGCGCGGTGCGGATGCTGCTGCGCACCATCTCCGTGCCGAAGCTCACAAGCGCCCACATCCGCGCGGTCTGCGGCATCATTGCTGCGGACGCGCCCTCCGCGCGCGTGTCGCTTCCGGGCGGCTTTGCGGCGGAGCGGGTGTATGACTGCCTGCGCCTTTCGCGTGAGGCAGCGCCTGCCGCGTGGACGCCGGTGCGGATTTTGACGGCCGGGAGCACCGAGCTTCCGGCGCTTGGCCTGCGCATCCGGTGCCATGTCGTGGAGAAACTGGAAAAAAGTCAGGAAAACCGAAATTCGCCGTGCACTTTTGCGTGCAAATGTGCTATGATGGAGCCGGAAACGCTGGTGGCAAGGCCGCGGGCCGCAGGCGATGCCATGCGCCTTGCAGGCGGCAGCCGGACGCTCAAGCGGCTGATGATCGACCGGAAGATCCCTGCCGCGCAGAGAGGCCGCCTGCCCGTGATCGCAGACAGCGGCGGTGTGCTGGCGGTATACGGCGTGGGCGCCGATGCCGGGCGCGCGGCGCACGAGGGCGACCGCGCGGTCATCATTGAGATCGAACAGATACAATAGAAATCAATAGGCGGCGCGTGGGAACGCCGCCGGAAAGAGGACAGTTTTTATGATCAACAAGCAGGACATGATGCAGGACATTGAACAGATCCTTGTTTCCGAGGAGGACATCCACGCGCGGATCCGCGAGGTCGGCGCGCAGATCTCCGAGGATTATCGCGGAAAATGCCCGATCCTGGTCGGCGTGCTCAAGGGCGTCGTGCCGTTCTTTGCCGAGATGGCGCAGGCGATCACCATCCCGGTGCAGGAGGACTTCATGTGCGTCACGTCGTTTGAGGGCGGCACGGAATCCACCGGCAAGCTGACCTTCCGCAAGGACATCGACCATGACATCGAGGGCCGCGACGTCCTCATTCTGGAAGATATCATCGACTCCGGCAGCACGCTGAAGCTGATCTGCGAGCTGTTTGCCGAGCGCAAGCCCAAGTCCGTGAAGATCTGCACCCTGCTTGACAAACCCTCGGGCCGCAAGGTCGATCTGACGCCGGACTATGCCTGCTTTACGATCCCGGCGGCGTTCGTGGTCGGCTACGGCCTGGACTACGATGATTATTACCGCAATCTGCCTTTCGTCGGCGTTCTGAAGCCCTCTGTTTATCAGGACTGACGAAAGCGCCCATAAAGGAGCTTTACAGTGAATCAACAACCAAAACAGCCCAATCCGCTGATCTTCATGATCGTCATCGGGCTGGTGTTCGCATTGACGGCGGGGGCGGTCTTCGCCCGCAACGGTGCGGCGAGCATGCAGTATTCCGAGGTGCTCAAGCTGTTCCGGGAGGAGCAGGTCAAGTCCTTCACGCTTCAGGACGGAACGCTGACGCTCACGCTCCGCGCCGACGGCGATGAGACAAAGACCGCCACAGCCAGCATCGGCGACACGGAGATCTTCCACAACGACCTTGACGCGCTGATCGCAGATCAGTCCGCGCGCGGCGTTCTGACATCCTACAACTATCCGCAGTCGCCCGGCGCACCGTGGTACAGGACGATCCTGCCGTATGCGCTGCTGGGCGTGGGTCTGCTGGTGGTGTGGTTTTTCCTGATGAACCGCGCAAACGGCGGGCCGTCGGCAATGGCGCAGTTCACGCGCGCCAACGCCAACCTCGGCGTTCCGAGCAAGGAAAAGGTCACCTTTGCCGATGTGGCGGGCGCAGACGAGGAAAAAGCGGAGCTTCAGCAGATCGTGGAGTTCCTCCGCGATCCCAAGCGCTTTCAGGAGATGGGCGCGCGTGTGCCGAAGGGCGTGCTGCTGGTCGGCCCTCCGGGAACCGGCAAGACGCTGCTGGCGCGTGCCGTCGCCGGCGAGGCGGGCGTGTCGTTTCTGTCCATTTCCGGCTCGGATTTTGTCGAGCTGTATGTCGGCGTCGGCGCCAGCCGCGTCCGCGACCTGTTCGACCAGGCAAAGCGCGTTGCGCCCTGCATCGTCTTTATTGACGAGATCGATGCCGTTGGCCGCCGCCGCGGCGCGGGTCTCGGCGGAGGACACGACGAGCGCGAGCAGACGCTCAACCAGCTGCTTGTGGAGATGGACGGCTTCGGCAAGAATGAGGGCGTGATCGTCCTCGCAGCCACCAACCGAAAGGACATCCTCGACCCGGCGCTTCTGCGCCCGGGACGCTTTGACCGGCAGATCTATGTCGGCTCGCCCGACTGGCGCGGCCGCGAGGAGATCCTCAAGGTCCACGCCAAGGACAAGCCGCTGGCGGACAATGTCGATCTCGGCGTCATTGCCAAGGCGACTGCCGGCTTCACCGGCGCAGACCTTGCGAACCTGCTGAACGAGGCGGCTCTGCTCGCGACCGAGCGCCGCCGCCGCGTCATCGTGATGCAGGATGTGGAGGATGCAATGATCAAGGTCATTGCAGGCCCGGAAAAGCACAGCCGCGTCGTGCCGCAGCATGAGCGCCGCCTGACCGCCTTCCATGAGGCGGGGCACGCCGTCGCCATGTACTACCTGCCGACGCAGGACCCCGTCCATCAGATCACCATTGTCCCGCGCGGCATGGCCGGCGGCATGACCATCAGCCTCCCGACCGACGATACGAGCTATCTTTCCCGCAATGAGATGTACGAGACGGTCGTTTCGCTGCTTGGCGGGCGCGTCGCGGAGCAGCTCAAGCTGGACGACATTTCGACCGGCGCCTCCAACGACATCCAGCGTGCAACGGGCATCGCGCGCGACATGGTCTCGCGCTACGGCATGAGCGACCGGCTCGGCCCGGTCAGCTACGCCTCGGACGACGAGGTGTTCATCGGCCGGAACTACGAAAAGACGAAGTCGTATTCCGAGCGCATCGCGGGCGACATCGACGACGAGGTACACACCATCCTCCAGCGTGCATATGAGCACTGCGTCCGGCTCCTGCGGGAGCATGACGACCAGCTTTGCCGTGTGGCAGAGTTCCTGCTTGCGCACGACAACATGACCCGCCCGCAGTTTGAGGCGGCGATGGAGAGCAGGACGATCCCGCAGCCCGAGGCAAAGCAGCCTCCCGACACAGCGGAAGCAGAATCATGAGAACCGGGGCT
>UMCJ01033212.1_pt1 | contig 11428 bp, 14 predicted proteins | sample 1964171 | NCBI WGS metagenome assembly UMCJ01 (sample SAMEA4835962, study PRJEB28245) | human gut metagenome | biome: gut microbiome; material: fecal sample | place: Denmark | collected 2008
ACGAATATGATTGCCAACATGAGCAAAGAGGGAAAGCACATCAGCATGGATACATTAGCCCGTATCTGCGAAACGCTGAATTGTGAGATTACCGATGTGATTGAGTGGGAATGATTTCAAAGGCCCAGAAAAGCCTGATATGACTGGGGTTTTGAAGGGTTAAAGCCATCCGTGGCAACGATTTGGCAACAGTTTTTCATTATTCCAAAGATAAAGAGCTACCTGATTTGCGAAAGTCAGGTAGCTCTTTTTATTTTACTTCTCTTTGTCCGGCTGCTTTTTGAATTCTTCTACCAGCATATCACTCAGTTCCTGGGATGGGACAACCTTGTGCCAGTGGCCTGTGGTATCGAACTCCGGGTAGCGGTAACGCCAACGGTCGTAGTCTTCTTTGCTGATCTCCCCCGATTTCAGCTTGGCCGCTTGCTCTCCCCAGGCACAGAGCATCTCATGGAGCCGGGCCGCTTCTTTTCCTTGGAACACATCCACCCGAAGATGTATTTCTCCGTCGTACTCGCAGATTTTCAGGCCATAGCGGTCCTCCAGCGTAAAAAGCGTGTGCATAAGGCCCACATAGGAGTCTATATCTGGCACATCCAAAGCATGGGGAGAGACATCCAATATCTGTGCCAGCGCGGCCGTCAGGTCTGCCTTGGGCGTCCGCGACCCGTTCTCGTATTGAGCAAGGCGCACATCAGCGGACTTCTCCGGGAAGCCCAGCGCCATACCAAGATATTTCTGCGTCATGCCCCGCAGGATGCGGAAAAAGTGAATGCGTTCTCCAATCGCCATAACGGCCAACTCCTATCTGGATTCTTGATAGATTCAGCATAGCAGAAATGCTTAGGATAGTCAAGAGAAATCTAAACAAAATTATTTAATATTTTTCTGCAAACCGCTTGACTTTAACTATTATGCTTAGTATAATGAAGATGATACAAGCAAATAAGTTTAAGTCACGGAAATTTTACAAATCGGATACCCTCAAAACGGCAAAAAAATGTCCGTTGTAAAGTGAAGGGGGATTTCAGACGAAGCAAAACTGAATGACCGTCCGACAGATATTTTCTCCAGGGAAGCAGGCGGCGATATGAGCGTGCCAAGGAGAAAAACAAACGGCACAGCGCCGGGAAGGGTTGCCTGCCAGAGTCTGAAGGGTGAAACGGCAAACAAGAAACGATCACGGCAAGGAAAGGAAGGTATTTTTGTATATGACAGAAAAACAATCGTTTATGCGGGTCGATGAAGTGGCGCAGGAATTAGGCGTTTCCAAGTCCTATGCTTACAAAATCGTACAGAAACTCAACGCGGAACTGAAAAGCCTCGGTTACTTGACCATATCCGGCAGAGTCAACCGAAAGTTCTTCTACGAGAAGCTATGCTATGGCGAAAAGGAAGGGAGGGGTATCTGATGGCGGTCTATAAAGAAGAAAAGACGAATACTTGGCGAGCGGTCTACCGCTATACCGACTGGAATGGGGAACGCAAGCAGACCCAGAAGCGAGGCTTTAAGACCAAGCGGGAGGCACAGGCATGGGAACGGGAGCAGCTCAACAAATCCACCGCCGATCTGGATATGACCTTCAAGAGCTTCGTGGAACTCTACACGGCAGATATGCAGACCCGGCTCAAGGAAAACACATGGGCTACCAAGGATCACATCATCCGCACCAAGCTGCTGCCCTACTTCGGTAAGCTCAAAATGTGCAACATCACCGCCCAACAGATCATCACCTGGCAGAACGAGATGCTGAACCACAAGGACGAGAACGGCAAGCCCTACTCGCCGGTGTATCTCAAAACCGTCCATAACCAGCTCAGCGCCATTTTCAATCATGCGGTGCGTTACTACAACCTTCGGGAAAATCCCTGCAAGAAGGCGGGCAGCATGGGCAAGAAGAAAAACCGGGAGATGATGTTCTGGACCAAGGAACAATATCTGAAATTTGCCGAGGCGATGATGGATAAGCCGCAGTCCTTCTACGCTTTTGAAATGCTCTACTGGTGCGGAATCCGGGAAGGCGAGCTGCTGGCGCTCACGCCCGCTGATTTCGATTTTGAGAAAGGCACTGTATCCATCAATAAATCCTATCAGCGGTTGAGCGGTCAGGACCTGATTACCACTCCCAAGACGGAGAAAAGCAACCGCGTCATCACCATGCCTCGGTTTCTGGTTGAGGAAATTCAGGATTATCTTAAAATGCTCTATGGAATCGGGCCGGATGACCGGATGTTTACCATCACCAAGAACTACCTCCACCGGGAGATGGACCGGGGAGCCAAAGAAGCAGGAGTGCCGCGCATCAGAATCCATGATATTCGTCACAGCGCGGTGTCACTTCTCATCGACATGGGCTTCTCAGCTACGGCTATCGCAGACCGGGTGGGCCACGAGAGCATCGACATCACTTACAACTATGCACACCTGTTTCCGTCCAAGCAGACGGAAATGGCGGATAAATTGAACATGGAAAGGGGCAATTAAATATGTCGGCAAAGAATTTGGACAAGCACAACCGTTGGCGGAACAAAACGGTGGCCTTCCGGGTCTCCCCGGAGGAGGACGAGCAGCTGGAAATCTTCGTCAAGCTGTCCGGCCTGACAAAGCAGGACTACATTACCCGGCGGTTGCTGGAAAAGGAGATTGTGGTGCAGGGCAATCCCAGAGTCTACAAGGCTCTCAGGGATGAACTGGCCGCTGTGCTGGACGAGCTGCGCCGGATTGAGGCTGGGCAGGGCGTGAACGACGAGCTGCTGGACACCATCCAGATGATTGCAACCATTATGAACGGGATGCAGGAGGACATTGCCTATGGGAATTGACGCGAAAGAAAAGACTGCCCAAAGCACATCTGTTGGCGCAGATGAGAGGCAGTCCATTCAAAAAGATTCTGACAACAGTATATCCGCTTCGGAGGCAAAAGGCAACGGGGAAATGAAAAATTCTACGGAAAGTCTGGAAGAAATGTACCGCAGGATGCAGCGCATGGCTGACCCGCGCTACCTGCACACGCTCACCATGACCGAGCTGTTTCAGACCTCCTACAAAAGCCGCCCGCCCATCATTGAAAATCTGCTCCATTCGGGAGCATATCTTCTGGCTGGCGCGCCCAAGATCGGCAAATCGTTTCTGGTGGCGCAGATTGCCTACCATGTCAGCACCGGGCAGGATTTGTGGGGGTTCAAAGTCCATCAAGGCACTGTCCTCTACCTCGCGTTGGAGGATGACTTCCAGCGCATCCAGAATCGGATGTTTATGATGTATGGCGTGAACGATACCCCGAACCTGCACTTTGCAACCGCCGCCGGAAAAATCGGGAACGGTCTGGACGAGCAGCTGGAAAACTTCATGCGGGAACATCCGGACACCAAACTCATTATCATTGACACCATGCAGAAAATCCGGGAGGTGGGCGGCGAGGCGTACAGTTACGCCAGCGACTATGAGATTATTGGTAAGCTCAAACAGTTTGCAGATAAGCACTGTATCTGCGTGCTGACCGTCCACCACACTCGGAAGCAACCCGCCGGGGATGCTTTCGAGATGATCTCCGGCACCACAGGCCTGTTGGGCTGTGCGGACGGCTCGTTGCTGATGCAGAAGAAAAAGCGGACCGCGTTGGAGGCCACCATTGATGTGGTGGGGCGTGACCAGCAGGATCAGATTCTCTATCTGAAAAAGGACCCGAAAACACAAATCTGGAATTTGGAGCGCATGGAAACGGAGCCGCATAAAGAACCGCCGGACCCGGTGCTGGAAGCGGTGGCCCGGCTGGTCAATGCTGGTCAACCGGAGTGGACAGGCTCTCCCTCGGAGCTGGCCGCAGCGGTTCAGGTGGGCATGGTGGCAAACGCGCTGACCAAGTATCTGAATGTCAAATCCGGCAGATTGCTGGAGGACTACCATGTGGGCTACGAAAACAGGGCGCGTCACGCTGGTCGGCAGGTGAAGCTCACCTATATGCTGGTGGAGGCCCCGAATTTTGAAGTGGTCGAGGATGGGCGCGACGGTAGCGACGGTTGCAACGGTGAAAATGCTACCGCCCAAACAACCGTCGCTATCGTCGCAGCCGTCGCGGAAAGGAACGGAAGCGAATGAAAAATGTGCAGATTCCCTATGGTCTGTTCGTGGCGCTGGTGGAGTATCATCTCGGCTATGATGACGAATACGAGGATGAAATCCGGCAGGGATTGGAGCAGAAACTGGACGCCCTGATGCGGCACGAGCTGTACGCCAAATATAAGACCGCGCCCAGCGCGGAAGAACGGGAACAGGCCCGGCAGGAGTATCTGAACCGGCGCGGAGTATTCCCGGATTTTCGCTGGTAACAGGTGTTTACTTTTATGCTAATCTCGCGGATGAAATTAGCACCAAAGTTAATCTTCTTCCTGTTGGCTTGGACAGGAGCGTGACACGCTCCTGTGGCTGGCGGACAAGGTGAATTGGATGGCAGCATACGCTCTCCGCATCCCTCGTCCCCATCGAAAAATCCGCAGATTTGGAGATGGTTAAGGCCGGGAGAATCCGGTGGATTTTCCCGGCCTGTGGGCGGCGGAATTGGAGCAAACGCGGTTGTGAAGAGAACGCCGGTCACACGCATTTTGAGGCTGTGGGTATCACCTGCAAGCCGAAAAAGGCGGCGAGGCTCCCGCAGGAGCCGCACTCCCCCTCGGAGAGCCCACGATACTTTGCAGCCGCAGGATGAAAGTATCATAGTGGGTTATTACACTTCCGCAGAAGTGCATTCCCCAAAAGCTGCCCGTATCTCAACCGCCCTTGTGGGCGAGAAAGGAGTTCTATGGCAAGAGGCGACGGTATCCATCGTACCAGCGCAAGAAACATGAGACTAACCACACCCAAACTGAAAAACGCGCAGCAACACAACGAGCGCGAAAAAGAATCGTATGTCAATCAGGATATAGTCCCGGAACGCTCCTGTCTGAATGTCCATTTCAAGAAACCGGACGGCGGCTATCTGGAACAGTTTGAACAAATGGAGGCGGACGGGCTTATCTCCACACGGGGCATCAAAGAGGATGCTTTCCGCTACGGCGAGCTGATCTTCGATGTAAATTCCGCCTATTTTTTCAACCACGGCGGATATGACTTCGCAAAACAATTTTACCACGACGCCTATCAGGCTGCAATCAAAATCGTGGGCGGCGAACAGTACATCCTTTCCGCGGTCATGCACGCTGATGAGCGTAACCGGGCCATGTCCGAGGCGCTGGGGCAGGATGTGTATCATTACCACCTCCATGTGGTCTATGTGCCGGTGGTAGAGAAACAAATCCGCTGGTCTAAAAGGTGCAAGGACAAGTCGCTGGTGGGCAAGGTGAAAGAAACGGTCATGCAGGTCAGCATGAGCAAAAAGTGGGCCTCCAAGCCGGTGCTGGATGAGGCCACCGGCGAACCGCTGAAAACGGCGAAGGGCAAACCTGTTCTCAAAAAATCGTACAGCGTGTTGCAGGACGATTTCTTCCAGTATATGCGTGAGGCCGGGTACGCCGATGTGGAGCGCGGTGAGCGCGGCAGCTCTGAGGAACATCTGACAGTCACACAGTTTAAGGTGGAAAGAGAACAGGCGAGGCTGGCGGAGCTGCAAACAGAAAAATCGGAGGTTCAGGCGGAGATCGGCCAGCTTCAGGCAGAGAAGGCCGAGGCAGAAAAATTTTCCAAAGAAGTGCAGACGGAACTCCGGCTGCTGGCTCCCAAGCTCAAGAGCATGGAGAAGCTGGCAGCTGAGTATTCTTCCGACCCGGAGGACCTGCTGCCACTCCCCGATAGAATGGAGTCCGCCAAATCCTACCGGGAGAAAAAATCTAAGCCGCTGTTGGAGAAGATCGTCAAGGTGGTGCGCTCCGTTTACCGGGCTTATCTGGATGTCTGCCAGAAATTCGAGCTGTTGCAGCGCAAATATGATACGGAGGTTCCGTATTTGAAAAAGCAGTTGGCCGAGGTCAAAGGCGAAAATGCAGAATTGCAGGAAACCGCCAGAGACTATCACCGCCTGTGCCGGGCCTATGGGCCGGAGCGCGTAGCCGAAACGGTGGCCGCCATTAAGCGGCAGGAACAGGCGGAAAAAGAGCAGAAACGCAGTCAAAAATGGCGGCATGACCGGGAGGAGCGGTAATCCCGTGTAGAGCTGTGAAAATAGGATTTTTGCGGATAGAGGCATCTGAACTGAACCCATGTATCGTTTGGGTGCTTTCTATCCAAAAATCCGCTTACTTTTTCCGGTGTAGAGCTGGGAAAAATTTATGAAAATACGGAGGTTTTATGAAAACAGGTCTTTCCAAAAAGCAAAAGACAACCAGCGTCTTTTTTGACGAGGCAAGTCCCATCATCGAAGTGTGTACCTATAACACTTCCCTCAAAAAGCGTTTGAGCGAGTATGCGGGAAAGTATCCGTCTGAGTGCCGGTTGGTGGATGACAATGAAAACGGTTGCCTTACATTCGAGATCAGGAAAGGGCGGTTCAGTTTTAAGCTGAACGCCCCATACAGCGCAGAGCGCCGGAAAGCGGCCAGCGAGCTGGCAAAGAAGAATATCCAGAATTTGCAGCAAGGCAAGAAGTGACGGCACGCCGCTCGTGGGGAGAATGACTCTCTGCGGGCGGCGTTTTTGTTTTGCTGCTCATGTTTTTGTGAGATTATCTTGAATATTCGTGCCCGCTATGCTATAATGAAAATGAATTCGACAACGAATGGAGATTTCGTTATGCCGGTTAGCTATGATAAGTTATGGAAAATGCTGATAGATAAGAAGATGAATCGTACAGATTTGAAGGAACACGCGGGAATTAGCTTTAATATACTCGCAAAAATGGGACGGAACGAGTTCGTTTCGATGGAAAGCCTTTATAAAGTATGTACGGCACTGAACTGTGATGTTGGCGATATAATGGAGTTTACGAATAATGAGCATGATTGATTATGTCACAACAGCGACAACAAAATATATCGAACAGATGCCAAAAGCGCAACGAAAAAAGTACGGTCAATTTTTTACGAGTAAAGAAACGGCTGTATTCATGGCGGAACTGTTTGATTTGCAATCCGTTTCAGGGCCGGTTTCAATTCTTGACCCCGGTGCTGGTTCGGGCATTCTATCAACCGCTTTGATTGAGCGGATGCAGCGTGTCGCTTCAATTACTAAAATCGAATTAGTTTGCTACGAGAGTGACACGAATATCTTGGAATTGCTTCGCTCAAATTTGGACTGGGTTTGTGACCACGCTACAAAGAAGATAGAATATAAAATCATATCGGATAACTATATTCTCTCCCAAGTCGCTGACTACAATCATATGTTATGGGAATCTCCAAATCCTCCTAAATTTGATTGTGTTATTGGGAATCCTCCCTACATGAAAATTCCGAAGGATGCACCAGAAGCTTTAGCAATGCCAGATGTCTGCTATGGAGCGCCTAACCTGTATTTTCTATTTGCCTCAATGAGCTTGTTCAATCTGAAGGACGCTGGCGAGATGGTCTATATTATCCCGCGCTCTTGGACTTCGGGGGCTTATTTCAAAAAATTTCGGCAGAAATTTCTTGATGAGGGAGCTTTGGAACATATCCATTTGTTTGTAAGTCGTGACAAAGTGTTTGAGAAAGAAAGTGTTCTCCAGGAAACCATCATTATAAAGGCAAAAAGAACAGCGGTTAAGCCCCAAAATGTCACAATTACAACTACGCAGAGTAACGCTGATTTTTCTCAAAAAACGGTCTTTCATGTTCCCTATGATACGGTTGTAAGTGGAGAGGACAAATATGTATATTTGGCGACGAATGCCGAGGAGGTTGAAGTCCTAAAAAGATTAAACCGGTTGCCTGATACTTTGCCAAGCATAGGTCTCAAAATGAAAACCGGCCTAACGGTTGACTTTAGAAATCGTGAAGCATTGAGAGATCATGCAGAAGCAAAGGCCGTTCCTTTATTCTATTCTCAACATATCAAGAGCGGCAAAGTTGAGTTCCCGCTTGGCAAAGAAAGCGAATATCTTGTTACTGAACAAAATGGTCTTTTGCAGAAAAACTCAAATTATCTTTTTGTCAAACGGTTTACAGCAAAGGAAGAGCATCGGAGACTGCAATGCGGTGTTTATTTAGCTCGCAAGCACCCGGAATATGACGAAATCAGCACACAGAACAAGATTAATTTTATATGCGGCCAGCATGAATTATCTGAGTGCGTTGTATATGGCCTGTATGTGCTGTTTAATTCCACACCGTATGACTGTTACTATCGAATTCTAAACGGTTCCACGCAAGTCAATTCTACCGAGATCAATTCGATGCCGGTGCCTCCGATGAACATGATTGAGGCTATGGGCAAGGCGTTGATTCGGAGCAAAGATATGTCGGAAGCCTCTTGCGACAATATTTTAAGGAGCTTTATATGAGTAAGTTATCAGATGCAAAAGAAATTTTGAATGCGCTGCAAGTCCCGACAAAGCAGCAGAACGGAATGTGTTGCTGTGTTTTACTGGCGATGGCAGGGCTTACGGAAGAACTTCCTTGGTCTGAGGCCACAAATAATTGGATTCGGATACATGATGTGATTGCTTTTGCCAACAGCAATTATGGTATGACCTATGCGGAGAACAGCAGAGAAACTTTTCGCAAGCAGGCGATGCATCACTTTAGAAACGCTGCGTTCATTGAGGATAATGGCAAAGCAACAAATAGTCCAAATTACCGCTACCGCCTGACAGATGAAATGCTCCGCCTAATTCAGAGCTTTGGACAGAATATGTGGAATGAGCGGCTATCCACATTCCTTGAACACCATGATACCCTTGTTGAAATTTATGCTTCTAAGCGGACTATGCGGAAGATGCCGGTGAAAGTCAATGGAGCGGATTTTACATTCTCCCCTGGAAAGCACAATCAGTTGCAGAAGGCGATTATCGAAGAATTTGCGCCGCGCTTTGCTCCAAATTCGGAATGCCTCTATGTTGGAGATACCATTGAAAAGGATTTGGTCAAGAACGAGGCCAAACTTCGCCAGCTTGGCTTCGCCATTACATTGCATGATAAGATGCCGGATGTGGTCCTCTACTCAGAGGAGAAAAACTGGTTGTATTTTATTGAGTCAGTGACATCTGTTGGGCCAATGGAGCCAAAACGCATCAAAGAGATTGAGGAAATGACCGCCGATGTGACAGCGGGAAAAATCTATGTAACTGCTTTCCTTGATTTTAAGACATTCAAGAAATTCTCTGAGGCACTTGCTTGGGAAACGGAAGTTTGGGTTGCGGATATGCCAGATCATATGATCCATTTGAACGGTGATAAATTCTTAGGACCAAGAAAATGAAAGGGTGTGAACAAATGATACGCTTAGTAAAAGCGACGATAAATAGGTATAAGTGCATAGAAAAAGAACAGTCTTTTAATGTCGAAGACAATATTACTGTTCTGGTTGGCATGAATGAATCCGGTAAAACTTCTATTTTGGAGGCACTATCAAAAGCAAATTACTTTGAGGATGATGATGGCTTCAAATTTAATGCGACCCACGATTATCCCAGAAAGCAAAAAAAGTTAATGGATAAAAGTGGCGTTATACCGGAAGCTGTAAAATTACAGTACGAAATTGATAACAAATTAAAAGCCACTATTGAGGAAGATGTTGGCGTGGTAATTCAATCCACTCAATTTTCTTTTACTCGCAAATACGATAACAGTAAACTGTGGACAGTTTCGTTTGTGGATAAAAACGCTTTCGTTAAAGCAAAAGCAAAATCGTTTGGCATTAAAAGCAAAGAACTAATTGAAGCTCTTACAAAAGTATCAAACGCTTCGTCATTTGATGCCTTTGTAAAAGGACAATCTGCTGAAATAGATGCTGCAATTCTTGAACAGATAAAGTCCCTAAAGAAGTATTTTGAAAATAAGAATAATTGGGATAATTGCATTGATGAATATATCACTATTACTTATCTTGTACCCAATTTGCCAAAATTCATGTACTATGATGACTACTATATGCTTCCAGCGCGTGTTTCTCTCAATAATATTGCATCAAATTCCAATGCTACAAGTTCAGATAAAACAGCAAAAGCGTTGCTTGAATTGGCTGATATTGATGTAAACAAAGTGATTAAATCCACAAATTATGAAGAGTTTATTGCGGAATTGGAAGCAACTCAATTAACAATAACCGATGAGCTTTTTAAGTATTGGACAACAAATAAAAATCTTAAGATACTGTTCAATATTGACAAGGTTGAGCAGACGGATAATAGAAATAACACAAGAATAGTAGATCATGTGTTGGATATCCGTGTTCAGAATCAGAGAAGTGGTGTCTCGTTGCCCCTATCCAACCGAAGTAAGGGATTTAACTGGTTCTTTTCCTTCCTTGTGTGGTTTATGAAAATTCAAGAAAACAGGGATGATACCTATATCCTTTTGTTGGATGAGCCTGGATTGAACTTACATGCAAAGGCTCAAAATGACTTGTTAAGATTTCTCTGTGATCTATCCGGTAACTATCAGATTATTTACACAACACATTCTCCGTTTATGATAGAAACCGAAAAGCTCAATCAAGTCAGAACTGTGTTGGAGAAAGATGACGGTACACATATCTCTGAGAGCGTTCAAGAAAAAGATCCGAATACGCTATTTCCCTTACAAGCTGCGTTGGGATACGATTTAGCACAGAATCTTTTTGTGGCAAAGAAAAACTTGCTTGTCGAGGGCATTGCAGATCTAACATATTTGACCATCATTCCCAATATGTTGAATGAAAGTAATCGTGCATGCCTCAAAGATGATGTTGTGATTGTGCCGACAGGTGGAGCAGATAAAATAGCGACATTCGTATCTTTACTGCGTGGAAACGAGCTGAGTATGGTTTGTTTGTTAGATACATTTACAGATAAATCGGCACAGGCTCGCTTGAACAATTTGACGGCACAGAATATAATTAAAGACAAGAAGATTGTGTTTTATCATGATATACTGAACAGGAAATTTGCGGATGTAGAGGATATGTTTTCCGTTGATGATTATTTATGCCTGTATAATGGAGCATTTGGAAAGAATATTTGCAGAACAGATATTGATGATAAAACGCCTATATTGACGCAGCTAAAGAAATTGAACGGCGGCAAAGACTTTAATCACTACACACCAGCAAACTATTTAGCAAAAAATGTGTCTTCGATTACTTTGTCAGACGAAACGATGGGACATTTTGAAAATCTATTTCAAGTACTTAATAAGCTGTTTTAATCACAGTTTCTATTAACTGTCCCGTGGCAACACCATGGCAACAAAAAATCAGATAGCCCAAACTATCTGGATAATGAAAACAATACAAACACTCTGAGCCAAATCCCATAAGCAAATCCGTTTAGAATATGCCTAACAGGAGCGAGTTAGTACCAGACGAGCCTGCTTCCACAGGAGG
>UMCJ01027174.1_pt1 | contig 11124 bp, 9 predicted proteins | sample 1964171 | NCBI WGS metagenome assembly UMCJ01 (sample SAMEA4835962, study PRJEB28245) | human gut metagenome | biome: gut microbiome; material: fecal sample | place: Denmark | collected 2008
GCCCGCTGCCGGATGGCCTCCTCTGCCAGGGGGGACAGCTTCCCCTCCTCAGACGGCAGGGGGAAGGGCATCGCCTCGTCGCATTTCATTGCCGCCACCGGCCACACCGGCTCCGGCACCCCCAGGTATACCAGCCCCGACCCGGTGCGCACCGCCGCCCGGCCGGCGAAAACCGCCGCGCCGGAAAAGCCCACGCTGCCGCAGACGCACAGCACCTTGCCGAAGGTGCCCTTGTGGCCCATGGGGTCCCGCCGGGGCAGAAGCCGCCGCACATAGGCCGCCGTGATCTCCTCCATCCCGTCACCTCCCGGATTTTTCCCTTAGTATAGCACGGTTTTCCCCCGGTGGCGAGATTTTTTTGTCCGCCGCCCTGACAATTCCGCCGGTTGACAATTCCCCGGAAAAGGGGTATATATGGAGTAACGAATCAATTGCCATCAAGGAGGTCCCTTTCATGCTCGATTCCACCCGCCAGTTCATCCAGGCCATGGACGCCAAGGACATCAAGCACTCCGACATTGAGGTCACCCAATCCGGCATGGAGAAGGTCACCGTGATATACACCGGAGACAGCATTCCTTCCATCCGCATGATTTTTTTCTTCAGCAAGGACTGCGAGGACGTGGCCATCCGCGTGTTCGACATCGTGAAGCTCCCCGAAAACCGGGTGGAGGGCTTTTTCAAGGTGGTCAACGAGGCCAACCGCCGCTTCCGCTTCTTCAAGTTCGTGCTGGACACCAACGACAACACCGTTCAGGCGGAGATGGACGCCGCCTTCCGCACCCACGACGTGGGCGAGATCTGCCTGGAGCTGATGGGCCGCTGCGTGGACATCTGCGACAAGGCCTATCCCGACTTCATGAAGGCCCTGTGGGCCTGAAAGCTCCCACTGTCATAACAAAAGCCGCCCGGCCAGGGCGGCTTTTGTTATTACGCTCAGATTTCCAGATAATTCTTCACCAGCACCTGGAGCAGCTCGTCCCGGTCCACCTTGCAGATCAGGGTCCGGGCGCCGTTGTGGTTGGTGATATAGGTGGGGTCCTCGGACAGGATATAGCCCACGATCTGGTTGATGGGGTCATACCCCTTTTCCTTCAGCGCCTCATACACGGAGGTAAGGATAAAGTGGATTTGCTCGTCCTTATCCTGGGCGGCGTCAAACTTTCTGGTATAATCATCCATGCGGGCTTTCTCCCCTTTCTATTGATTCACCATCAGTATACGCTATTTTCCCGGCGCTGTAAAGAGGGAAAAACGGATTTTACCGGGTGCGCAGCTCCGCCCCCAGGCGCTTGGTGAGCTTCTTGATGACGCCGGAGGCGCACTCCTCGATCTCCGTGGAGGTCAGAGTCTTTTCCAGGGAGCCGATGGTCAGCCGGATGGTAACGGACTTCTTCCCGGCGGGCACCTGCTTGCCGTGGTACTCGTCCACAAAGTTCGCCCCGTGGAGCAGGCCGCCCTCCCGGATGCCCTGGGCGATGACGTCGTGCATCTGGCTCCACTTCACCTGGCTGTCGAACAGCAGGGAGATGTCGTAGTCGGTCATGGGATACTCCGGCAGGTGGGTGAACCGGTTGGTGCGGGAGCGGAAGGGCCTCAAAGCGTCCACGTCCAGCTCGAACAGCATCACCGCCAGGTTCTTGATGCCGCAGGCCATGGCGGGCTTCCGGGCAAGCAATGCCAGGTTGCCCACCTGCTCCTCGCCAAGGAAGATGTTCAGCCACACCACCTGGTCGGCCCACACCGGGCGCTTCTCCTGGCGGAAGGTGAAGCCCTCCATGTGGGTGTAGCGGGGCATCTGCTCCACGGTGCCCTTGGCCCGGCGGAACAGGGCCGTCACATCCTTGGCCGGGGCCACGAAGGCGCCGGCGATGTTTTTGCGCTGGGATGGCAACAGTTCCCGGGGATCGTAGGGAGCGCTGTAGTCGGCGTCGCGGAACACCTGGGCCGTTTCAAACAGGGAGAACTCCGTGAAGTACCGCTCATTTTTCGCCACGGCCTTGCACAGATTGGGCAGCAGGGAGGAGCGGATCAGCCGCTCGGTGGGAGACGGCGGGGTGGACAGGGCCAGGATCCCGGCGGTGTCCTGCAAAATGGCGTTGACGTACTGCTCGTCCATCCAGGGATAGGTGAAGATCTCCTGCATGCCGCAGCGGATGGCCAGATATTCCTTGATCCGGCGCTCCAGGTCCTTGTCCAGCTGGTTGATGGCCCCATCGAAGGAGGTGGTGATGGGGGCGGCCTGGAAGTTCTCGTAGCCCACCATCCGGGCCACCTCCTCCATGATGTCGGCCTTGATGGCCACATCGCCGGTGGAGCGCCAGGTGGGCACGGTGACGTGCATGTTGTCGCCGTCGAAGTCCAGCCGGAAGCCCAGCAGGCCCAGCTTATGGGCGATTTCGTCGTTGGTCAGGTGCTTGCCCAGGCGGCGGTCCAGCCACCGCAGGGACACGTCGATCTCCGCCGGTTGGAGCTTCGCGGGATACTGGTCGCAGAAGCTGGTGACACGCACGTCGGGATACAGCTCCCGGAACAGGCTCATGGCCAGGGACAGGGCCTGGTCGCAGCGCTCGGGGTCGATGGCCTTTTCATACCGGGAGGACGCCTCGGTGCGGTTGTCGTACCGCAGGGCCGTGCGGCGGACGCCGGCGGCCTGGAAATTGGCGATCTCCAGAATCACCTTGTTGGTGGTGGGCAGGACGGAGTCCTTGGCGCCGCCCATGACGCCTGCAAGGCCCACCACCCCCGCCTCGTCGGCGATGACCAGGTCGTCGGCGGACAGGGCCAGCTCCTTGCCGTTGAGCAGCTCCAGCTTTTCGCCGTTTTGGGCCCGGCGGACGATGATGTGCCCGGCAATGTTGTCGGAATCAAAGGCGTGGGTGGGCTGGCCGGTGGCCAGCATCACATAGTTGGTGATATCCACCAGGGCGTTGATGGGCCGCATACCCACCCGCCAGATGCGGCTCTGCATCCGGAAGGGGGCGGGCTTCACGGACAGACCCTCTACCGCCGCGCCAATGTAGCGGGGGCAGCGCTCCGTGTCCTCCACGGTGACGGTGAGGCCGTCGGACCCGGCGCCGCAGGTGAAGGGGGGCAGGGGCTTGAGAGGCAGGTCATACAGAGCCGCCAGCTCCCGGGCGATGCCGTAATGGCCCCACAGGTCGGGCCGGTTGGTCATGGATTTGTTGTCGATCTCCAGGATGATGTCGTGCAGGTCCAGGGCGTCGGCAATGGGGGTCCCCGCCGGGGCGTCAAAGGCGCTCAGGTCCAGGATGTGGGCCTCCTCGGTGGTGGGGAACAGGTCCCCCAGGCCGATCTCCACCGCGCCGCAGATCATGCCGTAGCTTTTGACACCCCGGAGCTTGGCCTCCTTGATCTCCACCGGCTCGCCCTCGCCGTGCCAGCGGCACATGGCCCCCGGGGCCGCCACGGCCACCTTCATGCCCGGGCGGACGTTGGTGCCGCCGCAGACGATATCCCGGATGTCACCGCCGCCGATGTCGGTGCGGCAGATCTGCAGCTTGTCGGCGTTGGGATGGGGGCACACCTCCGTGATCCGGCCCACCAGCATATGGTCAAACTGCCGGGCCAGGTCCGTGGCCCCCTCCACCTCCACGGTGGACATGGTCAGGTCATAGGCCAGCCGGGTCAGGTCCATATCCCGGGGCAGGTCCACGTAATCTTTGATCCAGTTCAGCGATACTTTCATGTGTTTCCCCTCCTTTTAACGGAACTGTTCCAAAAAGCGCAGGTCGGCGCTGTGGAACATACGCACGTCATCCACGCCGTAGCGCATCATCACCAGACGGTCCAGGCCGATGTTCACATAGAACCCGGTGTATTCATCCGGGTCCAGGCCCGCCGAGCGCAGGACGTTGGGATGGGGGGTGCCGCCGGGCATGATCTCGATCCAGCCCACGTGCTTGCACACGCTGCAGCCCTTGCCGCCGCACACCAGGCAGCCCATGTCGATCTCGAACCCCGGCTCCACAAAGGGGAAGAAGCCCGCCCGCATCCGCACCGGCACGTCCCGGCCGAATACCTTGGACAGGATGCTCTTGATCATCACCTTGCCGGAGGCAAAGGTGAAGTCCTTGTCCACGATCAGGGCCTCATACTGGAAAAAGGCGCGCTCGTGGCGGGCGTCGGTGGTCTCATTGCGGTATACCCGGCCTGGGTACACGAAGCGATAGGGGGGCTTGTGGGTCTGCATATAGCGGACAGAGCCGCCGGTCAGATGGGGCCGCAGGCACAGCTTTTCCCAGCACTGGCCCTTGTCGTGGCCCTCCAGCCAATAGGTGTCCATGCTCTCCCGGGCGGGGTGGTTGGGAGGGAAGTTCAGGTTGTCGAAGCCGTACAGCTCGCTGGTGATGTCGGACTCCTCGAAGATCTCGAAGCCCATGGACCGGAACGCGTCGTTCAGGTCGTAGCACATCTGGGTGATGGGGTGCAGGCCGCCGGACAGGGGGGCGGTACCGGGGACGGTGATGTCGAAGTCCGGGTCCACCTCGGAGGCCTTCAGCTTCAGCTCCTCCCGCTTACTCTCCAGCAGCTCCGTCAGCTGGGTCTTGGCCTGGTTCACGGCCTTGCCCATCTCCGGCCGCAGGCTCACGTCCAGCCGGGGCAGCTCCTTCAGAAGGCCCGTCAGGGCGCCCTGCTTGCCCAGCAGCAGGCCCTTGACCTCCTGCAGCTCGCCTTCGCTGCGGGCGGCATCGATGCGGTCCTTGCCCTCCTGCAGCAGTTGTGTCAGTTTTTCTTTCATATGGCTCCTCCTTGATGGAATCAGTTTTTTGGGGACGAAAAAAGCCCTTCCTCCCAATCACTTGGGACGAAAGGCATAGAACTTCCGTGGTACCACCCAGCTTCGCGGCACAGAACCGCGCACTCGTTTTCCCGATAACGGGGGACGACCCGTCCGCGCATTTCCTCGCGGCAGCTCCCGGGCGAACACCGCAGCGCCTGACGGACCGGCTTGCAGCCGGTGACCGGTCCTCTCTTGGAAAGGCGATGATTGCGGAACTTCCCGTTCAAAGCATTTTAAGCACCCCCATTTATACCATATTCCGCCGGAACTTGCAAGGGAAAATTGCAAAATACCCAAAATTGCTCCGGCCCCGGCATGGAAAAAAGAGGCTGGCGCTGGCCAGCCTCTTTTGGTTATGCCGTTATGGGAGACGGGGCTCAGCCCACGTACTTCATGCCGGAGTTCTCGGTGGCGGTGATGTCCTTGACCAGGTTGGCGGACCACTCAGAGTACGCCTTGTTCATCATGGCTTTGCGGACCTGGACCATCCAATAGGGATCGTCGGTGCCCACGAAGTACATGACGTGGTAGCCGATGTAGCTGCCGCCGGTGGCATCGTTGGCCACGATGCCGGTATCGCCGGCCTTGCGGCTCTCGTCGAAGCACCAGTCGTTGAACTCGCTGACCATCTGACCCTTATAGACCTGCTTATACAGGCCGCCGTTGGTGTTGGAGCTGGTGTCGTCAGACAGCTCATTGGCCAGCGCGGCAAAGCTGTCCTCGGTGGCGTCGCCGTCCTTCCAGGCCTGGAGGGCGTTCTCGGCCTCCTGCTTCTTGCCGGCCTTCAGCTCCTCCAGCTTGGCCTGGTAATCCTCGGCCTTGCTGTCCAGACCGGTGGTGTCCACCTTGAACAGAATGTGGCGCACGTCCACGGTGTTGTAATCGTTGCGGGTCCGGCTGTGGAACACCAGCAGATAGATGGAGGTGCCGTTTTCCACGATCTCGGTATCGCCCTCCTGGCGGCTCTCGTCAAACACCCACTTGGTGGCGGCATTGCCGCTGTAGGTGCCGGCTTCGGGGTGGGAATAGGTGCCGATGGGCTCATAGTCCTTGGCCACCTTGGCCAGGAGCTCGCCGCCCTTGACCTGCTCCAGGGCCGCGTTGGCGGCGTCCTTGGCCTTCTGCAGGGCAGCGGCGCTCTCCTCCTCGGTGGGCTGGACGGTGTTGCCGTCGGCGTCCTTGGTGGAGGCGGCTGCGCCGTTGAAGGTGATCATCTCATAGTTGGCCACGTCGAAGGAGTTCTTGTTCTCCTCATAGTACTTCTGGAGCTCCTCGTCGGTGTACTGCAGGCTGTCGATGTAGTCCTGCTGATAGTGGGAGGCGATGATGGTATCCTTCAGGATGCCCTGGAAGATCTTCTTGGTCATGTTGCTGCCGTAGAGCTGCTTGAGGTACTCGCCCTCGCTCTTACCGGCGGACTTGGCATAGGAGGCCAGGGTGTCCATGGTGGAGTCCAGCTCCTTCTGCATGTCGTCGTTCCAGGTGATGCCCTTCTCGGCGGCGCCCTTCTTGAGCATGGTGATCTGGATCAGGCTCTTCTTGGCGGCGTCCTTGAAATAGGCGTCCCAGGTCATGTCCTCGGACACGCCCAGCAGGGTCTTGGCCATGTCGCTGAGGCTCTGCTGGGTCAGGGGGGTGGAGGTGCTCAGGCCGTAATAGGAGGCATACTGGTTCTGGGCAATGGAGTTATAGGCCACATGATAGAAATAGCTGACCTCGGCGGCGGAATAGGTCTCGCCCTCCACGGTGACGGCGGCGGAGCCCCGCTGGATCACGTTGGAGTTCCACACCAGCAGCGCAGCGGCCACCAGCACGAACACAATGGCAATACCGCCATAGAGCCAGTTGCTCCGGCGCTGCTTGGCCCGCTCCTGCGCCTCACGGGCGGCCTTGGGGTCCACTGCGCCGCTGGCGTTGAATTCCTGGCGGGCTTTCTTTTCTCTGGATGCACTCATAGTTGTTTCAGTCCTCTCGAAAATAGGTACGCGGTACCCTTTGTAATGTGCTATTGGTTGATTATACAGGAAAACCCGGCGCTTCGCAAGAGGAAATCGGGATTTCCCGGGAATTTGGGCGATTTTACTCCGCCTGATACACGATCCGGCCGTCGATGACGGTCATATACGCCTGGCCGCCGATGGTGGTGAGGGGATCGGCGGTCCACAGGACGAAATCGGCGTCCTTGCCGGGCTCCAGGCTGCCCACCCGGCTGTCGATGCCCAGGCTGCGGGCGGGGTTGATGGTGATGGCCCGCCAGGCCTCGTCCATAGGCAGGCCCGCGTCGGCGGCCAGGCCCGCGCACATGGGCAGCTTCTCCAGGGGGATCACCGGGGCGTCGGTGATGATGCTGACGGTAAGCCCGGCCTTGTACAGGGTGCCGGGGGTGGTGAAGCTCTTGTGGCGCAGTTCGGCCTTGCTCTTGCTGCCCAGGGTGGGCCCCACGAACACCGGCAGTCCCTCCTTGGCCAGCTCGTCGGCGATCAGCTCGCCGTCGGTGCAGTGGTCCAGGGTGGCCTTCACCCCGAATTCCTTGGCAATCCGCACGGCGGTGAGGATGTCGTCGGCCCGGTGGGCGTGGCACTTCAGGGGGATCTCGCCGTTGATTACCGGCAGCATGGCCTCCAGCTTCATGTCGAAGGGAGGATTCTTTCCGGCCAGCTTGTCGTCCCGGTAGCGCTGGGTCTTGAACAGCAGCTCCCGCAGCAGCGCCGCCACGGCCATGCGGGTCATGGGGCTTTTCTTCAGGCCCTGGCCATAGCAGCCCTTGGGATTCTCGCCGAAGGCGCACTTCATGGCGGCAGGCTCCTTCAGCAGCATATTGTCCACCCGCTTGCCTGCCAGCTTCAGCACCGTGAAGGTGCCGCCCACCACGTTGGCGCTGCCGGGGCCGGTGCAGGCGGTGGTCACGCCGCCCCGGATGGCGTTGGGGAAGGCCTCGTCCTGGGGGTTGATGGAGTCGATGGCCCGCAGCTGGGGGGTCAGGGGGTCCACGATCTCGTTATAGTCCATGCCCTCCCAGCGCATGCACTGGTTGTCCAGGCCGATGTGGCAGTGGGCCTCCACGCAGCCGGGAGTCAGCAGGCGGCCGCCGGCGTCGATGACGGTGCAGCCCTCCGGGGCGTCGATGTGGGCCGCCACGGCAGTGATGCGGCCATCTTCGGCCAGCAGGCAGCCGTTGGGGATATCCGGCCCGGTGATGGGCTTTATGTAAGCGTTACGGATCAGCAGCATAGCAATACCTCGCATTTCTACAGATGATGCCGGTATTATATCACAGCCCGGAGGTTTCCACAAGAGTTGCGTTTTTTCGGGGGATACGCTATAATAGTGGGCCGAAGGAGGCGGACGTATGCGCTATACCACCCTTTGCTATCTGGAAAACCCCGCCGGGGAGTATCTGATGCTCCACCGGGTGAAAAAGGAAAACGACTGCAACCGCGACAAGTGGATCGGCATCGGCGGCAAGTTCCTGGACGGCGAAAGCCCCGAGGAGTGCGCCCTGCGGGAGATCAACGAGGAGACGGGGCTCACCGTCACCGGATACCGCTACCGGGGCATCGTCACCTTTGTGTCCGACCGGTGGGAAACGGAATATATGCACCTGTTCACCGCCACGGAGTGGACCGGCCGGGTCCGGGAGGACTGCGACGAGGGGGTGCTGGAGTGGATCCACAAGGACCGGCTGGCGGCCCTGCCCCAGTGGGCCGGGGACCGGATCTTTCTGGACCTGCTGCGGCAGGATATGCCATTCTTTTCTCTGAAGCTGCGGTATCAGGGGGAGACGCTGGTCTATGCCTGCCTGGACGGAAAGGAGCTGACACTGTGACGATTCTGGTCAGCGCGTGCCTGCTGGGGGTCCCCTGCCGGTACGACGGGCAGAGCAAGGCCCATCCCCTGGCCCGGGCCCTGTGCGAAAAGCACCATGTGGTCCCCGTGTGCGGGGAGATCTTCGGGGGACTGCCGACTCCCCGGCCTCCGGCGGAGATTCAGGGGGACCAGGTGGTCACCCGGGACGGCCGGGACGTGACGGAGGCCTATCGCCGGGGCGCGGAGGCGGTGCTGGAGCTGGCCCGGCTCACCGGGGCGGAGGCCGCCGTCCTCAAGGAGCGCAGCCCCTCCTGCGGCTCCGGGGCCGTATATGACGGCACCTTTTCCGGCGTTCTGACGGAGGGCTGGGGCGTTGCCGCCGGGCTTCTGCGGGAGCAGGGCATCCGGGTGCTGGGCGAGTCCCGGCTGGAGGAGCTTCTGCGGCAGGACGTCCGTTAAAATCACAACAGAATACGACAAAAAACTGTGAGATTCGGAGAAAATTACAAATGCCATTGACACAGCACGCGGAAGTTGGTAAAGTAATACTGTAAGCGGTCGGGAACGTTACCGGTAATGTTTCCACGCTGTGGAATGGCCCAGGAAGGAGACGAAACGCGCTTTATGACCATCAAGGATATTGCGCGGCAGTGCGGCGTAAGCGTCAGCACGGTGTCGCGGGTGCTCAACGACCGGCCGGACGTCAGCCCGGAGAACCGGCGCAAGGTGCTCTCCGCCATTCAACGATCCAATTACATTCCCAACAACACCGCCAGGGACCTGGTGAAAACCAAGTCCGATGCCATCGGCCTGGTGGTGCGGGGCGTGTCCAACCCGTTTTACACGGATATCATCCGGGTCATCGAGGAGCAGGTCACGGCCCGGGGCTATACCCTGGTGATGCAGCAGATCGGCACCTGCGACGACGAGGTGAAGCGGGGCGCCATGATGGAGCGGGAAAAGCGGCTGCGGGGCCTGATCCTGTTGGGCGGCCGGTCCGACTATACCCCCCAGGAGCTGGCGCCGCTGAACATCCCCTATGTCTGCTGCTCGTATGACAACCAGTACGGCACCCTGCCGCCGGACTCCTACGCCTCGGTGTCCATCGCCGACGAGGAGGAGGCCTGCCGGGCGGTGACGGAGCTGTACCGCTGCGGCCACCGGCGCATTGCGGCGCTGGTCTCCGGCACGGAGGACCGCTCCATCAGCCAGCTGCGGTATCAAGGCTATGTCCGGGCCTTAGCGGCCCACGGGCTGCCCCTGGAGCAGGAGCTGGTCATCGAGGCCGGTTCCTTCGACATCCGGCAGTCGTATCTTGCCATGCAGCGGCGTCTGCTGGCGGGGGCGCAGTTCACCGCCCTGTTCGCCATCTCCGACAACATGGCCATCGGGGCCATGCGGGCTTTGCGGGAGGCCGGACGGCGGATCCCCGAGGACTGCTCCGTCATCGCCATCGACGGACTGACCGTCTCGGACTATATCAACCCCACCCTGACCACCCTCTGCCAGCCTATGGAGCACATGGGCCGGCGCAGCGTGGAGATCCTGCTGGACATGGTGGAGCACCGGGGCGGACCCATCCGGGAGACGGCCCACACCACCCTGCGGACCGGGGAATCCGTCCGCGACATTTCTTAAGTTTTTCCGGCGGAAACCGCCTGAAAAATATATAATGAAGGAGAAATGATCATGAAGAAAACTCTTGCATTGATCCTGGCCGCTGTCATGGCTCTGTCCCTGGTAGCCTGCGCCAAGACCCCCGCAAACGGCGGCACGGAGGCCAAGGGCTCCGTGTATTACCTGAACTTCAAGCCCGAGGCCGATCAGGCCTGGCAGGATCTGGCCAAGACCTACACCGAGCAGACCGGCGTGGAGGTCAAGGTCGTCACCGCCGCTTCCGGCCAGTATGACACCATGCTGACCTCCGAGCTGGACAAGTCCGCTCCTCCCACCATGTTCCAGGTGGGCAACCAGGGCGCTGTCAACTCCTATGGCGATTTCTGCTATCCTCTGGATAACACCGACGTCATGAAGGAAATGACCACCCAGGACTTCAACCTGAAGAATGCCAACGGCGAGACCGTGTCCATCGGCTACTGCTATGAGGCCTATGGCATCATCGTCAACAAGGCTCTGCTGAAGCAGGCCGGCTATGAGCTGTCCGATATCACCAACTTTGAGACCCTGAAGAAGGTCGCCGACGACATCCACAGCCGCGCTGCCGAGCTGGGCTTTGACGCCTTCAGCTCCGCCGGCCTGGAGGGCTCCTCCAGCTGGCGCTTCTCCGGTCACCTGGCCAACATGCCCCTGTTCTATGAGTTCCGGGATGACAAGGTCACCGCTCAGCCCGCCGCCATCAAGGGCACCTATCTGGATGCCTTCAAGAACGTCTGGGATCTGTACACCACTGACTCCGCCACCACCGGCGCTGCTCTGACCACCGCCACCGGCGATGCCTCCGAGGCCGAGTTCGGCCAGGGCAAGGCCGTGTTCTTCCAGAACGGTTCCTGGGA